>ERZ773173.84-NODE-84-length-105811-cov-9.795596_pt1 | contig 105811 bp, 77 predicted proteins | sample MGYA00580535_ERZ773173 | MGnify/ENA primary metagenome ERZ773173 (study PRJEB29015, sample SAMEA2737856) | human gut metagenome | biome: human gut; feature: human-associated habitat; material: faeces | place: China | collected 2012 ...
GAGAAATATAAACCTATTTTATCGTAAATAATTTGCAAAAATCATAGTAGTATGAAAAAGCTTCTATTTATACCATTATTCATTTTTATTATTAATTGTAATAACAACCGTATCTCACAAAATACAGAAAGTGAAGTTTCAACATTAGAAAACCGATTTATTTCCAATCAGTTAGCCAATATACTATATAATTATATTTCATTTGATGACAGCTGCATATATGCATTATATATCGACAAACGGTTACCGGATGATTATGTTGTAGCTCTGATCAAATATCCTAAACCATCGAAGTATAGGTTTGAAATAGAATATAAAAGTATGAAAGGGCAGAATTTCAATAGCAATTTATCCATAGACACTATTACCAATCAGGCATTTTCCTTGTTTGAGCAATTATATATATTATGCAGGAAACCGCTAAACTATATTACTATAAAAAACAAAAATATATTTATTTTTTCCGGAATAGAAGATCTTCTCAAACAAAAAAACGACACTCTCGAATTTTTATTGGAATATACATCTATAAAAGGTGGACATAATCCGTGGAGTATATTTCTGCAAAAAGACTCCTCCTTTTTACTTGAAGAATCTGATATTGCTTTTAGTGGAATAACCCAAGGATATGAAGATTCTGTTGCTCCACTCGACTCATTCATTAAGCACATCTATACCCTCAAAAACTTACCTCAAATCAAATCGACAGGGCTATTTGCCTTATCCACCAATTTATATAAAATAATAGCTTCATTTATAAAAGAGAACCGGATAAAAGACGGGATTATTGAATTAAAGGTGCAAAAAACAAACTATCAAAACCATGAAATAACAATAGATCTTCGAAAAGACGAACCGGATTATTTATTGAAAAAACATCCGGTTAATATATCATTCATAAACGGACATCCTGTATATATTTATACCGGAATAGAAAATTTTATAGAAGTGGGAATCGACAAAATATATAATTATACGCCTCAGGAACAGCCGATAGCCTCATGGAAAATAGTAATCTCTCCTAAAGTGTCTTCACCATAATATCTAAAGACTAATTAGCTCTATTATGGTCCTACTCCAACAAAATCACAAATTAATAAAAAACAAATAGCGATTATCGGGTTGGTAAAACCTCAATAATCGCTATTCTAATTATTTTTCCCAATTGTCCGTACGGAAAGGAGATGCCGGAAGCAACTCTTTATTGTACAGGTTACAAACCGGACTGTTGGAAAATCCATAACGCACAGCAACAGGTTTCAGCACCTTCGGGCTCGAGACAATCACTTGATCTCCATCGATCACGGCATCAGCCCAAACAAATTTACGGTCTTCTCCAGCAATGCAGAACCCGGTAAGTTTCTCGGAATTTTTAGGCTTTTCTCCTTTAGGTGTATAGGGAGAAGATGCTATTGTCAATCCGCTTCCGCAATTACTGAAATGAATAATCGCCTTATCCCCCTCTATCGTCATGCTTTGGTATAATGGACCAGAAGCAATTATCTTTTCGCCGTATGCTAATTTTCTTGCTGCTAATGCCAAACGATGTCCTACGTCATATTTATCGATCGGATGCAGATCGAAAGGATCACCGACATCGATAGTCACAGCCATAGCCGTATTGGGCAAAGCAAGAGCTTTTAATTGTCCTTCACGCACCCAACGCCAGCCTTGTCCTTCTTCTGAAGGTTTCTGATCGACAGGTCCGAAATTCGGTAACTGTACGTATATAAAAGGGAAATCTCCTATTCCCCATTTTTGCCGCCAATCATTTATCATGCAAGGGAACAGCGTAGCATATTCTTTCCCTGATCCTCCGGAATTGAATTCTCCCTGATACCATATTACTCCTTTTATCGACAAGGGAATTAAGGGATTGATCATCGCATTGAACAGATTGGTCGGTCCGTTATTTCCTCCATTCGGTTTGGGCGGATCTGAAGGACGGGGAGAACTCGGTTTCGGTTTTTCCGGAACAGGAAGTCCGGCCGCCTGAGCCTTCTTTACCTCAATAGCCCATTCTTTTTGTGCCTTGTCCCACTCTTTGCCCACAGTATTATTCCACTTTTTTATTGCTACGTCAAACTCGGCTTTCCTCTGTTTATAATTAGCAACAACCTCAGGGTTTATCCTGACATTTCTTTCATAAAGGTCGACATAACGTTTCAACTTAGGTTCAGCCTTCAAAGCAGACAGACTCGTCCAAGCCTCAGCACGTGTACCTCCCCATGCACTTTGTATTATTCCCAAAGGACGGTCATTCGCTTGACGAATATCCCGGGCAAAATAATAAGCAGCACTTGCAAATCCCTGTCCGTTTATTTTCCTCAATGCCTCAGGTGTACATAAAACCCATTTTGCAGCCCATTCGGGGTTTTGGGTATCTTCGGGCATATAAATATCGGACAGAGGATCAAGCGAGGTATTTCTCGGGACAAAAAATAGCCGCAACAAGGAATCTGCCGAAGCATCTACATCTTTTTTATAATGATTTTTATTAATACCCCATTCCATATTAGACTGTCCCGAAGCGATCCACACGTCTCCGACCAATACGTCCTCATATATAATTTTATTATTTCCTTTTATCGTGAGGGTCTGCCCTTTCGATTTCGTTTTTATGGGTTTCAAAGAAACTTTCCATTTACCATCCTGTCCGGCAACCGCCTTTCCTTTTTTTCCGGCAAGAGTCACGACCACCTTTTCTCCGGGATCGGCCCATCCCCATATGGATAATTGCGAGTCCTGCTGCAATACCATATGGTCGCCAAAAATTCGTGGCATACGAATATCGGCTTTTACCGGACAACTACATAAAAGATATGCTCCGGCAATAACAGCTATCTGCTTTATCGATAATAATTTATTCATGATCTTATTCCAATTTTATTCTGCCATAAAATCATTACATTATTTTACAAAAAATTCATGAATACTCCACCAAGTCGAAACATCTTTAGTCAATGCGATCTTTATATATCTCGTTTCGACAGATGAAGGAAGAGTTATAACCGTCACATCTCCTTTAATTCCTTCTCCCGTAACGACAGGATTTCCCCAATCTTTCCCATCTTTAGAAAGATACACGGCATAACCTCGAGGGAAATCATTTGCACTGCGGCCTTGCTGTAATTCGATCACACTAAATTTCTGAGGAGTCTTCATATCGACAATAATCCAATCTCCCGCAACTTGCGGTTTTCCCAATGTCCAACGAGAATCGAGATCACCATCGACAGTTTTAGAAGGATTTTGAAAATCAAATTTATAATTAGATGCTGTTACAGTCCATTCCGTACGGTCAGTATCTCTTTCTTGATTCTCATTATTCGTTGCAGATTGTAACATTCCGATCGAAACGATAACACACAAAACAAATACGGTAATTCTTTTTGCATTCATGATTTTAAAAGTTAATGATTAATATATAAAATGTGTCTTTATATAAACAAATATAGGAATGACCACTTAACAATTTTCGGAAAACGAACTTAATTGAAAATTAATAAATAGCTTAATATCGGAAATATGGTAAAATCAAAAAAGTAACGACTCAATTTCTCAAGAAAACTATAACATGACTAGGTATAATTATAAAAAAACAGGGGAATGAACTATGTTAAAATCGCTCATTCCCCCCTTAAATATATTTTTTTGGGCAAATCAAATATAATGTTCGTCCGTATTTCCCTGATGTTTCAATACTTTTGCATTTACAAAAAAGATTATCTCTTCTGCCATATTCGTAATATGATCTCCCGCACGTTCCAACTTACGAAATACACTGACCAAATTCAGACAAGTCAACCGATCATCCGGATGTTCTCCCAAATAATCGGCAAGAATAGGCGTTACCGCCGAATTTATATCATCTAATAAATTGTCTTTAGCAAGAACAGATGTAGCCAAATCCGGATTTTCCTCATCCAAAGCTCGTTTAGCCATATCCAACATATCAAGAACTGTCGTAAACATCGTCTTTAACTGCAACCTTTCCATCAATGCTTCATTTAACGGTTCAGGACAATGAATTACAAACCGAGCTATTCCTTCTGCAAAATCTCCGATTCGTTCCAGGTTCGAATTGATCTTCAGCATTGCCAGAACGAGCCGAAGGTCTACTGCCACCGGACTGTATAAAGCAATTATATCCTCTATATCACTGTCTATTTTCAATTCAAAGGCATTGACATGTTTTTCTCTTACAATGACTGTCTGTGCATCTTCCCTATTCAAATTTTGCACTGCATTCCCAGATTTATCAATCTGCGTTCTTACCAGCTCCCACATTTCATCCACTTCTTTGCGAAGACGGACTAACTTCGATTCTATAAATTCGACCATAACCTTATCTATTTCTAATAATATCAACCAAAGCGACCGGTAATATAATTTTGCGTGGCCTCTTTACCCGGATTTGTAAATATCTTTTTAGTATCGTCATACTCAACCATCTCTCCCATATAAAAGAAAGCTGTCTTATCACTGATACGCGATGCTTGTTGCATATTATGTGTGACGATAACAATCGTATAATCGTTTTTCAGTTCATGAATCAACTCTTCTACTTTTGCCGTAGAGATCGGGTCAAGGGCAGATGCAGGTTCATCCATCAATAAAACCGAAGGAGAAACTGCCATAGCACGTGCAATGCACAACCGCTGCTGCTGTCCTCCCGAAAGAGCAAAAGCCGATTCTTTCAACTTATCTTTCACTTCATTCCACAAAGCTGCACCTTTCAATGTTTCCTCTACGCGATTCCGAATAAATTCTTTATCCTTTACTCCGTTGACACGCAACCCATAAGCAACATTCTCGAATATACTTTTCGGAAAGGGATTGGGTCTCTGAAAAACCATTCCTACATTTTTCCGCAATTCATCGACCTGTATATCCTTATCATAAATATTTTTCCCATCGATCAAGATTTCTCCATTCAACCGTGTATCGGGAATCAAATCATTCATACGATTAAACAATCGAAGAAATGTGGATTTTCCACATCCCGACGGACCTATAAATGCCACGACAGATTTTTCTTCGATCTGCATACTTATTCCTTTGAGAGCGTGAAAATTCCCATAGTAAAAGTTTACGTCACGGGCATCGATCTTATTCATTTCTTTTTATATTAGTTTGTTTTTACTTTGTTTGAAAAATATTTTCTCAAGGCATTCGCCAGTAAATTGATAAACAGAATAATAGCGATCAGAACCAATGCAGTCCCGTATGCCAGCGGTAACTGAGCTTCCATGTTTGTCCCGCTTGTAGAGATAACATACAGATGATAAGGTAACGCCATACACTGGTCAAAAATACTTTCGGGCAATTGCGGTAAAAAATAAGCGGCGCAAGTAAATAATATGGGGGCTGTTTCTCCTGAGACTCTTCCTAACGCAAGAATCAAACCGGTAATAATATTGGGCATTCCCATCGGTAAAATCACATGCCATATCGTTTGTAGTTTAGTTGCTCCCAAAGCCCGGCTACCTTCTCTCAGACTGTCGGGAATGGCTTTCAACGACTCCTCCGTCGTTCGGATTACCAACGGTACACAAAGCAGACCTAAAGTCAATGACCCGGCTATGATACTATCCCCGAAATTCAGATATTTTACAAATAACGCCATACCGAACAGACCGAACACGATCGAAGGTATTCCGCTCAGATTGTTTGTCATAACCCGTATAAAACGCACCAACTTTCCTTTAGGGGCATATTCATTCATATATATACCGCTCATCACACCAACCGGAAATGCAAATAGAGCGCTCCCGATCATCAAATAAAATGTCCCTACGATCGCCGGCCATATACCTCCCGCAGTCATCCCGTCTGTCGGAGATTCGGTAAGGAAATCCCAGCTAATAACCCCGATTCCTTTGTAAATGATAAAGCCCAAAATAGCAAACAGAATAGCTACTACCAGAACACTCAGCAGAGAAAAGATTCCGAATGCAAAGTGTTGAGAACGTCTTTTCCGGACCTCATACCCGGATGGATAAATATTTCGGATATTCATGTTTTTACTTGTTTTTTGATGATACGTATTCTACACATGAGTTTATTATCAGCGTAATAAAGAAAAGCACTACACCAAGCATAAAAAGTGCTTGATAATGAGCTCCTCCAGAAGGAGCTTCTCCCAATTCGGCAGCGATAGTAGCGGGTATCGTTCTTAAAGGTTCTAAAATAGAAACAGGGATTACCGCCGCATTTCCGGTGACCATTAAAACCGCCATCGTTTCTCCTATAGCCCGACCTATTCCCAAGACTACTCCCGAAGTAATTCCGGAAATCGAAAACGGAACAACGACTTTATATATAGTCTGCCAACGAGAAGCTCCCAAAGCCAGACTTGCTTCGCGCATCGTACGGGGACAGTTTCTCATGGCATCTTCCGCAACAGTAATGATAGTCGGTAGAGCCATAATCGCTAAAACGACACTTCCGGACAAACCAGTCTCTCCAACCGGTAAATTAAACACCTTCTGTATTATAGGAACAATGACAATCAAACCGAAAAATCCATAAACTACCGAAGGAATTCCACTCAATAATTCAATAAGAGGTTTAAGGATGCTCCGAACTCTCGGAGTGGCAATTTCAGACATATAGATAGATACGGATAGACCGAAAGGCAATGCTATAAGTATGGCAAAGAAACTTACCCATAATGTTCCCGTAATCAAAGGCAAGAATCCGAACTGCGGTGCCGGCGTTGCCGTAGGGAACCACTCTGTTCCGGCAAATACCTCTTTTAATGAAATCGTTTGATCTTCTAAAACATGAACATTCTGAGGATTCTCAACAAATTTTCGGGGTATAAAAGCGATGATTCCGGGGTCATCTTTAATCAGAGTCTCTATTTTAGATGATGCAAATTCATAAGATTCTCCCAATTCAGCTTCAGAATAATAAGCAGTCAAATCTTCCAGTCTAAAAAGTTTTATAGGCAAATCTTTTCCTCCCACTTCTTTCCAATTAACGATTTCCTCATCGAAAATATCTTTTATTTCTCTGCTGCTTAACTTTCCGATCTCATTTTCTTTATTCAAGACCAAAACATAACCGTCCTCTATTACCTTGTTATTGAATAAACCGAAAGCTTCTGTAAAAAGGAAAGCTACGATCAGCAAAATAGTAATACTTGTTATATATCCGCTACAAGTGAGGATACCTTCTACAATCTTTTCAAAAACTTTTTTCATCGTGTTTCTGTTTGTTGGCACAAAGGAATGAAACTCATATTAAAATCGTGTAAAGGAGATTTGAATAAACTGTTTCAGAATTATTACATTCATATTACAAAAATATCCGAGAGAGGTTTTGTAACTGTCAAATAACACCATTGTAAACCTTTTGTAATATCAGCTCTATTTCTTTGCGAATAAAACAAAAATATGAAACGAACAAAAAGTTATCTGATTATTTCTTTATTCCTCGTCACAACATCATTATATGCACAACGTATTAAGGGAAGCGATACCGTTCTGCCTGTTTCACAACAAGCAGCAGAAAATTTCATGAAAAAATATCCTAAAGCACATGTTACCGTTACAGGAGGTGGAAGCGGTGTCGGAATATCCTCCTTAATGGACAATACTACCGATATAGCAATGCTATCGCGTCCTGTCAAGTTCAGTGAAAAAATGAAATTGAAAGAGGCGAAACAAAATATTCAAGAAGTTATTATCGCTTACGATGCTCTTGCTGTTATCATTCATCCAGACAATCCGGTAAATAAACTCACGAGAAAACAATTGGAAGATATTTTCCGGGGAAAAATAAAAAACTGGAAACAGGTAGGCGGTAAAGATCAAAAGATAGTCGTATATACTCGGGAAACATCCTCGGGGACTTATGAATTTTTCAAAGAAAGCGTTCTAAAAAATAAAAATTATATGAGCGGAACTCTCTCTATGCCGGCAACCGGAGCTGTAATTCAGTCGGTAAGTCAAACTAAAGGCGCTATAGGGTATGTGGGATTAGCATACGTAAGTCCTAAAATCAAGACATTAGCTATATCATACGACAACAAAAATTACTCATTACCTTCAGTTTCCAATGCTTCCCGGAAATTGTATCCGATCGTTCGCCCGCTTTATTACTACTATAATAAACAAAATGAGAAAACGATCTCTCCATTTATTCAATATTTACTATCCGATGAAGGACAGAGCATAATCAAAGATAACGGCTATGTTCCAATCCGATAAATACTCAAATCAAAATTGTCTGAGATAGAACCCGAACAAGCAGAATTTTAAACAAAGAAAAAGACGACTCCGAAATTTTTTTTTCGGAGTCGTCTTTTTCTTTGTTTTATTTCAAAAGGAATTTAGATTATCTCTTTTTCTTTAGCCGGATTTCTGTAATATACTTTACCTTCTTGATATTCCTGAGCCGCGATCAGTGTAGGTTTCGGCAACTTTTCATAATATCTTGAGATTTCAATCTGCTCTCTGTTTTCGAATACTTCTTCAAGATTATCATTAAAAGAAGCAAATTCCTGTAACTTCTTTTCCAGATCATTTTTCATTTCTACAGAAATCTGATTAGCTCTTTTTGCTATAATACAAACAGTCTCATAAACATTTCCTGTATCCGATGACAAAGCGATCATATCACGGGTAACAGTGTTTGTCGGTGCATTCGTTTTCTTGTAATCCATATTATTGTATTGATTAATCTTTTACGTATTTACTTGCTACATTAAAAATTTTCTTAGCATCCTTTGCATTTGCTCCATCGGGAAAATCATTGATAAAACTATAATATTCATCGATCACGTCTCTGAACCGCTCTATCTTTTTCTCTTCCACACTCTGTATAGCTTCTTGATATTTCGATTTCAAGATCAACATCGAAAGATCTTCTTTTCTCTTTGTATAGGGATAATCCTTCAGAGCATTCTGTGCAGTAATCACAGCCGCATCATAATTGTTACCCATATAGTTGCCCAAATTATAATATAATTGTGCATTCAACCACTCTTTTTCTACCAATTTTTCCTGTAAAGCAAAGATTATATCTTGAGCTTCCTTTGCTTTTTCGCTTCTCGGAAAATATTCCAGAAACATCTGCATCTCATCTATTGCCTTATAGGTTCCCGACTGATCGAGTTCCGGCTCAGGAGAATCCAAATAATAACCATAACCGGCATAAAAACGGGAAAGCTCTGCAAACTGGCCTTTAGGATAGTTTGTATAATATGTTGTAAAATACTGTCCCGATGTTGAATAATCTTTCGCCATATAATGACTACGAGCCAACAGATAAAGGGATTCTTCAGCTTTATCTGTACCCTTATATATTGTCACCAACTCTCCTAACAGAGTATATGCCCGAGCATATTTTTTCTGTTCAAAATATTTCTTGGCATATTCATATTTCATATCATAATCGGTACTTTTAAGTATTTTATTATACTCACTGCACGAAGCAAGAAATAATACCGATACAAATAAATATAAAATTCTCTTCTTCATATAGACAAATAATGTGCAAATGTAGATAAACTGATTGAATAACGAAAACAAAAAAATGAATTTTAACGGATTAAGAAACTGTTTTGAGTTATCAAGTTTGAGAGCCTCTATGCAAAATTCAGACTGACACTTCAAAATCCATTTGAATTTTCACATGTCTCCAAATATACGAAATAGTGCTGTATATCCGTCTTATGAAAACAAATATACGGCACTATTCTATATTCATCAAATTTTTTATCAAAGTTTATACAACTGATGTGCAGCCATCAATTCGAGCCGATGTTCGGTCAATACCCGAATACAATTCTCTATATTATCCGGACGAATAACGACATGGGCAACATCTCCGGCTGCAAATGCATACATATATTCAATAAAAACATTCTCATCGGAAAGATACCCTAATGCTTTAGCCAAAGCTCCCGGTGTATTCGGACAGTTAAGACAGACGACATCGGTCAAAGAGACTCCGAAATGGTGTTTCTTCAAAGCTTCCAAAGCTTTATCCGGGTCAGAAACAATAACACGAAGAATGCCGAAATCTGCGGTTTCAGCCATACTAAATGCCGAAAGGTTTACACCTTCTTCTCCCAATATACGGGTTACTTCGTTAATACGTCCGGTCTTGTTTTCAAGAAAAACCGATAGCTGTTTTATAATCATAATCGTATTGTTTTTTAATCAATTTTGCGGTTATCAATCACTCGTTTAGCTTTTCCCTGACTACGTTCTATGCTACGAGGTTCTACCAATTTTATATTGGCAGCAATACCGAGAACACTTTGCAGTCGGTGTCCTATTTTCTTTTTCAGCTCCATCATTCTGTTGATCTCATCCGAATAAAATTGCTCCCGAACCTCTACTTGAACTTCCAATGTATCCAGATTATTTTTACGGTCAACAATCAGCATATAATGAGGTTCGAATTCTTCCAATTCAAGAATTACACTCTCGACCTGAGAAGGGAATACATTTACTCCCCGAATAATCAACATATCGTCACTGCGTCCGGTAATCCGGCTCATACGCACAGTGGTCCGTCCACAATCACATTTATCATATATGAGAGAGCATAAATCTTTGGTACGATAACGAAGCAAAGGCAATCCTTCTTTCGTTATCGTCGTAAATACCAATTCTCCCGACTCTCCCGGCGACAATGGTTCGAATGTTTTGGGATCGATGATTTCCGGGAAAAAATGATCCTCACTGATATGCGCACCATGTTGACACTCACATTCATAAGACACACCAGGTCCCATTACCTCACTCAAACCGTAAATATCAAAAGCTTTGATACCCAATTTAGATTCTATTTCACGGCGCATATTTTCAGACCAAGGCTCTGCTCCGAACATACCGACCCTCAACTTAAATTCTTCACGAGGGATACCGGAATCTTTTATCGCATCAGCTAAATAAAGAGCGTAAGAAGGGGTACAAGCCAAAGCCGTAGAGCCGAAATCATGCATCAACTGTATCTGTTTAGCCGTATTTCCACTCGACATGGGAATAACCGTCGCACCCAAATTCTCTACACCATAGTGCAAACCCAAACCTCCGGTAAACAACCCGTAACCGAAAGAGACATGAAATATATCATGCTTATCCGTACCATAAGCAGACAGACAACGGGCTACCACCTCTCCCCAAGTCGCCAAATCCTGGCGAGTATATCCTACGACAGTAGGACGACCGGTCGTCCCCGAAGAAGCATGCAAACGCACAATCTCCGACATCGGAACTGCAAAAAGCCCAAAGGGGTAATTATCTCTCAAATCCTGTTTTGTCGTAAAAGGGAGTTTGACGATATCATCAATACTATTTATATCGTTAGGGGTTATTCCCAGTTCCTGCATTTTCTTACGATAAAACGGAGTATTATGATAAACTCTTTCTACGGTTTGCCGCAGCCGGATTCCCTGTAACTTGCGCATTTCATCCCGACTCATGCATTCGATCGTTTCATTCCAAATCATGGTATATTACAACTTTTATTTTTCGTTTAAATTCATACTATGACGACAAAGTAAATAAAAAAATATCAATCCTACTATTTATTTAGTAAAAATACAATAAAATGAAAGTAAAATATATGATTAAGAAGGCAATAGAAAGTTTGAAGGTAATAGTATGAAAAGAGAACGGATACAGCCGTTTCTCCGAGTTTTTTCGTAACTTCGCAAATCAAAATATATATGGCATTTATGGAGTTCAAAATCGTTTCACCCTACCAACCGACCGGTGACCAACCGGAAGCAATAGAAGAGCTTAGCCGGGGAGTCTTAGACGGACTTTCCGCTCAAACCCTACTGGGAGTTACCGGGTCAGGTAAAACATTTACCATGGCTAATGTCATCGAAAAAGTTCAGAAACCGACGTTGATCCTGAGTCATAACAAAACTTTGGCAGCCCAACTGTATGGAGAATTTAAAAGTTTTTTCCCCGATAACGCCGTAGAATATTTTGTATCATATTATGATTATTACCAGCCGGAAGCCTATATTCCGACAACCGATACCTATATAGAAAAAGATTTGGCAATCAACGAAGAAATAGACCGACTCAGGCTTTCAACGACATCAGCTTTATTATCAGGCCGCAAAGACGTTATCGTCGTATCTTCGGTTTCATGTCTTTACGGTATCGGCAACCCGGAAGATTTTCATAGCAACGTGATAGATGTCCGTGTCGGTCAAAATATAGAACGGAATACATTTTTACGAGCACTCGTAGGCAGTTTGTATTCCCGTAATGAAATCGAACTGAATCGAGGAAATTTCAGGGTCAAAGGAGATACGGTGGATATATATCTGGCCTATACGGAAATCATTTTGCGCATTATCTTCTGGGGAGAAGAGATAGAATCGATAGAAAGCGTAGATCCGATGACCGGGCACACGATTACTCTATTCGATGAATATAAAATATATCCGGCTAATATTTTTGTAACTACTAAAGAACGAATAGACCGGGCAATCGGTGAAATAGAACTCGATTTAGGAAAACAAGTCGAGTTTTTTAAGTCGATAGGAAAAGAAATTGAAGCCAAACGCTTGTATGAGAGGGTAACATACGATATTGAAATGATCAGAGAAGTGGGACATTGTTCCGGAATAGAAAACTATTCACGATACTTCGACGGACGGGCTGCCGGCACCAGACCATTCTGTCTGTTAGACTATTTCCCGAAAGATTTCTTAACCATTATCGATGAAAGCCATGTTACAATACCTCAAATAAGGGCAATGTACGGAGGGGATAATTCCAGAAAAGTAAATCTTGTAGAATACGGATTCCGATTGCCGGCTGCAATAGATAATCGTCCGCTGAAATTTTCAGAATTCGAAGATCTTACCAAACAGACTATTTACGTCAGCGCTACTCCGGCAGATTATGAGTTGATGAAAAGCGAGGGCGTTATCGTCGAACAGGTTATCCGCCCTACCGGACTGCTCGATCCAATAATCGAAGTCCGACCAAGTCTCAATCAAATAGACGATTTACTCGAAGAGATACAACAAAGAATCGAAAAAGACGAGCGGGTTCTGGTAACGACTCTTACCAAACGTATGGCGGAAGAATTGAACACATACCTGTTACGACTCGACATTCGCTGTAATTATATTCACTCAGACGTCGATACGTTAGAACGTATTCAAATCATAGAGGATCTACGCAACGGGCTTTACGATGTCCTTATCGGAGTAAATCTTCTTCGTGAAGGTTTAGATTTGCCAGAAGTCTCATTAGTCGTCATACTGGACGCAGACAAAGAAGGCTTTTTAAGATCTCATCGTTCTTTAACTCAAACGGCAGGACGGGCCGCCCGAAACCTGAACGGAATGGTAATCATGTATGCAGACAAAATTACCGAAAGCATGCAAAAAACGATCGATGAAACTAATCGGCGCAGAGAAAAACAGTTGGCTTATAACGAAGCAAACCATATTACGCCTCAAGCAATACAAAAAGCCAGAAACTCTATTCTCACAAAAGAAGCGGATGTTCAAACCGAAAAAGGTCAACCGATTTTATATAAAGAGGAATATGATATTTCGCATGTCAACATAGCTGCCGATCCGGTAGTCCAATACATGAATAAAGACCAATTGAAAAAGGCTATTGAAAATACCCGGAAAGCAATGGTTGAAGCTGCTAAACGAATGGAATTTATCGAAGCTGCCCAATACCGGGACGAATTGGTAAAACTACAAGACCGATACGATTCATTGTAATACAGCAAACTGAATTTCATAAACCGGATAAAACAAAGATACAATCGGACGACAATGAAAGAATATAAACTACAAGATTGGTTACCGACTACAAAGAAGGAGCTTGAGATCAGAGGGTGGGATTATCTGGATGTAATTCTTTTCTCAGGAGATGCATATGTCGACCATCCCTCTTTCGGAGCTGCAGTAATCGGACGTATTCTGGAATCCGAAGGATTACGTGTCGCTATTGTTCCCCAGCCGAACTGGCGCGACGATCTAAGGGACTTTAAGAAATTAGGAGAACCCAGATTATTTTTCGGGGTCTCTGCCGGAGCTATGGATTCAATGGTCAACCATTATACGGCAAATAAAAGACTTCGTTCCGATGATGCTTATACTCCAGACGGACGAGCAGGAATGCGACCCGACTATCCGACAATAGTATATACTCAAATATTAAAAAAACTCTACCCCCACATACCGGTTATTATCGGAGGCATAGAAGCCTCACTGCGACGAGTTACTCATTATGACTATTGGGAAAACCGTTTAAGACCGAGTATTTTGATCGATAGCGGAGCAGATATGCTCATCTATGGTATGGGAGAACTCCCGATCAGAGAATTGATAAAGCGGCTTCGGAACGGTGAAAAAACAGGTCAGATCAAAGACTTGAGACAGACCGCCGTTATTACACCTGAAAACGAGTTGCCTCACGCACATGAAAGCGCAACCGATCTCGTTTTGTTCTCTCATGAAGAATGCTTGCAAGACAAAAAGAAACAATCCCGCAATTTTTTCCATGTCGAAGAGGAATCGAACCGATATGAGGCTCGCCGATTATGGCAAAAATATAAAAACTCGGTTATAAAGGTAAACCCACCTTATCCTCCTATGAGCGAAAACGAGATAGACGCATCTTTCGACTTGCCTTATACTCGTCTGCCTCATCCTAAATATAAAGGGAAAAACATTCCGGCATACGAAATGATCAAGTTTTCTGTAAATTTACATAGAGGCTGTTTCGGAGGATGTGCATTTTGTACGATCTCCGCCCATCAAGGCAAATTCATAGCCTCCCGCTCGAAACGATCGATTCTGAACGAGGTAAAACAAATTACGGAAATGCCCAGATTCAAAGGATATATCAGCGATTTAGGAGGACCTTCGGCCAATATGTACAAGATGCGAGGTTCCCGTCAGGAAATATGTCGTAAATGCAAACGTCCGTCTTGTATACATCCCGAAGTCTGCAAAAATCTATATACCGATCACACTCCGTTGTTAAATATATATCATAGCGTAGATCAAATAAAAGGAATCAAAAAGTCTTTTATCGGCAGCGGGATAAGATATGATCTATTACAACACCGTCATGAGGATGAAAAAGTAAATGCAAGTACTTCGAAATATACATATGAAGTTATTACCCGACATGTATCTGGACGATTAAAGGTTGCTCCGGAACATACGTCCGACAATGTTCTGATGCTAATGCGGAAACCTAACTTCAAAAAATTCGAAGAATTTAAACGGACATTCGAAAAAATAAACGATGAAGCCGGACTCAACCAACAGCTCATTCCGTATTTCATATCAAGCCATCCGGGTTGTAGAGAAGAGGATATGGCCGAACTGGCCGCTATCACAAAAAAATTGAACTTTCACCTCGAGCAAGTTCAAGATTTCACCCCTACCCCGATGACGCTTTCGACCGAGATATATTATACAGGATATCACCCTTATACGGGAGAAAAAATATATACAGCCCGCAACCAAAACGAGAAACTGGCTCAAAGGCAGTTTTTTTTCTGGTATAAACCCGATCAACGAAAACAGATTTTATCGGAACTGCAAAGAATGGGACGGCCGGATCTAATCAATCGTCTATACGGTCCTCCCATAAAAAATACAAAAACAGAAACACCATCAAAAACAAAATACAAAAAGAAGAAATACAAATAATAGTAAAACTTATGAAATTACCAATCAGCAAACTCATTATGGCAAGTGCGGTACTTTTGTCTGCTTGTCAGACACAGAAAGAGAGCAGCGAAGGGATCATAGGCAAAAGCCATCCCAAAGTAGAAAACGGAATCATGACTCCGGAAGTCATGTACACTCTTGGGCGCGTCGGGGGTATAGAAATATCTCCGGATAAGAAAAAAATCCTTTATGGAGTAACATACGTGAGCATACCCGAAAACAAAAGCAATCGGGAACTATTTGTTATGGACATTGACGGAAGTAATAAAATTCAAATCACCCATACTCCTAAATCCGAACAAAATGCTGTATGGATCAACAATGGAAAACAAATAGCGTTTCTAACATCCGAAAGCGGAAGTTCTCAATTGTGGATAATGGATGCCGACGGATCGAACCGAAAACAAATCAGCAATCAAGAAAAAGGAATAGACGGTTTTCTCTTTTCTCCCGATGAGAAAAAGGTCGTATTCTTTTCGAATGTAAAATACGGTCAACGAGCCTCGGATATTTATCCGGACCTGCCCAAAGCAACCGGACGTGTTATCGACGACCTCATGTATAAACATTGGGACGAATGGGTAGAAGCCATTCCTCACCCTTTTATAGCAGACTTTAACGGCAGCACGTTAGAAAATATTAATGATATTCTCGAAGGCGAACCGTATGAAGCTCCGATGAAACCTTTCGGTGGTACAGAAGGTTTTGCATGGACTCCGGACAGTAAAAGTATTGCATATACTTGCCGAAAAAAAACCGGATTGGAGTATTCCATATCTACCAACTCCGATATTTATCTATACGATACCGAGACGAAAATAACCAAAAACCTGACCGAAGGAATGATGGGTTATGATACGCATCCGAGTTTTTCTCCCGACGGGCGTTATTTAGCATGGATGAGTATGGAACGTGACGGATACGAATCAGATAAAAACCGCTTGTTCGTTATGGATATACAAAACGGAGAAAAGAAATATCTGACAGACGAGTTCGATTACAGCTTAGACATGTTAAATTGGGCAGAAGACGGACAATCGATCTACTTCTTAAGCGTATATCAAGGAATAGAGCAAATCTTCAACATTCATATCGATGATAAAAAAATAGAACAGATCACAACCGGACAGGTCGATTACGCCGATATAAAACCGATAAATGATAATCAACTGATCGTATTACAGCATTCTTTCTCAAAACCGGATGAAATTTATAGTATCAATCTAAATAATAAAACAATTACGGAATTGTCATTCGAGAACAAGGAAACTTTAGATCAAATTACTATGGGCAAAGTGGAAGAACGCTGGATTGCCACAACAGACAATAAAAAAATGCTGACATGGATCATATATCCTCCCCATTTCGACCCGAATAAAAAATATCCGGCATTACTATATTGCCAAGGAGGTCCGCAAAGCCCTGTAAGCCAGTTCTGGTCATATCGATGGAACCTGCAGTTAATGGCAGCAAACGGATATGTCATTGTTGCACCTAACCGCCGAGGGTTATACGGGTTCGGTCAGGAATGGCTGGAACAAATAAGCGGTGATTACGGCGGTCAGAATATGAAAGACTATTTCTCTGCTATCGATGCCGTAAAGGCAGAACCATTTATCGATGAGAATCGCCTTGGAGCAATCGGTGCAAGTTACGGAGGTTTTTCTATTTATTGGTTGGCCGGGCATCATCAAAAACGATTCAAGGCATTTATCGCTCATGCCGGAATATTCAATTTAGAACAACAATATGTAGAAACAGAAGAAATGTGGTTTGCCAACTGGGATTTGGGTGGCGCTTATTGGGAAAAAGACAATGCAGTTGCTCAGCGTTCTTATGCCAATTCTCCACATCGTTTTATAGATCAATGGGATACTCCTATACTAATTACTCATGGAGAAAACGATTACCGAATACTTGCCTCTCAAGGAATGTCAGCATTCAACGCCGCCCGATTAAGAGGAGTTCCCGCCGAAATGGTTGTTTTTCCTGATGAAAATCATTGGATTGCGCAACCTCAAAATGCCATTTTATGGCAACGGATATTTTTCCGTTGGCTCGACCATTGGTTAAAACCGGAAGAAAAGAAATAAAGTTATCCCAAACGTAGAAAGCGGGCGCAAAGGTTTTATACAAAGTCTTTGCGCCCACTTTTTATTCAAAAAAACAAGTATTTATAATTGAAAATTACAACATACTTTTGTTATATTTGCAATACACAAACTATATACACACATATCCATGAAAAATAAAATTTTTACCGGAGTATTATTATGTACTCTTTTTTCCTGTTCTCCTAAAATTGTATTAAACAAGATACAGGAATATCCGTCTTTATCTCAAGAAGATACAATCATGATCGTAAATGAGGGAGAAAAAGTCCCGGTCGCTGCAACTCTGATAGGACAAGTTGCTATTTTAGACCGAAGTTTTACTATTCGATGCCGATATGATCAAGTACTGAAAATAGCCAAAGAAGAAACAAGAAAAGCCGGAGGAGATATTCTGCAAATCACCGATCACCTTTTACCGGGTGTCGCAAGTTCCTGCCACCAAATTTCAGGAAATATTCTCAAATCCGGCATATCCGATTCTACATACAACACACAAACGACATTCTACAATTATAGTGTAAATAGTGTCTTAAACAAAGTACGCCCTTTACCTCCAAGAGTCGATTTTTCATTCAATGTCGGTTACGGATGGTTACCTAAAACAGAAGGGCTCACCGGGACAGATAAACAATTCGATGATAAACTGACTTCCGGACTTGCATGGGATTTGGCATTCCATCATTATATTAAAAATTTCGGATGGGGAATTTTTTATTCAGGGTATAGTTCTGACAGTTATTACGAAAAAACGAACATGGATCATAATGTCTTATTTTCATATATCGCACCTTTATTTTGCACAAAATATTCGTTCAATAAAAAATGGATGATAAACGGAGAAGTCGGTGTCGGATATTTAAAATTCTCAGACAAAATATCTTCAGGAATTGAAAAAGGGAAAACCTATGTATCGACTGTCGGGTTTAATTATGGAATCGGAATCGAATATAAACTTAACAAACACATGGGGATAGGTATCTCATTCAATGAAATCGTAGGTTCGGCATTCCTGAAAAACATAAAGATGGAAAATGTTCATAGTATCATAGCCTATAACGACTATGACAGAATAAACTTAAACCGGTTTAATTTACTTGGGGGTATCCGTTTTTATTTCGGAGACAGATAATAAATAATCAAAATATTCCGTACTATCCAGCAGATGTCCGATAGTACGGAATATTTTTCATTGCCGGCCAACTCATTAGAACTTGCTTAGCTCCTGTTGCAACAAAGAAATTCAGAATATTTTCACACTATCCGATCCGGACTACACGATTTTCGAATTCTTCATCTTATACCTGAAACGAGAATAAAACAAGACTCCTGCCAAAGTCAGACCAATCGGAAATCCCCACCAGATACCCATAGCACCACCCCGACAAACAAAGCCCAATAAATATGCCGCAGGCAAACATACGAGGAAATAACTGACAAACGCAATTAAGGCCATAGGTTTCACATCTCCTATTCCCCTTAAAGCATTTGCATAGGCAACTTGCAAGCCATCTCCGAACTGATATACCATAGTCGGTATTATCAACAATGCTACGATTCCGTTCACTTCTTCCGAATCTGTAAACAGATAACCCACCTGTTGTCGGAACAAAGCCATTATGATTACAATACATACGGCCAAAAGTATTATTACATGAAACCCGGCATTTGCTATCGATCTTACTTTATTCATCTCTCCTGCTCCTTTAGCATTACTTACCAAAATCGTAATAGCCGACCCGATACCGTAATAAAGCATAAAACCGATCGTAGTAAAAGTTGCAACGGCCTGATGTGCCGCCAATGCTGCCGTACCGATCCATCCCATCATAATAACACTCAAATTGAAAGATCCGGTTTCCATCCCCATTTGAAAAGCAATAGGCATCCCCATTTTGGTTAAATGAAGCAATTGCTTTCCCGAATCACCTTTAAGATGACGAAAACCTTCTTTAAATCTGCCATAACGAGACGTAAAGAAAAACAGATACACAAAAACCGACAACGTGAAAATACGAGATAATAATGTAGAAAATCCTGCTCCGAGCAGTCCAAGTTCCGGGAAAAAGCCCGGGCCGAATATCAATAAATAGTTACCTATAATATTCAGCACATTACCGCACAAAAGTATGTACATCGAGATACGAGTATCCATAATACCATCGGCAAATTGCTTGAAAGCATTAAATAGCATGATAAAAATCAAACCCGACAAATGAATCAAGAAATAGGGTTTAATTAAAGGCAAAAGTTCTTCCGGTTGTCCCATCCGGTCTATATTAACATAAACTACGGACATAACCCCGATCAGTAAAATCGCTAAAAGCAAATTGGCGATAAGACCATATCGAAGAGTCTGACCGGCTTTTGCTACCTGATTTTTTCCGACCAAATTCCCGATCAACGGAGTAAGCCCCAAAGAAAAGCCTAAAGCAAACATCAACGGAAGATTAAAAAGATTATTTACAAAAGATGCTGCAGCCAACTCCTCCGAAGTATGATGACCAACCATTATATTATCGGCAAATCCGACGATGATAATACCCAACTGTCCTATCATAATCGGAACTCCCAATCTCAACAATGCTACATAATGATCCCGGTATAATCGAAATGTTTTTTTCAACATACTACACTTTTATCCAATCAAAGGTTGCAAAGATATAAATCTTATTTCAAATCGATGACCATATAAGTTCGGGAATATTAAAGTCTGTCTAAAAGAAAGGCGGTATCCCACAATGAACACCGCCTTTACTCAACAAACTAACTCTATATACTTACGATTCACAATCCTATTAACAAAGAATTAGAAGCAGAACCTTTCATCCATTCTTCAACCGTCGACCAACGGATCGGTGAAGCACCTTCCAAAACGACCGTTTGCAAGGCTGGGACGCTGTCCCAAGCTGTAGATGACAAATCTATACGTAAACGAACTTTGTCACCTTTTTTTAATCCTGCCAAAGAATATTCATTTTCTCCGCTCTTCAACTGTACCGATTTAGAATCGATTACTTTTCCGCTATTATCTGCAACCTCAACAAAAACCTGAATTTTTCCACCGGCATTTAATTCTGCCCACGCTTTCATTTTTTCAACAGCCGAATCCATAGGACGCCAATCGGTTACTTTCTGAGCTTTACGCATAGCTTCCACACCATTTGTATAAAGTTCTTTTACGGCTTTCTCATCCATCGTCGTACGGGCAACAAGAACATCATCCATAATAAATTTACCTGATGAAAAACGCTGAGACCCGGCAATACGTTCCAGTGGTCCGGCAAAAGGTTTCTGGAAAGCCTTCTTATCCAAACGACCGTCTATGTAAATCGCTCCTTCTTCTTTCTCAGGATTGTAGGTATAAACATAATGTATCCATTTTCCCGATTGCAATTTATTGTTACCGCGAACGTCGCTATTTTCGTAAGAAAGAATCGTTTTTTCTTGGAAAATACCGGCTGCTAACCGTGTTCCGGTTACATCGACATCCGCTCCCATCGGAGCTTGTCCACCGAAGAACATAGCCTGACCGTTATCCATCTGGTTCAGATAAACCCATGCTGCCAAAGTAAACGGTTTCCGGTACAAATCCATACCGCCTGCATCGACAAAAGTCTCTTTTTTGTCTTTCTTAAAACCTTTTCCGTTTTTGCCATCGACAATTTGGGCTTTACCCTGAATCGGCAACATTTTTCCGGTAATCTCATTTTTGACTTCTTTATCTGTCGCTCCTTCGAAAGTTATATAAGCCAACGGGTCTTGCAATGCCAATCCGATTCCTCCCGGAACAATCAATTGTTGCTCTGCTTCAGTACCGACTTTCACACGGAATGTACCGGAACGAGGGAATGCGTATTTAATTTCGACACGCTGACTAGCTCCAGCATCCAAACGCAACGGTTGTGATGCAACGGTTACGCCTTCTACTTTCACATCCAAACTCTTATTAAAAGGTTCACTTCCTACATTTCGTGCCTCTGCGACATAAACCATTTCTCCTTTCTCGGTCATATTGATCGAACTACCTTCCAAAACGAGTTTTGCCGGAACTTTCGAAACTTTTAAAGGAACGGATTTTATCTGATCATCCAAAATTACGGTTAAAGTCTGATTGCCGCTTGCATACATCTGCACATCAAAAACCATTTCTTTTGTTTCTCCGGCTTCGATCTCAGCACGACGATCATCCAAGAAACTATTTCCATACAATTTAACATCAGCGATATCCAACAAATTTCCGCTGTTCTTCACCTTTACAACCACCTTAAACGATTCTCCGCCTTTTACACTTTTCGGTGCCGATACGGTATATTCAAAATCTGCTTTGTAGTCTTTATCGACCGTAAACTCACCGGAAATACCTTGGCTCGGATCTTTAAAACCGATTTTCTGCTTATGTTCGGTAGAACCTTTTGGCGGTTCAGGACAAACTCCTCCGACATGCATTCTGAATTTTCCAGCTTCCAAAACTCGTTTCATATCCGGATTCAATAAAGAAAGCAAATAAGGGTTCAGTTCGAAAGTAACGGTTTTCTTTTCTCCCGGTTTTAAGAAAACACGCTTAAATCCTTTCAAATCTATAACTGCGGTATTTACCGAAGCTACCAAATCGGTTATATATAACTGAGCTACTTCTTCACCCGGCCTTTTCCCGGTATTTTCAATATCTACTGAAACAGTCACAAAACCGGGATCTCCGCTTTTAGTAGTAGCTTTAAGGTTAGAATAACGGAATGTCGTATAACTCAATCCATGACCGAAACGGTATAATGGAGTAAACGGCATATCATAATAGTCATAATTACGTCCGGAAGTTTCATAATTATACCACAAAGGCAACTGTCCCGGATGACGAGGGAATGAGATAGGCAAACGTCCGGACGGATTCTCATCACCAAAGATAATGTCTGCAGTTGCATTACCGCCTTCTTCTCCCGGATACCAAGTTTCAAGAATAGACTCGATATTTTCATCTTCCCATGTCAATGTAAACGGTTTACCATTTACCAAAACCAGCACGACAGGTTTTCCTGTTGCTTCGACAGCTTTAATTAATTGTCGCTGTACTCCCGGTATTTCTAAAGTAGCACCATCAACATTTTCTCCCGTAGTACTTTTTTTGTTTCCGTTCTCATGTCGGTTCGAATTATCTCCCACAACAAGAATCACGGCATCAGCCTGTTTCGCAATATTCACAGCCTCTGCAAAACCTGTAGTATCCATATCGAGTTGCGTACAACCTTGCGCATACAAAACTTTTGTAGAAGGACTCACATGGTTTTTGACACCTTCTAAAACCGAAATTATCTGACCGGGTGCATATTTTGCAGAGTAGTCACCAGTCTGTCCCTGATCTGCATTCGGACCGATCACAGCGATTGTCTTGATATTTTTATCCAACGGAAGAAGATTATTTTCATTTTTCAGAAGAACCGTACTTTTTACTGCTACTTTACGTGCCAAAGCCCGATGTTCGGGAGTATCATATTCCGGAAGTTTGTTCCAAACCATATTTTCAATACTCGGTCTATCAAACAATCCCAAGCGCATCTTAGCTCTGAATACTCGACGCAGGTTGGCATCCAATTCGCTTTCTTTTATAATGCCTTTCTTTACTGCCGAAGCCAACGCCTTTTTATAAGCTGATCCACATTCGATATCTACTCCGGCACGAACAGCCATAGCGGCAGCTTCTTCCATAGTACCCACAACAGATTGCTTCCGCTGAATATTTTCAGGGCCGCTACAATCAGAAACGACAAAACCTTCAAATCCCCATTCTTCACGAAGGATTTTCTGAAGCAACTCTTTCGAACCGTTATCAGGCACTCCGTTCCAAAGCCCATAAGCCGCCATAACTCCGAATGCATTCGCCTCTTTAATAACATCGCGGAAAGGTGCTAAATGAATATTACGCATTACTCTATCCGACAATCCGTAATCATGACTATCACGACCGCCGACCGGTTGTCCGTGACCGGCAAAATGTTTAGGACAGGCAAACATGTGTTCACCCTGAAAACCCTTGATCCATGCGACACCTATACGACCAACGAGATAAGGATCTTCACCATAAGTTTCCTCGACACGTCCCCAACGGGCATCACGCGCCACATCCAACACCGGAGACCAAGAAACCCGTAAATTTGCAGCTTTAGCCTCAATTGCCGTAGCCTTACCGACTTCTTGTATCAATTCCGTATCAAACGTACTACCCATATTAATCCCGTGTGGAAATATGGTAGAACCGGTAGCATAAGACTGGCCATGTAAACCTTCGGTTTTTAACATTGCAGGAATCTTCAACCGAGCAATACCTTTTGATCCCCAGCTATCACTCAATTGAATTACTTTCTCCTCAAGAGTAAGCCGGGGCAATAAGTCATCGATACGTTCCTCAATAGGAATGTTCGGATTTAAATACTTTGGAGTCTCTTTACTCACTTGTTGAGATACGCCCGCATTTGCCATCGAACGATTGTAAGCTTCTTCGAGATCCATACCTTCCATTTCACAAGGACAGATCTCTTCCGTTACTGCCTTATCATTTATTTCTCTTTTGTCTTTCGTGTCGGCAAAAGAAATAAACGACCCCACCAGTAACGCAGGCAAAACAATTCTCCATGTTTTTTTCATTCTGTGTGTGTTTTTAATTATTGATTAGTAATTTAAAACGAGCCAAGCAACCGGAAATTTCTCCCGACTACAAAATTTGTTACAAAAATATTCTTGAACAATTATCTTTTCACTTTATAGAGAATTAAAATGCACTTAAAAAAACGGTAAATTGAAAAATTAATCGGCAACCTTTATCAAAGACTCCAGCCATGCATATACATTTTAAAATAATTATATTTAGAAATATCTCTTTTTCAAAAAATAGCAGAATAAATGTTCTCCTTTCATTTTTTTATTACATTTGTAATGTCAAAACAGGATGGATATACAATATCAAGATATAACACACACATTATCATCATGAAAAAACTTTTTGTCATATTTTGCTTATTATGCAGCATTTCTGTTTATTCTTCTGACATAAACGGCGGATTATTTTTCAGATCACACCAACAACCGGGAACAATACGCACACGACTTGTATTGAATGGAGGAAAACCTATAAAAATAGAAAACGGAAGAACCATATCATTCGACCTCATGCTGCGAAAAGAGATTGTATGGGGATATGTCGTGAGAATCATTACAAATACACAAAAAAATATAGATCTCGTATATCTTGCCAACAAGAAAAACGATCGTTATCCGGCATGGATACTCAACGAAAGTCAACATCCAATTACACAAGATCTGACATACAATAAATGGATACCGATAAGCGTCAAATTAATGCCGAAAGATAATAAAATCACTTTTTCGTTCGGATCGATTCAAAGCACTCAATCTTTTGATTTTTCAGGATGTAAAAATGTGACTATCCATTTCGGGACTTCCGGAATCAAAAACTTTCAAGTCGGAGATGTCGCTCCCATCAACATTAAAAATGTACGAGTATTAGACAATAAAGACAACGAAATATATCATTGGGAGCTAAAGCAACATGCAGATAGTATCTGTTATGATCTCATAAAACAATGTCCCGCAATTACAGAGAATCCTATATGGCTCATCGATAATCACTCTTCCTGGAATCAATTATACAAACAAAAAATTAAAGGAAATCCCCAAATCACATATAATTCTGACAAAAATTTATTTTACATCATTAACGGGAGCAATCAACTGACCGTACTTAATCCTATCACACAAAAGTCATATTCGATAAATAATATCAAAGGGAAATTAGCCAGCGAAAAAAACAACCAAATAACTTATGACCCATACAATCACAGGCTTATATCTTACAGCCTTGACCAGAAATCAATTTCGGTATTCTCACCGGAGAACAATTCTTGGAGCGGGACTTTCACGAACAGTATAGATCCGGCCTATATACACCACACTGTGGCTATATCTCCTAAAGATACCTCTTTAATTACGTTCGGAGGGTATGGATATTATCTGTATAAAAACACGTTGTTCAAGGTAAATTTAAATACTCATCGATGGGACAGCCTTCAAATCAAAGAGATTTCACCCCGATTTTCCGCCGTATCGACAATCATAAATAATACTCTTTATATCTTCGGTGGCAAAGGAAGCAAAAACGGACGCCAAGAAGAAGTCAGTCATAACTTATATGACCTGTATGCTGTCGATTTAACAACATTCGAAGTAAAAAAAATATGGGAAATCAAATCAAATATTGAAGAAGAGACAGAGCTTTTGTTAAGAGGGAATATGATTTATAGCCCGACAGATTCATGTTTTTACGCAATAAATGTCTCAAAATCACAAGGTTATTTAGTCCGGATTTCGTTAAATCGTCCTGAAATAAAAAGATGTTCAACCAATATAGGAGACATGTCGGCAGGGTATTTATTTTGTAATCTGTACTACTCTCCCGACAGCAGCAAACTATATACAATATTTAACAGGGAAATAAGGAATAGCGATCCGGAAGTCTCTATTTATTCGATAGATTTCCCGCCGATTGCATTAAAAGACACGATTCAAAAAGCCCCTTCGAAAAATAAGTTATGGGTAGGAGTTATCACCTTTCTGATTTTTTTATCGGGCTACGGTTTATATAAATTCTCTCGTCGAAAAAAAGATAAGAAACCGGTCTCTATCGAAATAAAAGAAAAAGAAACAGCTCCTCAGGAAGAAATCAAAAAGACATTTGACAGATCAAAAAGTTGCATCAGCTTATTAGGTGGATTCAATGTCAAAGATAAAGAGGGAGGAGATATAACAAACCAATTTACTCCAATACTAAAATCTTTGTTATTAATCATATTATTGTATAGCGTAAAAACAAAGCAAGGAATTAACAGTAACAAACTGGATAGTATCTTATGGGAAGATAAAGATGAAAAATCTGCAAGAAATAACCGTAATGTTTCTATTCGCAAATTACGAGTTTTATTAGAAAAAGTCGGAGACATACAAGTTGTTTTTGAAAATAATTTCTGGAAAATCATATTCGGAAACGAAGTATTTTGCGATTATGTTGCCGCAATACAATTTATTCAGGATACCTCTTTCGATGATTTTACCAAAGAGGCTACACTATACAGATTATTAGAATTACTCGTTTTCGGTCCGTTATTACCTAATACTCAAGCCGACTGGATCGATAATTTCAAAAGCGATTATTCAGACATAACGTTAGATCTTTTACATTCTCTTTTACAAAAGAAAGAATTTGAAGATAAAGAAGATATTCAATTATTGATCGCAGACACTATTTTCTTGCATGATATTTTCAATGAAGAAGCCTTGAGGGTCAAATGCTCTATTTTATACAAAAAAGATAAAAGAAGTATTGCCAAAAGCACATACGACAATTTCTGCAAACAATATAAATCATTATTAGGTACGGATTATAAAATATCATTTTCAACTATTGTAACTTCTAAGACCACCTCATAATAACAAGTTTGTTTTTAGGGACTATAGATCAAGTCTGAAAGAAATCCACATGAATAGCCATTTTCTCTCTCGAAAGGAAAACTGTATTGATACCGTCAACACCGTTACATACCTAAAGAAAACATAAAAACGGCCTAATGATATTTTTTGGAGGGGGAAAATTTAAACGACCGGCTCTTAGTTTCCCAAATAAAAATCTATTTTAAACAAAAGCTCAAATATCTTATAAAATAATCGATAAATTACTCTTATTTTATTTGCCAGTTTATAGGTATTTTGTATTTTTACGAAGACCAATTCTTTTTTATTTAGCATAAATGAATCATGTAAAGAAGGTATTAGAGCCTCCGTTACATGATTCGTCATGTATGTTAAAAATAAGAATTGGTCCTTTTTATTTTAAAACCGGAGGCTCTTTTTATTTATATAATTGTAAAAAGAAAGTGCATGAGCAATAAATACGATGTTTCCGAAGTAATAACCAAAAAGTTCGGGGAAATGTTTGATTATTTAATTTATTTAACACATATTTTTGTAGAGTATATTACCAGTTTCATCCCATCAAAATCAACGCAAGACAATTGTTCAAGACTACGGCTCAACCGCGATTTATACAGAAACTTATCTACTGATACTCTCCATATCATTATCGAGGAAATTAATGAAGAATATCAACTACCTACAAAACTCTTTTTAGCCGGTAAAGGAGTTAAAGAAATATCTCGTGAAACAGGTATCCCGATTCGAAAAGTATTACATCAAATCTATTGTGGAGAGAAAGAAATTAAGGCTTATTTAAAACAATTATAAATAATGTCATAAAAAATAAAGCCGCATTACCGATAATCAGAATAATGCGACTTTACTTATATAAGAGAGGTTTCGTCAATCTTTATGGGCTTTCATACTGTCTTTCAACAAATAAGCTATCAATGCCAAATATAATACTAAACCAAGCACTTGTTTTATTGTATCATTCATCTCGCAACTGTATTCAAATCCTCCGAAACGTAATCCGGCACTGACAACTCCCATTAATGCCCCACCGGCAATAAATCCGGATGCCAACAATGTACCTCTTTCATACCGAGATTTATTTACTTCGGCATTTTTACTACGTGTACTGACATACCAGCTTACCAACCCTCCGACAACCAAAGGGGTATTCAGTTCCAAAGGAATAAACATTCCTAAAGCAAAAGCCAAAGCCGGAATTTTACAAAAAGTCAGTACTACGGCAATCAATGTCCCGATACCATATAACAGCCAAGGAGCACCTTTCCCCGACATAAGAGGTTCGATAACAGCTGCCATAGCATTCGCCTGAGGAGCAGCTAAACCGTTTTCAGAAGTAAAACCGTATGTATCATTCAAGATCAATATAACCCCTCCTACCGTCGCTGCAGAAACCAGCGTTCCTAAAAATTTCCAACTCTCCTGCTTTGCCGGAGTAGAACCCAACCAATACCCGATTTTTAAATCGGTTATAAACCCTCCGGCCATAGAAAGAGCCGTACAAACAACCCCGCCGATAATTAAGGCGGCAACCATACCCGATGTACCTTTAAGGCCAACAGCTACAAGAATAACAGAAGCTAAGATCAATGTCATCAACGTCATTCCCGACACGGGATTTGTTCCGACTATCGCTATTGCATTGGCCGCAACCGTCGTGAACAGAAAAGCAATGACAGATACCACGATAAAAGCAATAAAGGCTTGCGTAAAATTATGAATAATACCTAAATAGAAAAATAATAAAATCAGAATCAGAGTAGCAATACAGGCAATAGCGATAAACTTCATGGAAATATCTCGCTGCGTACGTTTCACCGAAGTGACAACAGCTCCGGCTTTGCCTCCAAGTTCTTTGGATGCCAAACCGACAGCGCCTTTTATGATTCCCCAAGAACGTATTATGCCGATAACTCCCGCCATGGCTATACCTCCTATACCAATATGACGTCCGTAAGTAGTAAATATTTGTTCGGGAGTCATTTGTCCTATGGAGACAGTAATATCGCTGTTTCCCATAGTCAAGACCGAATCTCCCCAAAAGAGTCCCATAAAGGGAACGATAAGAAACCAGACAAATATAGATCCGGCACAAATAATCAAAGAATATTTAAGACCGACAATATAACCGAGTCCCAATACAGCCGCTCCCGTATTTATTTTGAAAACAGCTTTTGCCTTTTCGGCAATTGTCTCACCGAACGGCAATACTCGTGTAGATAGTACCTCGCTCCACCAACCGAATGTAGAAAGGACAAAATCATAGATGCCGCCAATCAACCCAGCAAAAATCAGGGGTTTTGCTTGGTTACCGCTCTTTTCTCCGGATATAAGCACTTGTGTAGTAGCTGTCGCTTCAGGAAAAGGATATTTGCCATGCATCTCGGATACAAAATATTTTCGGAACGGTATCAAAAACAGTATTCCCAAAATTCCACCTAAAAGAGAACTCAAAAATACCTGCATAAAATCGACAGTAAGTCCAGGTATAATATAAAGTGCAGGAAGCGTAAATATCGCTCCGGCAACAATAACGCCCGAACAAGCTCCAATGGACTGTATAATGACATTTTCTCCTAATGCATTCTTACGACGAGTAGCGTTAGACAAACCGACTGCAATAATAGCGATAGGAATAGCCGCCTCGAACACCTGCCCGACCTTAAGTCCTAAATAAGCAGCAGCCGCAGAAAACAGAACAGCCATTATAATTCCCCACGAGACCGACCATAAAGTAGCCTCCGGATAATTTTTAGAAGGCGACATAACCGGCTGGTAATCTTCTCCTTCACCTAACTCTCTGAATGCATTTTCAGGCAACTCCACCGGTTGCTTTTCTTCCTCTTTCATGTCTTTGATAAAGTTTGGGTTAGCATAATTATAATAAAAGAACGGCAAGTTACTAATTTTTACAGAAATTTCAGTAACGAAAAATAAAAATAGCGTCAATTTTAGCTATGTTTGCATCTATAAAATATGAATAGTGATGAAAGATATACTTGATTTTTTAACAGAACTGCGTCAACACAACAATAGAGATTGGTTTAATGAGCGTAAAGATCGGTTTAATGAATTACGGGCTACATTTTTAAATAGGGTTGACGAACTGATCCGCCTCATTTCGATATTCGATGAAGAAATTGCCGGTTTAGAGGCAAAAGATTGCGTATATCGAATTTATAGAGATACGCGCTTTTCTCCGGATAAAACGCCTTATAAAACATTTTTTTCGGCATATATAGCTTCTAAAGGCGGTAAAAAAAGTTTACGTGCCGGATATTATTTACACTTAGAGCCGGGAAACTGTTTATTAGGCGGAGGAGTATGGTGTCCGGAATCAAAACTATTGAAAGAATTACGAGAAGCGGTATATGAACATTGCGATGAATTTATCGAAATAACGGAAAACCCGGAGTTTAAAAAAGTATATCCGGCTTTCGAGGGTGAAATGCTTAAAACAATTCCACGGCCATTCCCGAAAGATTTCAAATATCCTGAATTGCTAATGAGAAAAGACTACGTCGTGATGGGGAAAAAGCAGGACCGTTTTTTCGAGGACAATAACTGGATACAAGAAACAGCCGCCGATTTTAAAGTTTTGCAACCGCTTAACCGCTTTCTAAATTATACCGTAGATGAAGTATATGATTACTGATCGATTTATAAAAATAAAAAATGGCGTATCGATTTTTTTTCGATACGCCATTTTTTATTAGAGTCTGTTACCGTAACTGTATCTTACGAGTAATCGTGTTCTTTCCATTCATTCCGACAACGATATAAAGACCTTTTTTCTTATTTAACCGGATGGTCTGATAATCGTCATCTATATTGAATTTATCCGACAAAGTTCCATTGATATTGTATATGCTGAATGTATATCCTGAACATTGCTCGAATCTCAACATGTCACCCGAAAGATACACTTTACAATTATCGGTATCCGAATTCGACAGACCTTCAGGTATACTTTCCGTCCCATTGAAATCGTCCAGACAGAAATATGTCGGGATAGTCGTTCCCCAATCATTTTTTCGAGAGCCGTCCACCGTAAAAGTGATTTTCTTGACCTTCCCTAAAGAAGTTAAATCAAACCACTCCCAAGTATCTACAACGATTCCTTCTGCCGAATTCCGGTAATCTACCAGATAAAATTCTGCCGAATTACTATTATCTCCGGTAGCTATTATTTTATAATAATCCCCGATAGTAAACGGCAGATTCGCATCTTCCTTCCCGCTCGAGTTCATTCCCGTACCCTGTTCCGTTACATATTTCACCCAAGCTGTATTCGTTACATAACAGCCTTTGACAACATCTCCCTCCGGATTATTCAAGACTTCAACCTGCGTCGGACCAAAATAGCTTGAAGCATACGCAACCGCATAATTTTCAGATTCATGTACCCCGCTACCGGCTGCCGCCCCAAATTGATTCGAAGGGAAATCCGCCGGATTATAAACCGTTGAAGTCACATTTGAATAACCGAAATAAGCCCATGTTGCATAATCCGGCTCATAATAATTAGAGAATTTATAAGAACCGCTTACAAATGAACTCATAGATTCTTCCGGATCACCCATCCAATAGCTTTCAGAATCAAGATATAAATTTTCAAAAGTTGCGGCAGCAGCTTCTCCGGTTACAATTACCCGAACCGTTATCGTTGCAGTTTCACCCCAAGCATCCGTCACAGTCAAAGTATAGTCGCCGCATTCCTGAGGAACAAAAGAATACTGTTCTTCAGTGGAAAGGATTTCATTCTTCGAGTTTCTCCAGCTATATGTATATGGAGAAACTCCTCCTGAAACATCGGATGTCAAAATTACGGACTCACCTTCCGAAACAGTCTTATCGTCTGCCGTTACCATCAGTTTTTGGGGGTTACCGCTGAAATTATCTATATAAACATTACCCTTGCTACTTAAAGTTATAGAAGTTATTTCTCCCCATTCTTTTAAACTGTAATATATCCACCGATCCTGAGTCGAGGCTATAGTCCGGGTAGAAATCTCAAGTTGACCTTTTGATGCAGATATTGTAACATCGGCATCCGACTTCAAATAAAATCCGGTCAATATCAATCCATCAGAAGTATTTATCAAAGTAACAGTTCCTTCTGTTTGGAGTTTTGCTGCTTTCCGGCTATCTTCTATTCCATCAGTAATCTCTTCTACGACAAAACCATTGAATCGAGCCGTTCCATCTTCAAATCCGGTTTCCGTAACGGTTACATCTTCAAATGTGGACACAGATGTCGGTGCATAAACTGTTGTAAAGGCGCTCATAGCGATAACCTCTGATAATTGACCGTCTGCCAAACCTTTCAAAACAAAAAACGCATAATATTCAGTATGCTGTTTCAATTCGGTCAACGGAATTGCAGTTTCCTGTCCTTTAGAAACCGAAATTTTATTATCGGCAGCAATAACATCTTCCACAGAAGGCTCTTTTTCGTCATTCTTTAATAAATAATAGACTTCTGCATTGTCCGTTACTTTGACAGTAACAACCGCCGAATTATAAGTCACATTTCCTGACAAAACCGGATATCCAGATTCCATTGCCGGTAATTCTACTACAACAAATTCATAAGCTCCGATAGTCGGGAGTTCCGTATCACGCACATTCCCGACAATATCGGTAGCAACAAAATCTAACGGAATACCGGCATTAAGGCCGTCCAAAGTTTTCAATGCAAGTATTTCGTCTGACTGAAAAGTCACTTTTTGATTAATACTATTAGATTCTTTAGAACCGGTCAACCAATTCTCGATCGTAGTATAATTTTTCGCAAAAACAGTTCCGGAAGTATAAAGAGCATTATTATTGAGCGTCGTTGCTTTCAGCGGCTTGCTGTTTATCCAATAAACATAACCGCCGGCTTCGTTTTGTATAATATTGTTCTGTACCGTAATCGATTCGCTGAAATTGGAAATATTATATATTCCGGCACATTTTTCGGCATTATTTCCACTCAAACGTATCGTATTGTTCACAATATCCACAAAGCTAATTTTATTTGTCGTAGAGCCTCCGGTTATCGAAATCGCATACGCATTATCCGATGACGTCAGAGATTTCAGATTCAATACATTATTATATACGCGGAAGTGTTTTTCTTCTGAACCGGCAACAGGTCTCAGCTTTATGCCACAGATATAAGGCATTGTCGCAGAGATCATATTATTCCGCACAACCGTATTATAACAAGTATTCATATCTATCCCGTTATATTCTTTTTTCGATAAGCAGTCGCTGCCAATTACGTTTTTCTCTATAACCCCATCTACATCATAATTCAGATAAATCGCTTTACTCCATTGATTCTTGAACGTATTTCCAATAATCTTCGTTCCTTTATTCATGTCTGTCGGATTCGCCCCTCCTGCCTGAACTGCAATATAACCTCCTTCAAAAAGGTTGCCCTCAACGGTCATATAGGTATCCGGAGTATTTTCTACAGCTTGATTTACAAAATTCGTATGCAATAATTTATGAGGATCTGATGTAACAGGTTCTGAAGTCATGACCTCCCCTTTAAAATAACAATTCCGAATAGTAACATAATTACTTGCATTTTTTACATCCACCAAATAATAATATGTATTATCAGGGTTAGTAAAAGTAATACCTTCTACTGTCAAATAATCTGTCCCGAATATAGTCATTACAGCCGAGTTTTGTTCGTCATATCCTCCAGAGTGGTTTTCTGCCGTAATTGTCACATCCCTATAATTTCCACTTTTAGATTTCAATGTAATGGTATTTGCAGCAGAAGCTCCCGGAATTTCAGGAATTATCACCTCCTCATTGTAGATTCCGTTTTCTAATTCAAAAACGACAGCTCCATTTACACCGTCTTTCATTGCTTCGACTGCAGCAGTAATAGTTTTATATTCTCCATTCTCTCCGATAGTATGCGTACCATGGAATCCATCTTTAATTTTCAGATTTGCAATTTCCGACGATTCTATTGCAAATGGATTTCCATTAACCTTGATACCGGATTGAACAAAGCTCAATGCCGTTCCGATTGCAGCATCGCTTCTTATATCACAAGTCAGCCAAAAATAATAAGTTCCGGGTGCTGAAATACTCTGTTCTCCCGTAAATACCGGAGTATCGCCCGTTTGTTCTGTGCCAAACTGACTTTCAGGACTGAATACATCACTCGTACCGGTAAAATAAACTTTCGTATTCATCAAACTCTCTGAATTCGTCACTCCGAATGAAAGTTCATCCACAACAAACGAACCTCTATCTCCGATAGCTTCTACGGCAACCTTAAGCATTTTTTCATTCAGAGAACCACCCAAAAGTTCACTTTTTTCATTAACAGATGTCGCCTTCACTGTACCACAGCTCAACGGTTTCAGCGTATAAGAGCTCACCTCTATCTCCCAACCGTCATTGACTATGTATCCCGTTCTGTTAAATCTGATTGTCAAAGAACCGTCTTCTGCCTTAGAGATAATCGATTCCGGTAAACTTTCATTCAGATCTCCATCATATTTCACCGATAAATTTTCATTCTCGACTCCTGTACCATCGTATATTTCCAAATAATCACGGACACTGGTCTTGAACCGTTTGAATGTCAGCTTTATTACATCTCCCGGTTTCGGAACAAATGTCAGAGCACCTTCTTGGGTCTCACTATATTCTCCGTCTGCACCTCCGTCATCATAACAAACATAAGGAAAATCTCCCACATTGATTGTATCATGTCCCGATACCGGTAACAGACAAACATTCTTTATTTCCCGATCGCCTTCCGGATCTCCGTTTTCGACTGATTGCAAAACATTATTTATGGTAACCGACAGTAATTTTGCATCTAACTTCTGTGATGGTGTAGCTCCGACTTTGACATCGTAAGTTATCCAAAAATAAGTATCTCCTTCTTCCAGAATAAAGTCAGACGACACAAGAATCTCCAGATTCCCGACAGAACCGTCAACATCGACACTGCCGATTTTATTTGTTGTTGCAAACGCATCATTCTTACCTGTATAATAAACGGAGACTTTATCTACACAAGATTGACAGTTTTTCAGATCGACAGCAATTTTATTTAAAGGCAACGGGTTTTTATCGCCTCCGGTCACTATCTTAAACCACAAAATTTCCTGATCGGCAGTACCTCCAGCTACAAAGTCCGAACTTGCCTGCACGACATCTATCCCGTCGAATGACATATCTTTCGATTGATATTCTCTTACAAAAGCATGCCAGCCGTCTGCATTATAAAACGAATCATTGGCGTTGAAAAGAACAGTGACAGCTCCGTCTTCCGATTTAGAACGAATAATAGTTTCCGGCCCGTTTTTTCGCTTATCTGCGGTATTTGCTTCCCACAATACTTCTCCGGTCGTTCCTTTACCGCTATAAATTATATAAGTAGCATCCACTCCATAATATCCAGAGCTTGCACTCACGGCAAAATCCTGATACTCCAATTCTATAATTTTACCTTCAGAATACGGAATAAATGTAACGATTTGATTTCCCTGTACAGCTTCATATCCACTACCATACTTTTTGGGGGTATGCGTATAAGTCCAACTACCATAAATCGTTTTTTCAAATGTTCCTACCGTAGAAACGTATTCATTTTTTATCGTACGGTCGCCTTCCGGATTGGTATCGGCAATAATCTCTTCCTTACCCGACAAGACAACAGCGGTGCATCCCGCATCGATTTTATTTCCGGCTACAGCTCTCGGATCTATATCGTATGCCAACCAAAAATAGTTGTTTCCTTCTCCCAGTTCCTGAGTACAACCGGTTATTTCAAAATCAGAACTACCGTTTAAAATAACCTCTCCTATTTTATTAGAAGAACCGAATTCCGCTTTTTTACCCGTATAATAGACCGATGCTTTTGTCACATCTGCAGTATTAGTCGTTCCGGATGTAGTAAACTTAAAAGTCTGCGCTATTATAGGAAAGATATTCTCTGTCTGTATATTCAATGACAATATAGGTTGTAAAAGATCTCCAGCCATAATTGTTCCGTCGGTATATTGTGCTGCAACAATAGATTTCACAGTCATTTCTTTGGGCTCGACCTCAGAAACTACGGCTTCAAAACCATCCCCGAACAATGCACCCGTTACACTGGTCAACGCAACAGTCAATGCTCCATCGTCTGAAGAAGATGTTACCGTAATTATATCTCCATTGGAAATTTGAATATTCAAGTCAGCCTCATTTACCGATTTACCGTTATACACCTTTAGTATATCGCTTTTATCGCTGGTCGTGGTACTGAATAATGCCACTTTCTTGAATTCAATTTGAATCCGCCTACCCAATGTCGAAGGTATAAAAGTCGTCTGCCCTTTAAAACCCTCCGATATTTTTCCGTCAGGCCCGCCATCATCATAAAAATTCAAAGATGTCCGGCCTACATAACAATTCTGCCACATCGCAGACATGCTCAATTCACTGCCAATATAAACTTCTCCTACAGAAGCAATCGGGGTCTCAAGCACCTCGTTTCCGGCAACCTTTATCGACGTACATTGTGCCACTATTTTATTCCCGACAACAGACGCCGCCGTTACATCTCCTACCAACCAAAAATAATTATTTCCCGATACAAGTTCTTGCGATCCGGATGCCTTAATATCGGAACTACCTGATGATCCGGAAGCATAAAGATGAGCATCATTAAACTGTAATTTATTTCCCGAATAATAAACTTTTAAATTCTGTAAATCCGAGGCAGAAACCGTACCGTTAAGATTAAAAGATAATTCACTTACCGTTAACGGATTAAGACTTCCTTCTGCCTTTACGTTAATTAGCATTACCGGTTGACATTCTGCACCTACTGGAACGGAAGAAACGTCCGTAGAAAGAGCGATGCATTCACTGATTGTCATATCTTTAAGAGATACGCTTTTCACGACCGCTTTCCAGCCTGTGCCCGACATTCCCGGACAATAATAGCCGACTGTCATCTTCCCGTCAGGAGAAGCCGACTGAAAAACAGAATTTGCTGCAATTGCTCCTTTATCTCCATCGGGTAAATCATCATAGCCGACATCAACAAAACCGTCATAAATTCTAAATTGAGCAGATTTTACATCGACTGTTTCAAAAGAGACTTCTATAACTTCGCCTGCATTTCCCGGCACAAAACATACCGATGACGGATAATCACACCACGATTCGGCATTGCTTGAGCTTCCGCCACTATCATAAAATGTTATCGGATCGGTTACCGTAACGGTTTTCGTTTCTCCGTACGGCATTGTAACGGCAGTCGTCTCGCCCCAAACCTGCCTCGCCTCACATAAAAGAGTAAAAGCAATCAAGAATGTAACAATTCTTTTCATAAGCATTTTAAATTAAACAATTATTTGAATCAAAACATAATATTCAAATCACCGAATAACTTATACTTACAAAAAGTTATAGGAAAAGATACAGTATAGAGCCAGCGTAACCCGTTAACGTTACATTTTATACTTACCTTTGCTTTAACCCCCGAAAGCATAAGATATTCTGAAAATGTACGGCAGGTCTTCTGACTTATCTCTCCTCTTTCGGACGTCTTCCCAGCATAATCGAAACGAGCCTTTCGATTTTCCCAGTGACATGAATGTCCGGAATCAACGAGAATTACAGCAGCGGGACTGTTCAGGACTTACACCTGATTCCCTTTTAATCACCTGAGCAGAAAAACGCAGGCGAACCAATACGAATGCAAACTTACCTGTTTAATCTTTGTTAATCGGATTTACTATGTTAAAATAATAAAATAACATATCGTGCCTATAATTAAAAAATTTATTTATTACTGTTTCTCTCTCGATAGAACTCTTATTAAGAGTATGAAGAAGCTGTCCATAAATTTTCCAATAAGAAAATATTATCAGAACATATTTCCTTTACAGATTAATCTTTACGCTATGTTTATGTTTGTTTCGTATTAGAAGTTAAAATCTTGTGTGTTTTTACTCATCTTTTATCCCCTATTGAGTGAGTATGTCCCCCACCCAAAAACATTACTTACGAGACTTCTTCTTGATTTTTCTTCAAACGATAATCCGTAATTTGGTTAAACAAACCGATAATTTATCTACAAAAGTTCTTTTTAAGACTCTCTATTTTTGTCATACAATAATGAACCAAAACATAAACTTAAAAATTTTCCAAACTCCACCTCAAAACATAAGTTGAATATTAACTACAAAAATAAAAACAATGAAAAAAAATTTATCAATTTTATTTCTGCTGTTTATTATTCTATCAATAACAGCCTGTGGAAAATCAGATGAATCGTTTATTTCGGAACAAACAGAAAACAGAAATGAGAATAACGATAAAACCGATGCACCTATCTCCGGAAAAAATGGACATTATTTAGTCCTTTACAGTTCACGTACAAATAATACCGAACATGTGGCACAAACGATTCAATCAATACTCGATTGCGATATTTTAGAGGTTGAACCTCAGATTCCCTACGATGATGACTATAATTCTATACTCAATCGAGCACAAAAAGAATTAGAAGAAATCCGCCAAGGCAATTATCCTGCTATCAAAACTTCTGTCGATAATTTTGACAATTATGACATTATATTTATCGGCTATCCGATCTGGTACGGAAGCATGGCAACACCGATGCAGAGTTTTTTGCGCCAACATGCTTCAAAACTTTCCGGAAAACAAATAGCCCTGTTTGCTACAAGCGGCAGCAGCGATATTGCCTCCTCTGTTAACGAAGCACGATCGATCTGTACCGAGTCTATCTTGATTGAGCAGTCATTACTATTGACCTCTTCAACCCTTCCGCAAATGGAGAGCCGTATTACTGAATGGCTCGACAGAATAGGTGCTGATCGGGAGGAATCGGATATACCGGAGAGTTCTTCCCCAATTATAAACATCAAGATCGGTGACCGCACCATTACCGCAACAATGGAAGACAACGCTGCTGCACGAGATTTTCTTTCCCGTCTGCCATTGGAAGTAACGTTAAATGACTACAATAATACAACCGAAAAAATCTTCTATCCTTCTCCAGCCTTGACAACTGAAGGTGTTACTCGCGGTTGTACTCCCATACCCGGCGACATTACTATTTATGTTCCATGGGGAAATGTCGCCATTTTCTGCAAAAATTGGTCACATAGTAATGATCTGATAAAAATAGGACATATAAACGGTAATGATATCGAGGCTTTAAGCATTGATGGAGATATACAAGTAAAAATCGAACAACAATAATATGACTAATTAATATGACTATCGAAAGTTTCAAAGCATATGTAAAAGCACGTAAGGCTCTTAATACAGAGGAGATTCATCACTTCATGGATGATATGAGCAATGAAGCGAGGCGCATCACATTCCGGCTGAATACGGCATATCATGTTCCCGATAAAGTCAGAGAATTACTTTCCGAACTGTTTGGCTATTCTGTTCCGCAGACACTTCGAGTGTTCCCTCCATTTTATACTGATTTCGGAAAGAATATTTCCATAGGTGAGAATGTATTTATCAACGCTTGTTGCCATTTCCAAGACCACGGGGGAATAACAATCGGGGATGGTTGCCAAATCGGACACAACGTAGTGTTTGCTACACTCAATCACGGATTAGCTCCGGAAGACCGTAAAACGACTTATCCTGCACCCATTATACTCGGCAAGAATGTCTGGATAGGTTCTAATGCAACTATTCTTCAAGATGTCAGTATCGGAGATAATGCCATTATCGGAGCAGGAGCGGTTGTGACAAAAAATGTAGAGGCTAATACAATTGTAGGCGGAAGTCCTGCACGATTTATCAAATTGATCGAAAATAAATAACACTAAAATTACAACAAATGAAAACTATATCGAATGCCGAATTCGGGGGCGAACGCCCCTTATTCGAGTCACATGACCTTCGTTTAGAAAATGTGATTATTCATGCCGGAGAATCGGCTATTAAAGAATGCAGCAACATAGAGGCCATAAATTGCAAATTTGAAGGGAATTATCCTTTTTGGCACGTACATGGTTTTATTATCGACCGATGCTTTTTCGATATCGGAGGACGTTCTGCCTTGTGGTATTCCGATCATTTAAAAATGACCAATACTCGGATCGATGCGCCTAAAATGTTTCGTGAGATGCACGATATCGAAATAAACAATGTTGAGATAACAGATGCCGACGAAGTATTTTGGAGGTGCAACAGACTGAATATAAAAAATTTGAAACTACACGGAGGGACTTACCCGTTTATGTTTTGTAACGATATTTATATCGACGGACTGGAAAGTGACAGCAAATATATATTCCAATACGTGAAAAATTTAGAGCTGCACAATGCAAAAATTACTACGAAAGATGCTTTGTGGGAAACGGAAAATGTAACAATTTACGATTCTGAATTAAACGGTGAATATTTAGGTTGGCATTCACGCAACCTGCGTCTTATAAATTGCAAAATTTCTGGCACTCAACCATTATGCTATGCCGAAAATCTCATATTGGAAAACTGCATCATGGCCGATGATTGCGATCTTGCTTTTGAGTACAGCAGTGTAAATGCCACGATCAAGAGTCCTATACATAGTGTAAAAAATCCCCGCACCGGCAGTATAACGGCCGACAGTTACGGTAAAATCATTCTTGACAAGAATATCAAGTCTCCAGCTGATTGTAAATTGAAACTTTGGGATGAAAGAACTTGTTTCTCCGATTAATAAATTCTTTATGTATCGATGAGAACAAGGGTAAATAAAACCGACTATCTTTTATCTCTTATCCGGGAAGGTAAAAAAATGACCCTGAAACAGCAGTTAAAACTAACTGTATACCTCAGTATCCCGGCTATTATGGCACAACTGTCTTCTATTGTCATGCAATACGTAGATGCGTCGATGGTCGGCAGTTTGGGAGCAAATGCATCGGCTTCTATCGGACTGGTATCAACAACGACATGGTTGTTTTGGGGATTGTGTGCAGCAGCTGCAACAGGCTTCTCCGTGCAAGTGGCACATCTTATCGGAGCTGGAAATTTTGCCGGAGCAAGAAAAATTTTACGTCAATCCATTACTGCGACATTGCTATTCGGCTCTTCATTAGCAGCTATCGGAGTTTTCATCAGTGACTTTCTCCCCGGCTGGTTGGGCGGAGACGAGATAATCAGAAAAGATTCATCTGTCTATTTTCTGATTTTTTCTCTCTTTTTACCGGTATTACAAATGAATTTTTTGGCCAGCGGAATGTTACGGTGTAGTGGAAATATGTATATACCGAGCATATTAAATATACTGATGTGTCTGCTTGACATAATATTCAATTTCTTTCTGATATTTCCGAAACGACAGATCGAAATCATGGGTCTAAATATCGACATTTATGGCGCAGGTTTAGGGGTAAAAGGCGCAGCATTGGGAACAGTACTTGCCGAGTTGGTAACTGCCGGAGGGATGATGTGGTATCTCTGTTACCGTTCGCCCATACTGAAATTATCCGGGGAACGAGGATATTTTTTACTCCGGCAAGATACATTACGAAATGCTGTCCGCATATCCTTTCCAATGGGATTTGAACATATAGCTATATGCGGTGCTCAGATTATGACAACAATTATAGTAGCACCACTCGGTATCATAGCCATTGCCGCCAACTCGTTTGCCATCATTGCCGAAAGTCTCTGCTATATGCCCGGATACGGTATTTCCGAGGCAGCAACAACATTAGTCGGGCAAAGTCTTGGTGCAAACCGATTAAAATTGCTTCGTCGCTTTGCAAATATAGCCGTATGGTCGGGAATATCGATTATGGGAATCATGGGTGTATTTATGTATATAGCAGCCCCGCAAATCATCGGCGTAATGACTCCGATAGAAGAAATCAGAACGTTGGGAACTGATATCTTAAGGATAGAGGCTTTTGCCGAGCCTATGTTCGCAGCAGCTATCGTAACCTATGGCATATTTGTCGGAGTGGGCAATACGTTCATTCCCAGCCTGATGAATTTCGGAAGTATTTGGGGTATAAGACTAACACTGGCGGCTTTGCTCGCCCCAACAATGGGATTACGAGGCGTATGGCTGGCCATGTGTATCGAACTCTGCTTCCGCGGAGTGATATTTCTTTTCAGATTATGGCAAGGCAAATGGATTTATAAAGTACGACTAAAAATATAAATTATGAAATACAATTTTGATGAAATAATCCCGCGTCGCGGGACAAATTCCTATAAATGGGATACTCCTGAGGAAGAGAATGTACTGCCTATGTGGGTCGCAGATATGGACTTCCGCACAGCTCCGGCAATTATCGAAACTTTGCGACGAAGAGTGGAACACGGAATCTTCGGTTACACCAAAGTACCGCAAAATTATTATGATACAATAGTCAAATGGTTCATAAACCGCCATCAATGGGAAATAGATTCTCAATGGATTATCTATACAAGCGGAGTAGTTCCGGCAATCTCGGCTATTATTAAGGCCATGACCATACCCGGTGACAAAATAATCGTCCAAACACCTGTCTATAACTGTTTTTATTCGTCAATCCGGAATAATGGATGTAGAATGATAGCTAACAATCTTATTTATCAAGAAGGACGCTACACAATTGATTTCGATGATCTCGAACTCAAAGCCGCCGATCCAGAAACAAAACTTTTGCTGTTATGCAATCCGCACAATCCGGTCGGGAGAGTTTGGACATCAGAAGAATTACAGCGTATCGGTGATATTTGTCTGCAAAACGGAGTATTTATAATTGCAGATGAAATACATTGCGAACTGACATATGAAGGTCACAATTATACCCCTTTTGCATCTCTATCCGAAGAATTCCGATTGCATTCTGCAACCTGCATCTCACCCAGCAAAGCTTTTAATCTTGCAGGTTTACAGATTGCTAATATCGTGGCAGCAGACAGCAATATCCGCAGCCGGATAGACCGAGCGATCAACGACAATGAAGTGTGCGACGTCAATCCATTCGGTGTCATCGCCACAATAGCGGCCTATGAGAAAAGCGAAGAATGGCTCGATGCCTTACGAAAATATCTCTGGGAAAATTACACATATATTCGTTACTTTTTTAAACGGCATTTACCTCAATATTCTGTACTTCCGCTTGAAGGTACATATCTGGTCTGGATCGATTGCCGAGCCGCCGGAATCGGATCAGACAACATAACTTCATGTTTGCAAAACAAACAGAAACTAATGGTTAATTCCGGTACATTATACGGCCCAGGTGGAGAAGGATTTATCCGCTTAAATATTGCTTGCCCCAGAAAGCTTCTTATCGAAGGTCTGAAAAGACTCGCCAAAGTTCTTGGACATTGATAAAATTAAATTTCCGAAATTATTACTAAGGGCTGATTAAAAGACATTGTTAATATCTTAATATTCTATTGTTATAACATTAATAAGTTTAACGATGATATAAAATATCCCTGAAAAGATTCTTCGAAATAATCTTGAACAGAATTTAAACGGGCTTTTATTTTACAAGCCAATTACCAAGCTGTTTGTTTTAAAAATTTATATCTTTGCAGCATAAAAATACAAATGTCATAAAGACGACAAACTTAATTGAGAATTTTATGAATTTAGTTGACCGTTTTCTGCACTATGTAAGTTTCGATACACAATCGGACGAACTGACACACATGACTCCCAGTACTCCGGGACAAATGATTTTTGCACAAGAACTCGAGAAAGAATTAAGGAAAATAGGTATGACCGAAGTATCGCTCGATGAGAACGGATACTTGATGGCAACCCTTCCTCCCAATACATCCAAAAATATTCCTGTCATCGGATTTATCGCCCATCTCGATACAAGTCCCGACCTTTCAGGGCGGCATGTTACCCCTCGTATCATAAAAAACTATGACGGCAATGACATTCCATTATGTCCTGAAGAAAACATTATCTTACATACCAAAGATTTTCCGGAAGTAAAAAAATATATAGGACAAGACCTTATCGTCACAAACGGTAAAACGTTATTAGGTGCTGATGATAAAGCCGGAATTGCCGAGATTATTTCGGCTATGGAGTATCTGATACAACATCCGGAAATCAAACACGGAAAAATACGCGTAGCATTTACTCCAGACGAAGAGATCGGGCAAGGTCCTCATAAATTTGATGTTAAAAAATTTGGAGCAGAATGGGCTTATACTCTCGACGGAGGAGAAATAGGTGAACTGGAATATGAGAACTTTAACGCTGCCATCGCTAAAATTCTGTTTAAAGGGCGTAATGTTCACCCTGGATATGCCAAGCATAAAATGATCAATTCATTACGCATCGCCAATCAATACGCCATTATGTTGCCTCGTTGGGAAACACCAGAACATACCGAAGGGTATGAAGGTTTTTATCATCTAATTTCTTGTGAAGGGACTGTCGAGCAAACTACATTGACTTATATTATTCGTGACCACGACCGAGACCGTTTCGAACGCCGCAAAAAGGAATTCGAACATCTGGTTCGCAAAATCAATAAAGAATTTCCTAATTGTGCAAGCCTCGAAATCAAAGACCAATACTACAACATGCGTGAAATGGTAGAGCCGGTTATGCACATTGTCGATTTGGCTTCTCAAGCAATGAAAGAGGTCGGAATCGTACCTATCGTAAAACCGGTACGAGGAGGAACAGACGGAGCTCAGCTTTCATTCATGGGACTACCGTGCCCCAATATATTCGCAGGCGGTCATAACTTTCACGGACGATATGAGTTCGTACCTATACAATCCATGGAAAAAGCCCGTGATGTCGTTATACAAATCGCTCGACTGGCTGCAGAAAAATAATTAAGTCCAAGAGTCTGTCTAAGAAGGTGTGACCCGTGCAAAACTTAGACAGGCCCTTAGAAGTTTTAAATAAACTACTATAAAAGTTGTATCAGTATGCAGCAAGCTACATTCTCGATACAATTTTTTTATATCTGTATAATCAATATGTCCGAAAAAACTTTGATTGTTTTGCTTGGTCCTACCGGAGTCGGGAAAACAGATCTCAGCCTCCGAATTGCCGAACAACTTCATTGTCCGATATTATCATGTGATAGCCGACAACTGTATAAAGGTCTGGAAATCGGGACAGCAGCTCCCTCTAAAGAACAGTTGCAACGGGTCAAACATTACTTCGTCGGAACTCTGGAACTACAAGACTATTATAGCGCTGCATGCTATGAAGAAGATGCTATAAACCTTTTAAATCGTCTTTTCTCCGATCTCGATGTAGTTTTAATGACCGGAGGATCCATGATGTATATCGATGCCGTTTGCAATGGTATAGACGAATTACCTACCGTATCAGACGAAGTGCGAAAACTCATGATCGAACGTTATAAAAATGAAGGATTAGAAAGCCTGTGCAACGAGTTGAAACGACTCGACCCTATTCATTATGAACAAGTAGATTTAAAAAACCATAAACGGGTCATCCACGCACTCGAAATTTGTTATATGACCGGAAAACCGTATTCTGAATTACGTACGCATTCGAATAAACAACGTCCGTTTCGTATTTTAAAAATAGGATTGACCAGAGATCGGGAAGAATTATACGAACGTATTAACCGAAGAGTAGAGCAAATGATTTCAGAAGGGCTCGAATCCGAAGCCCGGTCAGTTTATCCTCACCGAGAGTTCAATTCATTAAATACAGTTGGTTATAAAGAAATGTTCGCATATATTTCCGGTGAATGGAGTCTTGAAAAAGCTATAGAGAAAATTAAACGAAATACGAGAGTCTATTCCCGAAAACAAATGACTTGGTTCAAGCGAGACCCTCAAATTACGTGGTTTTCTCCTGAACAAGAAAGTGAAATCATGTCATTCATCAAAAATCAGATCTTCTGATCGGATAAATAAAAAGGCGCTTACAGCGCCTTCTTCATAAATTTATTTTTGCATTATCTTATACGATCAGCCGAACGCACCAATTGCTCGTCCTGATTAATTTTCCGATACGCCATATATTCCAAAATAACCGCAACCAAAGGAATGACTAATGCTGCTGCCAATGATGAGGTTGCAGCCAACGATTTACCGTTCACCCACAGATACAAGAAAAATATCGGATAAAAAGCAAGTAGCATTAATCCATTAAACAAACAAAATTTCATTTGCAAGATACGGTTTTTATATAAAAATATAGATATACAGGCCAATAGTCCCATTAATGCAATCAAGATAGCAATAGGCCAAGCCGGCAACACCATTTGTGCAGGATCTGCCATTGTATAAACTCCCATTGCTAAAAATTGCCAATTTCCATCGGCATTAGAATAACCGGCCAACGGCATAAACAGCATGGAAAGTACCAATGCTGCGACTAAAAAAAGATAAAAAGATTGAATACGCTGTATCATAGTTAAAAATATTGATTTTATCATGGAGTTTCTACCACACCCCTATGCCATAAAAATATTTACTATTACAAAATACGACACCATAACGGTCCGTACTCTATTTAGTTCAAAATAAGACCTGGTATTGTCAACACATAATATTTAATTTCTGCAAAACAACTCGTATTTTTTCATACGTAGTAATACGGGTGGGAACAAGGGGTAACCGTAACCGATTACGGATATATCCCATAGAACTTAAAATACTTTTTACTCCGGCCGGATTTCCATCGACAAAAAGCAGTTCAAACAATTCGGTAAATTTATGATGTATCAATAACGCATTTGCATAATCTCCTTCCAAAGCCAAACGCACCATACGACTGAATTCTCTCGGAAATGCATTCCCTATTACCGATATTACCCCGACAGCACCCAACGTTATCAAAGGGAAAGTAATACCGTCGTCTCCGGATATTACCATAAAATCTTTCGGTTTGTTTTTGATTATATCATCCATCTGCGTTATATTTCCGGATGCCTCCTTGATCGCCACGATATTATCAAATTCACGGGCCAAACGCAGAGTGGTCTCCGCTGTCATATTCACACCGGTACGACCGGGCACATTATAAAGAATAACAGGAAGTTTAGTCGCCGAAGCAATCGCTTTATAATGCTGATAGATACCCTCTTGAGAAGGTTTATTATAATAAGGTACGACAGATAGTATGGCATCTACACCTTGAAAAGACTCTGTCTTCAAACGTTCCACTATTCCTCTTGTATTGTTTCCGCCTAACCCTAAAACTATAGGAACCCGTTCTTTTACCCTCTCGATAACAAAAGAAAGTACTTCATTTTTTTCTTGTTCGGTCAAAGTAGGTGTTTCAGCAGTAGTCCCTAATACTACTAAATAATCTATACCGTTTTGTATCTGATATTCTATTAATTTGGAAAGAGCATCAAAATCGATCGATTCGTCATCCTTGAATGGCGTAATCAAAGCTACCCCCATTCCTTTTAAATTTATTTGTGCCATATATATTCTTGTTCAAAAAATATCATTTTGAGGGCTCAAAGTTATAAATTATTATCTTTTATATCAATACTACGCCAATAAAAGAGTATTTTTTCCAGCAAATCCCGTGCAGTTATATCCCCCGACGTACGAATCATAAAATCATACGGGTTCAATGAGACTTTTTGCAATCCGATTTTCATACGAGCCATCGATATACTCATCAAATATAAAAACGGCAACCGCTCGGCAAGACTCAAATCGCATAACACTCCGGTATTAAACCCGATAAACTTTCTGACAGCATTTTTATCGGGTAACCGTTTACCGAATCTCAAATTTTCCGGAGTCAATTCTAAAATATCCATTTCAGGATAAGCAGATACATCAAGGGCATTCCCATTTCCCAACACAACCAACGAAAGCTTTATCGATTCTTTCGACAAATCTTTAACAATAGGAAGAATCGAATCGAGACTTTCCCGTTCTATCAATAGCGTCAAAATTTCGGCCTTTCGATAATCGACAAATCGCTTTTTCCTTTTTTCTTGAGAACGAGCAAGCTGCCGGGCGATCTCTTTTTTTATCCAGTATGTCCACATATCATCCGATTTTAAATTACTACCCGGGTTATTGTATCATCTGCAGAAAATCTTCTTCAGAAATAATTTTTATTCCCAATTTCCGAGCTTTCTCAAGTTTAGCCGGTCCCATATTCTCTCCGGCCAAAAGATATGTTGTTTTAGCAGACACCGAACCTGTATTTTTCCCGCCGTGCTGTTCTATCATCTGCTTATACTCATCTCGAGAATGGTGTGTAAATGTTCCGCTGATTACAATCGTAGCTCCATCGAGTTTATCGGTAAAACCAGAAAGTCGATCTTCAGAAATTCTCATTTGAACCCCAACTTCTTCCAAACGTTTTATCAAATTCCGGTTCTGCTCATTCTCAAAATAAGCCCGGACACTCTGCGCTATACGAGGACCGATTTCATCGACACCGACCAAATCGTCTAAAGTTGCTGACTCCAAAGCTTCTATCGAAACAAAAGAGTTCGCCAACTTCTTCGCGACTGTCTCTCCTACAAAACGAATTCCCAATGCGAACAAAACCCGTTCAAAAGGTACTTGTAAAGATCTATCGACAGCCTCTATAATATTATGTGCCGATTTTTCTCCCAATCTTTCTAAAGATGCAATCTCCGACTCATTCAAACTGTATAAATCCGCAACTGTCCGTACCATTCCCAATCGGTAAAACAGATCTATCGTTTCAGTCCCCAAGCCGTCTATGTCCATAGCACGACGACTGATATAATGTTCTATCCGTCCCTTTATCTGAGGAGGACATCCCATCTCATTCGGACAATAATGCGCAGCTTCACCCTCATAACGAACCAAAGGCGTTCCACATTCAGGACACTGTTTTATGAAAGTCACTTTCTCCCCTATCAATAACCCTCTCGCATCAAAATCCACTCCTGTAATTTTCGGAATAATCTCTCCTCCTTTCTCTACAAATACCATATCTCCGATATGCAAATCAAGAGATTGTATAATATCATCATTATGTAACGAAGCCCTTTTTACAACAGTTCCCGATAATTGAACCGGATCAAGATTAGCAACCGGGGTAACCGTTCCGGTACGTCCCACTTGATAAGAGACAGAATTCAATCGGGTAAGTGCCTGTTCCGCTTGAAATTTATATGCCATCGCCCAACGAGGAGATTTTGCGGTATATCCCAAATTCTTTTGCTGCCTTAAAGAAGCTACTTTAAAAACAATACCGTCAGTTGCAACAGGCAGATTTTTTCTGTTTACATCCCAATAATCGATAAATGCTTTCATTTCTTCTAAAGAATGGCACACCTGCATAGCATCTGAAATCTTAAATCCCCAAGAACGTGCTATCTGCAAGTTTTCATAATGGTCATCAGACGGCAGATCTTCGCCTAAAAGATAATATAAGTAAGCATCTAAATTACGGGATGCTACAATCGCAGAGTTCTGCAGTTTCAATGTACCGGATGCGGCATTTCGAGGATTGGCAAAAAGAGTTTCCTCTTCTCTTTCTCTCTCTGCATTCAATTGTTCAAAAACCGTCCAAGGCATCAAGATCTCGCCTCGTATCTCAAATTCATCTGGATATCCAGTTCCCCTTAATTGCAAAGGAATACTACGAATCGTCTTCACATTCTCCGTGACATCATCTCCTTGTACACCGTCGCCTCTCGTTACAGCCCTAAGCAATTTCCCATGTCGATATGTAAGTGATATAGACGTGCCGTCATATTTCAATTCTCCTACAATACGAAAATCTTCATTAAGTCTCGAACGCACCCGGTCATAAAACGACGCCACTTCATCGATCGTATAAGTGTTTCCCAAAGAAAGCATAGGATATTTGTGCTTCACCTGAGTGAAAGCCTTATTAATATCATTGCCTACCCGTTGTGTCGGAGAGTTAGGATCGCTATATTGAGGATATTCTTTTTCTAATTGTTGCAGTTCTTCCATCATCCGGTCAAATTCCCGGTCTGATATAACAGGAGCATTCAATACATAATAATTATAATTATGTTCATTCAGTTCCTGTCGCAAATGTTCTATTTTCTCTTTTATTTCATTCATCGATTATGCCTGTTACGGTATGCAAATATAGGAAATTTTAAAATGATTCACACGGGCAATTAAGCGAACTTTATAGCCTATATGCAAAAAATAAACAAAATAAAAGGGTTGCATAATCATCCGTAAAGTCCTATTTTTGCAGCCAAATTAAGGAAGTATGCACATCGACATCATCACCGTTTTACCGGAATTATTGGAAGGACCGTTAAATCACTCCATACTAAAACGTGCTCAGGATAAAAAGCTGGCAGAGATAGTGGTACATAATCTCCGGGATTATTCTACTAACAAACATCGACGCGTAGATGATTATCCTTTCGGTGGTTCAGCCGGAATGGTGATGCAAGTCGAACCGATAGATCGAATTATTTCTAAACTGAAATCGGAAAGAAATTATGACGAAATCATTTATACTTCTCCCGATGGCGAAACATTCAATCAACCGATGGCAAACACCTTATCGTTATGCCAAAATTTAATTATCCTGTGCGGACATTATAAAGGTATCGACTACCGCATTCGAGAACATCTGATTACCAAAGAAATATCAATAGGAGATTATGTCCTTACCGGCGGAGAATTAGCGGCTGCCATAATATCGGATGCCATAATACGGCTTATACCCGGCGCAATCGGAGACGAACAATCGGCTTTATCGGATTCTTTCCAAGACAATTTATTAGCACCGCCCGTATATACACGACCGGCCGAATATAAAGGGTGGAAAGTTCCCGAGATACTCCTATCGGGGCATCAGAGAAAAATCGAAGAATGGCAACATGAACAATCTATTGAACGTACCCGTCGCCTTCGTCCGGATTTACTCGATGATTAGAATTACCGTTCTTTTATATCCGTAAAAACCGATGTTGATGCTGCTCGATACATAATACACGCTGCCGGAAAACTCTCGGTAATCGTACGGGCTTCCAGCAATCGCTCAAAGATCGCTTTTTTATTTTCCCCTATTACCGGAACGAGTAATGGTGTACTATTCAATATGACAGGCCCGGTCAACGTTATACGCAACTGTTTCGATTCTGGATGTACCGCTACAGCATACGATCTCGTATCATTCAATAAAAAATTACAAGATGAAAATATCGAAGCTGTGTGTCCGTCAAGACCGATTCCTAATATAATTGCGTCAAAATAAGGGAGTCCGTTTTTCTTAGGGAGTTGCTGATTTATAAGCTCCGAATAACGATTTGCCTCCATAGACGGGTCTTTTTCTCCGAAAATACGGTAAATATGCGTCCGAGGGATTCCTATCGGTCTGAATAATTGTTGATCGGCATGTTTAAAATTACTTTCATCATCTTCAGGAGACACGCATCGTTCATCCACCCAATAAAAACGGATTCGATTCCAATCTATCTGCTGTTTATATTCCTCTTGCCAAAGAGCAAAAATCCGTTGTGCAGTACTACCCCCTGACAGCGCCAGATTAAAAGGGACAAGACCTGGCTTCGATTGCATGATCTTTATCAGTTTATCTGTCATCCTCCTCAAAGCATCTTCGGGAGATTTAGCATAATAAATTTCCATATAGCATTTATTTTATCACATCATTTCATTACAACAATTGCATTTTTTATCATGAGGCATTAAACGATCTATTTCTTCAGGATCACTTCCAGAAGCATAAAAAGCGAGGCCGTCCTTTCCTCTCTTAACCCAATTTTTTATGATCGGATCTATAAAATCCCAACTTGCTTCCTGTGCATCTGCCCGGGAATAAAGTGTTGAATCCCCCAACATAACATCCAATAACAAGCGTTCGTAAGCATCCGGCAGCTTTTTATCGGACAACGAACTATATAAGAAGTCCATACTCACCTGACGAACTTCAAATCCCGAACCGGGAATTTTAAGTCCGAAGCGCAAAGCTATACTCTCATTAGGTTGCACACGAATAATCAACTGATTGCAAGAACTTCCAGAACACTGCCCTACAAATAATTGCTGTGGAGTCGATTTGAAATGAATGATAATTTCTGTTTTTTTCTCAGACAACCGCTTTCCCGTATAAATATAAAACGGAGTCCCTGCCCAACGCCAGTTATCCAATTCGATTTTCATAGCCACATATGTTTCTCTGACCGAATCGCCACTTACGTTTTTTTCATCTCTATAACCCTGTACACTCTCCCCGGCTATCGTTCCCGCTGTATATTGTCCGCGCACAATTTGCTCTTGCATTTCTTCAGGAGTATAATGATGCAAGGACTTGAATACTTTAGCTATCTCGTCTCTTATAGACTCCGGATCGAATGCCACAGGAGGTTCCATTGCAATAAAAGCCATTAATTGCAACAGATGATTTTGCACCATGTCCCGCAAAGCTCCCGATGATTCATAATAGCCTCCTCTATTCCCTATTCCCAATGTTTCGGAAGAAACAATCTCCACATGATCTATATAATTCCTGTTCCATAAAGGTTCGAATATGCCATTCGAAAACCGGAGTACAAGAATATTCTGCACAGTCTCTTTTCCTAAATAATGATCGATCCGGTAAATATCATGCTCATCGAATATCGACTCTAATAATCGAGTGAGATGCTTAGCGGACTTTATATCCGTTCCGAACGGTTTTTCAACAACAATCCGACGAAATCCATCAGATGTATAAGCCAGACCACATTTTTGCAATCCGAGAGGTATTACTTCATACATTTCCGGAGGTGTTGCCATATAAAAAACGATACTATCGGGTAAAGAATAAAGGTTTTGCAGCTCCTCTACTCGATTTTTCAATATTTCATATTCATCTGTATTTTGCGTATCAAAACCCATATAATAAACACGTTTCAGAAACAAACTCAAGCGAGCATCTTTAGCCGAAAGTTCTTTTTGTGAAGTCAATATACCGTCACACTGTTTTCTTCGGAATTCATTATCTGTCAATACCGTACGAGCCGCACCCAAAATGACGAAATTTTCAGGCAATAAATTACGAACATACAATTCATATAACGCCGGAATCAATTTTCGAGTAGTCAAATCACCCGAAGCTCCAAAAATCAGTAACATTTGAGCATCCGCTTTTTCCATAATTCCAAACCTTTATTTTTACTATTAAAAATTTTTCCAATCGGTATGAAAAAATACCCCAGAATCTGCATCTGTCCGTTCATAGGTATGTGCTCCGAAAAAGTCTCGTTGTGCTTGTATTAAGTTAGCCGTCGAATTTTCAGTACGCAAACCATCAAAATAAGTAAGTCCGGCTGTCATACACGGTAAAGGAATTCCCGAGAACAATCCCCGAGATATCAAAGTTCTCCACCCGTTTTGCAAAGAAATAACCGTATTTTTAAAATAATCATCAAACAAAAGATTGCCGAGAAACGGATCTTTCTTATACGCAGAAACGATCTTTCTCAAAAATGCAGATCGGATTATGCAACCATTTTGCCAAATATATGCAATAGATGCACAATCTAAATGCCATCCATAATGAGATGAGGCCCGCTGTAATAACGAAAAGCCTTGTGCATAGGAAATCATTTTGGAAACATATAATGCATCCCGTGCCATATCAACGGAAAAGCCCGTATCATGCCATTTTTCCGTTATATCATCCGGATAGCAGGATGCCGCTTCTCGTCGAATTTCGGGTAAAGCAGAAAGCATCCGTGCATATACGGCTTCCGTAATCAACGTCAAAGGCTCTCCCTCATTCAACGCCACTTCAACACACCAGCGTCCCGTACCTTTTTGCCGGGCAACATCTCTTATCTTGTCAACCAGATACTCTCCGGATTTTTCTTTATAACGTAATATTGATGCCGTTATCTCGATCAGATAACTATTCAAATCTCCATGATTCCATAATTCGAACAAGCGAGATATTTCATCATTGCCTAAACCCAATGCTTGTTTCAATATCGCATACGTTTCGGCGATGAGTTGCATATCTCCATACTCAATTCCATTGTGAACCATTTTAACAAAATGTCCGGAACCACCCGGACCGATCCACAGACAACAAGGAGAACCGTCTTCTAATTTTGCAGCGATCGACTGCAGCATGTCCTTTATAAACGGCCAAGCCTCTACCGATCCGCCCGGCATTATAGAAGGACCGTTTAAAGCTCCTTCAGCTCCTCCGGAAATACCGCATCCGACAAACCAGATACCCCGACTTTCCATAAAACGAACCCTTCTGTCCGTATCTCTGAAATCGGAATTTCCTCCGTCTATTACAATATCTCCCAAAGACAAATGCGGCAAAAGCTGATCTACCAACTCATCTACCGGATCACCGGCAGTTACCATCAATACTATTTTTCGAGGACGAGATACTTTACCGACCAACTCTCTTATCGTATCGGCCGGTATGAAGTTTTTATTTTTTCCACTCTCTTCCATAAAACGAGATACGACATCTTGTCCCTCTCCTTCTTTCCGATTATATACGGCCACAACATAACCGTTACGTTCAAAATTAAGAGCCAGATTCGCCCCCATTACGCCCAAACCGATCAGTCCCAAGTCTCCAACTTTCATAATTCATTTTTTTTGATATGTATGTCAATTTCCAATTAACCTTCTATAAATAACCCCAAATACTCACAGTTTGTTCATAGAGAAAAATCCGAGTAAAATATTTTCTCCCATATTATTTTTTTTAAAGAATTATACTTATATTTGAAGAAATAAACATATCTAAGTATTATCTATCTGCTATTCACTCCAAAGCACATAAAGAAGATAATCAACTTTTGATATTATTTGTTATAACTAAATATACTCATTCGGGAGAATTATGATTTTAGACACAGGAAACATTCTTTTAATAGGATCTATTTTACTATTTATCAGTGTTATCGCCGGCAAAGCCGGTTACAAATTCGGAGTTCCGGCATTGCTCCTGTTTTTAGGAGTAGGAATGATTTTCGGCAGTGACGGGTTAGGAATACAATTTCATAATCCGCATGAAGCCCAATTTATCGGAGTAATAGCATTAAGTATCATACTTTTTTCAGGAGGTATGGATACCAAATTCACAGAAATCAAACCAATAGCAGGTCCGGGCGTAATTTTAGCGACAATAGGCGTATTGATCACCACAATCATTACAGGAGGTTTTATTTATTACATCTCAGGATACATACCGAATTGTCCGAATCTGACCCTAATGGAATCAATGCTGCTTGCTGCCGTTATGTCCTCTACAGACTCAGCTTCGGTCTTTTCTATTTTACGCTCCAAAGGATTAGGACTCAAACAAAGATTACGACCGGTATTAGAATTAGAGAGCGGAAGTAATGACCCTATGGCATACATGCTCACAATTCTTTTAATACAAATTATACAGATCGGAGAATTTAATGTATGGCAATCGATCGGGATGTTACTCATTCAACTAAGTGTAGGAGCATTGTCCGGATATATTCTGGGACAAGTAACGGTTTGGGTTATGAACCGTATAAATATAGACAACCAATCTTTATATCCAGTATTACTATTAGCTTTCTCGTTCTTTATATTCTCTTTTACAGACCTGCTGAAAGGAAACGGTTATCTTGCCGTATATATTGCCGGACTGGTCGTAGGGAATAAAAAAATGGTACACAAACGGAGTACAGCGACTTTTTTCGACGGCTTTTCATGGTTGTTTCAAATCGTCATGTTCCTCACATTAGGGTTATTGGTCAATCCTTCCGAATTATTACCCGTTATCGGTATCGGTCTATTGATCGGTATTTTTATGATCATATTTGCTCGCCCCATCACTGTTTTTCTGTGCTTGTTACCATTCAAAAATTTTACCACTAAAGCACGCGTATATATATCATGGGTAGGACTTAGAGGAGCTGTACCTATAATTTTTGCCACTTATCCGTTAATCGCAGGCATCGAAAATTCAAAATTCATATTCAATATCGTCTTTTTCATCACGATCATTTCCTTACTGGTACAAGGCACTACTGTGAGCGCTATGGCCAGATGGTTAAAGTTGGACTCTGAAGACGAAACGAAAAAAGAGTTCGACGTATCATTACCGGATGAAATAAAATCATCTATGTCGGAAATACAAATTACCGAAACCGCTCTTGCAAACGGTAATAAATTGATGAATCTGACACTGCCGGACAATACTCTCGCCGTAATGGTGAAACGGAACAACAAATATTTTGTTCCTAAAGGGCACACAACGATTAATCCGGGAGACAAACTTCTTGTAATCAGCGATAACGAAGAAGAGTTGAAAAAGGCTTATGAAAGTTTAGGCATCGAACGATATTCTATGGAAAAAAATTAAAGGAAGTCGTTAGAGCCTGTCTCCTAAATTTTTCTATAAATAAATTCAGTATTTGAGAAACATATCCCGAGAGATATGAAAATCCTCGGGATATAGATTCGACAAAAAACAGATATTTGATTTCTCTTTACAAATCAGTCTTTGATAAAACAAGACAACGGACGACGCAAAGAGTGTGCCGCAGGTAAAGCATAACCAACTCTCAACAATATTACCGGATACCCTGAAAGAAATAAGTTTTGTCTCAACGTGACCGATAATTCTGCTATTTCACAAGGCTGATTCATAAAGGCACATGCAATACCGCATTGTGTAGCTTTTAACAAAAAACGTTGTAAAACACGCCCCAACATAATCCAATTGATAATATCATTTTCAGACACAGTAAATAAAGCAAAATGAGATGAAGATTCTATTTTTTTTGAGTCACTACGATTCTGAATCAACGGATTCAAACAAATTTCCATAACCAATTCCGAAACAAAACGAGGCAAATCAGGTGCTCCAAAAACAGAATAACTCAAACCATCTTTAGTTTCCATAGCATGTTTATAATTATATCTCATCCACTTTTTCAACTCATTTTTAAACGCCTTATCCCGTAATTGTATAGTATTCCCGCTTACAATATAGTTTTTCAGCAAATCAAACGAATCCGACCGATTCGGGAACAAATGTACTTTTACACAATCTGTCCAAGAGACCGACTCCAACACCCCAATTATATCTGACGAAATTTTTTCTCCTGAATATATTTTTCGATTGGTCTGCCGTACAGAAATCTGATCAAACATCTCTAAAACTGAATCATTTTTTTCTTTCGCACATGTCAGAATTGCAAAAACTTCCCCATCTTTCCGAATATCAAATGTCACGTTATATCCCCGCTTTTGAGCAGCCCAAAAAAAATTCTCAACAGCACAACCTAACGATACAAAAAGCTCCCGATTATCAGGATCGACTATCGGTAAACATTTGCTTATATCCGGATATATACGTATATAATTCTCATCAATTCCGAATAACCAAGGCTGAGTATTATGCCCCGAAGGAGCTTTTACAGTTTGTTCTATTATAAACAAAGCATCTTTTCTATTCATAATCCTAAATTTTAATTTCACAATTTTGAAATCCAAAGGGAGATAAGCTCATCTATTCCTTCTTGTAATTGTTCCCATCCCTCATCTGTCTGAAGAGAAATACCATTATAGAAGTCACAATTTTCCTCAAGTAAAGCAAGATAACTGATCGACGCACTCAACAATGTCGCAATAACGGCAACTTCTCTACAAGGATGACCGGACAACCGGGACACAGCCTCTATAAGCCATACACCTTTGTCTTCTCTCTGTCTCCTCAAATCTTTGATAAATTTATTACCGGACATCAACTCCCATCGATATAACCGACGTAATGTATAATTTCCCCTAAGAACAGCAATCTGACAATGAAACATCTCTTTTATAAAATTCTCCAATCCCTCTTTTTTCGGTAAATTCGATTTAAAGTTTATCCAAAAATCATACTGTTCGATATAAGCCGCCACAAGTCCGTCTAACGACCCGAAATATCTGTATATAAGCATCTTCGATACTCCGGCTTTGGATGCTACAGCATTTATACCTAATTTCTCGAAACCGGATTCCTCAATCAATTCCTGTATAGCTGACAATAAACGTTGCTCTGTCGCTTTTCTGTTTCTTAAAAGTTCTCTCTCCATATAGTTTAATATAACATTCAGAAACAAATATATGTTACCTATCGGTAACATACAAGTGAATATATAAATAAACCAAGATCAAAAAAATTTTATCCCCATCAAATGCGAATAGTATAAATATATTAAATTACACATATATTATAATTATTATAGATATACCATTTCACATAAAAGCCCCATATTATTAACAATGTCAAAGACGAATTTAACATAGCAATTTTTTTAGCAAAAAGAAAAAATAAGATTTCACAAAGCTATACGATGAAAATTTTATGTACATTTAGGTGCTTAATCTTATGTACGGATGCACAAACATGCACGAAGAAGATCTTTGGAATCCTCGTCGTGTGTATGTTTGTGTACCGTTAATTAAGATTAAGCAATTGATTAACCGACGAGGATTCCTTTTTGTTCACGATAAATTCAAAATAAATGGAAACCTTTAATTTCGAACATGAGTTACTCTGCATTCAAGAAAAACTTTTAAATTTTGCCATAGCTTTAACGCATAACCCGACATACGCATGGGACTTAGTACAAGAAACAAATGTTAAAATATTGGAGAACCGTAATAAATTCGAAAGCCATTACTATCCGATTAAAATAGGTTATACTTTTATTAAGAATCTTTTTATTTCAGACAGAAGAAAGATAAAACAACTTCAGGAAAAAGCCATAATTCTCGATCCTCAAGACCAATATAAAATCGAAGGAGGCGAACCTGTTCAAATAAATTATGATTACAACTACATTCTGGAAGTTTTGAATCTTTTAGACAACCAAAGTAGAAAAATAATAAAACTCCTCATTGAAGGAAAACGATATGCCGAAATATCGGAAATTCTAAATATTCCGGAAGGTACGGTAAAAAGCCAGATACATCGTATCCGGGAACAACTTAAACAGTCGTTAGCTGAACTGTTAGAAACAGATACAAAAGAATAAAGAAATTTACAAATTAACAGGGAATAAATTAGGAGAAGATATTTAACCCTAAACTGAATTCAAATATTTTTATATATAAACTCATCAGTATTTGTTGTATTATATAAATATTTGATTACTTCTTTTTCAAATCCAATTAAATACTCTCATACATTACTTATTAAAATGAATAACAAAAAAATTGAGATAAAAGGTATTAATTACCAACGTAAGCAATTTTGAGATGCTTCAATACTTGGTATTCTATATAAACAGAAAATAAATTCATCCCCTATTTTGACTCCTAAAAACAAAAAGCGCTTATAATTTATTGATTATAAGCGCTTTTAAAAAAATAAAGTGGAGCATACAGGACTCGAACCTGCCACCTTTTGACTGCCAGTCAAACGCTCTAGCCAGATGAGCTAATGCCCCCTTTTCTTGGTGCAAAGATAGAATCATTTTCGAATAATCACAATATATCACGAAGTTTTTCTATTTTTGCAATATATAAAAACGGGCAATACAGAGTTATTCAAATTTTATGGAAATCTCTTTTGACAGCTCATTCATAGTTAATAAGTTGCATTTCAAATTCTAAAAAATCGAATTTGTTCTACCTCGATCGAAACTAATTATAAATAAAAACAATGATCATAATCAATACAACATACCACGCATCTGACAATATAAAAGAAATATTCATCAACTGGATAAAGGAAATATATATTCCGACAGCTTTACAACATGAAGAATTAAGCGAACCTCAGCTTTGTCGTATAATAACAGGAAACGAAAATGAAGGAGAAAATTTCTCACTCCAATTTCACGTAAAAGATACGGCTTCTTTGTCTCGCTGGTATAACGAGACCGGAGATGATCTAGCACATGCTTTGACCGAAAAATTCAAAGATCAAGTCGTAGGGTTTACTACTCTTCTCGAAATTATCGAATAATATGCCGAAGGAAAGAATTATTATCGGTATTGATCCCGGAACTACAGTCATGGGATACGGAGTACTAAAAATAAACGGTAATAAGCCGGAACTTATTACCTTAGGTATCTTGCAGCTTAATAAATTCGATAATCATTATATGAAATTACGTAGGATATTCGAAAGGGTGTTAGGACTGATAGACCAATATCATCCGGATGAGATGGCTATCGAATCGCCTTTTTTCGGAAAGAACGTCCAATCTATGTTAAAGCTCGGAAGAGCACAAGGTGTAGCGATGTCAGCGGCATTATACCGAGATATTCCTATTACAGAATATGCACCTCTGAAAATAAAAATGTCTATCACCGGAAACGGTAACGCCTCTAAAGAACAAGTCGCAGATATGCTAAAACGAATGTTACATATTCCGGAAGAAAACATGCTGCCGCAATTAGATGCCACAGACGGGTTAGCTGCCGCTTTATGTCATTTTTTCCAAACAAATCGCCCGCAAACGGAAAAAGCTTATACAAGCTGGAAAGATTACATTGCAAAAAATCCCTCAAAAATTAAGAAATAAATATTTCTCCGGCACTTTCCTATTTTTTTATAACTTTGCTTTCGCTTAAAAGAATAAAACGTAAGAGAGCAAAAGATCACAAATTCAGAAAAATATGACGATACAAGATGCGCTAAAGCAACGAATATTGATTCTCGATGGTGCAATGGGTACTATGATTCAACGTTATAACCTGTCTGAAAGCGACTATCGAGGAAGACTTTTTACTAACCATCCCGAAGAGCTTAAAGGCAATAATGATATTTTATGTCTCACTCAACCCCAAATCATCAGCGAAATACACGAAGCTTATCTACAAGCCGGATCGGATATCATCGAAACAAATACATTTAATGCAACATCCGTGTCGATGAGCGATTACGGCATGCAGAATCATATACGGGAAATAAATATAAAAGCAGCGCAATTAGCACGCAAAGCAGCCGATAAATACACAACAGAAGATAAACCTCGTTTTGTTGCCGGATCTATCGGACCGACAAACAAAACCACATCGATGTCTCCGGACGTAAACAATCCTGCATTCAGATCTTTGAGCTACGATAATCTGGTATTTTCTTACCTGGAACAGATAAAAGCTTTGCTCTCCGGCGGCGTAGATGCTCTATTGGTCGAAACCGTATTCGACACGTTAAATGCAAAAGCAGCTTTATTTGCCGCCACTGCGGCAATGGAAGAAACCGGAATTCACGTTCCGATCATGGTTTCTGCCACAGTCTCCGATTCCGGAGGTCGAACATTATCGGGACAAACATTAGAAGCTTTTCTCGCATCGATACAACACGCCCCGATTCTTACATTAGGATTGAACTGTTCCTTTGGAGCTCGAGACATGAAACCTTTCTTGAAACAGTTATCTGAAATCGCACCGTATTATATCAGTGCTTATCCCAATGCCGGACTGCCGAACCGTTTCGGAGAATATGACGAAACTCCCGAAGCCATGGCAAATCAAATGAGAGAATTCGTTGAAGAAAGACTGGTCAACATCATAGGGGGATGTTGCGGCACTACTCCTGCACATATAAAACTATATAATGAGTTAATCGACGGGAAACAGCCTCATATTCCCATTGATAAACCGAATGTATTATGGCTTTCCGGATTAGAACGTCTCGAAATAAAGCCGGAAAACAATTTCATTAATGTAGGAGAGAGATGCAATGTTGCCGGCTCTCGTAAATTTCTCCGCCTCATTTCGGAAAAAAATTATGAAGAAGCTTTGGGCATCGCCCGAAAACAAGTAGAAGACGGTGCTCAAATCATCGATATAAACATGGATGATGCCATGCTCGACGCAAAATCGGAAATGATCACATTTCTAAACCTGATTGCTTCCGAGCCGGAAATATCGAAAGTTCCTATTATGATCGATTCATCCAAATGGGAAGTAATAGAGTCAGGGCTAAAATGCGTGCAGGGTAAATCTATTGTCAATTCGATCAGCCTGAAAGAGGGCGAAACCATATTTCTCGAGCATGCCCGTATGATTAAGAAACTGGGAGCTGCAATGGTCGTCATGGCATTCGATGAGAATGGACAGGCAGACAGCTTCGACCGCAAGATAGAAATATGTGAACGGGCATACAAACTATTGACCCAAAAAGCAGGTATAGATCCAAACGATATTATTTTCGATCCGAATGTATTGGCTGTAGCAACAGGTATAGACGAACACTTGAATTACGGTATCGATTTCATCAAAGCTACGGCATGGATCAAGAAGAATCTACCCGGAGCAAAAGTAAGCGGAGGAATCAGCAATCTCTCTTTTTCTTTCCGAGGGAACAACTACATACGAGAAGCAATGCATGCAGCATTTCTTTTTCATGCTGTTAAAGCCGGAATGGATATGGGAATCGTCAATCCCGGAACTTCCGTCACATATACAGACATACCGAAAGAGGTTCTTTCGGTCATCGAGGATGTAATACTGAACCGGAAACCGGACGCTACTGAAAAACTGATAATTCTCGCCGAAGAATTAAAAAATCGGCAAAACGGCAAGACCGTAGAAAAAAAAGATATAAGAGACGAAATGACCTTAGACGAGAGATTGGAATATGCATTAATCAAAGGTATATCCGAAAATCTGGAAACCGATTTGTCCGAAGCCATGCGAATATATGGCAAGGCCGTAAAAGTCATAGACGGTCCGCTTATGAAAGGAATGAACACGGTAGGAGAACTATTTGGTGCCGGGAAAATGTTTTTACCGCAAGTCGTAAAAACAGCTCGTACAATGAAACAAGCGGTAGCCATTCTTAAACCGTTTATCGAAGCTGATAAAGCAGACAAAAGTTCTCCGGAAAAAGCCGGCAAGTTCTTACTGGCAACAGTTAAAGGTGATGTTCATGACATCGGGAAAAATATCGTAGGAGTCGTTTTGGCGTGCAACAACTATGAAGTTATCGATTTAGGGGTTATGGTTCCTACCGAAAAAATCATAAAAACCGCCATCGAAGAAAAAGTGGACATCGTCTGCTTAAGCGGGCTTATTACTCCATCTCTCGAAGAGATGTGTCACGTAGCTGAAGAAATGGAGAAAGCAGGGATGACAATTCCTCTCATGATCGGTGGAGCAACGACTTCAAAAATACATACTGCCGTAAAAATAGCCCCTCATTACAGCGGTCCGGTGATTCACGTGAAAGACGCTTCTCAAAATCCTCTGATCGCAGCACAACTGGCAAACAGCGAAACCCGAAAAATTTTCTTGGAACAACTAAAAAAGGAACAAGAAAAACTCAGAGAATCTATTCAAGAAAAAATACTTCTCACTCCGTTAAGCAACGCGAGAAATCATAAAATCAAAATAGAGTGGGAAAAATATAATCCGGTAAAGCCGTTATTGACCGGACAGGTTCAAGAACTGCATTTTTCAATTAAAGAAATTCGCCCTTACATCAATTGGATATTCTTTTTCAATGCATGGAAATTAGGAGGGAAATTCGCATCTATCGCATTCATAAACGGATGTGACCACTGCAAGGCATCTTGGCTTACCCAATTTCCGGAGCAAGAAAGAGCAAAGGCTGCCGAAGCGATGCAATTATATAAAGAGGCTTCCCGAATGCTCGACAAACTGATCGAAGACCAAACTGAAACGGATATTTTGGTCGGAATATTCGAGGCAAATTCTCAAAATGAGTCTATATATATTCAGAAAGAAGGCGTATCGCACATCATACCTTGCTTGCGACAGCAAGTACAAAAAAAAGGAAGCGAAGCCTGCTATTATTCGCTTTCAGATTTCATCATGCCAGCAGACACCCAAAAGACAGATTACATTGGAGTCTTTACAGTAACGGCAGGAAAAGAAATCGAGAACCGGATCGAATACTACAAACAGCAAGATGATAATTATAATGCCCTTTTACTGCAATCTCTCTCTGACCGCATCGCCGAAGCTGCAACCGAGCTTCTACATTATCGGGTGCGAAAAGAGATATGGGGATATTCACCGAATGAGACCGCAACGGTAGAAAACTTGCTGAAAGAACATTATCAAGGAATTCGTCCGGCAATCGGCTATCCATCTCTTCCCGACCAATCGCTTGCTTTCGACATCGACAAACTGCTCGGATTCGACCAAATCGATGTTTCATTAACCGAAAACGGTGCGATGAAGCCAAACTCTACGGTCTCAGGAATTATGATAGCTCATCCGCAATCTGCTTATTTCCATATCGGACAAATCGATATGGAACAACGGGCTGAATATTGTAAAAAAAGAAATTTTTCGATAGAAGATTCTTATAAATGGCTTTCTGTATAAAAAAATGTACATAGAAAATAAAGTATCCGACTCTGAATCGAAACAGTATCATTTCCCCGATATTTATTTTCAAGATATAACGGAGATACATAATAATAAAGAATTTTCCGTTAAAAGGAAATATACCGGCTTATATACCGTCTTTATCAATATAATCGAAGAAAAGACGCAAAATTGTCGCATCAGCTTCTCCGGTGTATTTCCAAGAATGACCTATATTTGTAAAAATCATGATTTTTCGGATACAGAAATATATCATCTCAACAAATTCCGCATTCATTGTAACCGGATAAGACAAAATCGGGATATTCCTTCATACGAGGATTATTTACATGACCTGAAAAGCTTGTCCGATTTCATTGCAAAAATATACGAGAGACCGATTCCCGAAAACTTAAAAGAATGTCTTCCTCATGCAACCCGGTCAATCACATCTGCAGACTATGCACCCGATATTAATATAAGAATCACCGTTTCGTCTTGGGATAAAGATTTCATCACAGGCTACACCGAAGACGATAATTCGGTTTTCGTAAAAATAGATTATCACAAATATGCTCAAAATAACGATCTCGACTACATAGCCGATTTATTAGCCGAGAATACACAATTATATCTGTTGAACACGAAAATCGAGAAAAACGGAATTCTTTGTCCGGAACAAATCATTTACGAACCGGACTATCTACTCGAGATCTCTACAATAGCCCGTTGCTGGAAAGAATATGGTGATCATCCCTGCAATTATCTGCTGGAAAAAATATCACCTGCCCGAAACACCCCGGCTATGCTCTTAGGAAATCTGGCCGGACAATTTCTCGATGAAACCATCAATACACAAGATCTGCATGAGAACAGTTATAATAACTCGATCAAACGCTTCTTCATTAAGTCTGCACTAAAAATAATCACGTGCGAGGAAAGTCTGAAAGATTTTCATCATCAGGCAAAAGAACAGATGAAAAATATTCGGAATTTTGTTGAAAAAATTTTTCCCGAAATTCATAACATCGAACGGGACAAGCTCATTCTCGAACCGTCTTTTATCTGCAAAGAACTGGGTATTCAAGGACGTGTAGACCTTTTACAAGATAATTACAAAATTTTGATGGAACAAAAGTCGGGTAAAAGAGATATTTATACCAACGGGCATAAAGAAGAACATTATATCCAGATGTTACTATACCGTTTACTGCTCTCTTATAATTTCAACATCAAAAGTAAAGATTCGGAACAATATCTGTTATATTCGAAGTATCCCGACGGACTGATGCTCGAAAGTTCTTCCGACCCCAACCTTATGAGAAAAATTCTGAGGTTAAGAAACCGTATCGTCAAATATGAAATGCTCTACGCAGAAGGTGCAGTAAAAAATATTCTCGAAAATCTGACTTCGGAAGAGCTAAATATAAATGCGAAAACAAACGTACTCTGGAAAAAATTCCAGCTTCCTCATATCCGACAAATATTAAGTATATATCAAAACGCATCAGATCTCGAAAAATGCTATTTTGCAAGACTTTTTACCTTTATCTCTAAAGAGCATCTTCTTGCAAAAACCGGAAATTCAAGCAAAAACAGAGGATTCTCAGGAATATGGAGATGCGAAATAGCAGAAAAAGAATCTACCGGAGATATTTTAACAGGACTTGATCTTGTAAATAAAAAAGAGTCAGGAATATACGGAGGGTATGATACGATTACATTTTCCGTCCCGTCACAAGAAGATGATTTACTGCCTAACTTCAGAAATGGCGATATAGTATTACTCTATTCATATCCGGAGGGAGATATCCCCAATGCCTGTAAAGCGAAAATATTACGCGGAACGATCAAGAATATATGTTATACAGAGGTAACCGTCAGACTGCAGTCTCCTCAAAAAAATACTTGCATCTTCCCGGAAAACCAAAAATGGGCGATAGAACACGACTTTTGGGAATCTTCCTATACCTCGATTTATCAAGCCTTATTCGCCTTTTTATCAGCCGATAAAAAAAGAAAAGAGTTATTATTGAATTTACGTTTGCCGACAAAAGATTCTACAAAAAAACTAAATGGAAACTACAACACCGAAAATGTATTTCTCAACGATGTAATATTGAAAGCCAAACAAGCCAATGACTACTTTTTGCTAATAGGACCTCCCGGTACAGGAAAAACATCGTATGCTTTGGTTGCAATGGTGAAAGAAGCCCTCTCCGAATCGTCTTCGATACTACTGTCGGCTTATACCAACCGGGCAGTAGATGAAATCTGTGACAAGATGGATAAACACAAGATCCAATATATCAGAATCGGTTCGGAATTATCTTGTGACGAACGTTTTAGAAAAAATCTGTTGGATGAGAAAATACGATTAAATCCGAATGCGGATATTCTTCACAAAGTAATTCAGGAGACCCGGGTGTTCGTAGGAACGATAACCAGCATATCGGGAAAACTCAACTTATTCGGCATCAAACATTTCGATCTGGCTATTATCGATGAAGCATCTCAAATTCTCGAACCGAATTTACTCGGAATACTATGTGCCAGACATAAGAATCAAACAGCCATAGATAAATTTATCTTCATCGGAGACCACAAACAACTGCCCGCTGTGGTTCAACAATCCGAAAGAGAGTCTATCGTATCAGAACCAGAATTGATAAAGATAGGAATGAGCGATTGTCGTAATTCTCTATTCGAACGGCTGATTAACATACAAAAGAAAAACGGTTCGGAAGAGTTCATACACATGTTGTTTAAACAAGGGCGCATGCATCCGGAAATTTCATCATTCTCGAATGAAATTTTCTATGAAAAAAAGTTGAAACCCATTCCTTTAAAACATCAATTAGAAATACTTCATTGTCCTTCTTACGACAAATCTGACGGCTTACAAAATCTTATCGCCTCTCACCGATTGGCATTTATCGTATCAAAAGGAGACAAGAACCCCATATCCGATAAAACGAACAAAGATGAAGCCATACGTATATCGGCTTTATTAAAAACAATTTATACAATAAACAAAAATAATTTCAACCCTCAAACCGTAGGGGTAATCGTTCCTTATCGCAATCAGATCGCTCTGATACGAAAAGAAATAAAACAACTAAATATCCCAGCATTGTCGGATATCACGATCGACACAGTAGAACGGTATCAAGGCAGCGAACGAGATTTTATTATTTACGGATTTACCGTACAAAAAATTTACCAGCTCGAATTTCTCACCGGAAATGTATTCAAAGATAATGGTCAGACTATAGACAGGAAGTTGAATGTCGTATTGACCCGTGCCCGTAAACAGCTGTTCTTGATAGGCAATCCGCAAATACTCTCATACAATATCATTTTTCAGAAACTCATTAAGTTTATCGACAACAGACAAGGGGTATGCGACATACCTACCGAATACTTCATACAAGGCAAATTCTCTTGCTCTCCAGCAGATAAAACATCTGTGCCCGATTCAAGACAAAAACTTAACGTTTAAGAAGCAAAAAATCAAAACATTTTTTTTCATATTTTGTTATTATTGTATCGTCATTAACAACACAGAATATGATAAAGAAAATAACCTGTCTTATTGGCATCAGTTTTTATTTTATAACCGTTTTTTCCGAAACGAATCAAGTCTCACAAATCATTTCCCGTTTAAACCAAATAGAACATTACCGGGGAGAAGCCTTATTCCGCGTTACATTACCGATGACCGATGAAGAGGTAGAATACAAACTCTCTCTTCAATATCAGAAAAACCCGGCAGATACCTTATACGGATATTCTTATTTCATAGATCTCACATCAGAAAGCAATCCGGCAATAAACGGAAATTTCATCTATTACGACTCCGGAAACTATTACAATTTCAGCAATCACAGATTGCGAGAATATCATGCGGAAGAAGATCCTGTACCTTTCTATGATAAAATGAACAATAAAAGCGAATTGCCGGGAATACATCGTTCAGGATTATTTATAGAAGAATTTCCTATGGAAATAGCATCTCAATTGCAAAAAAGTCTCAACAATCCGGAAAACCGCATTCAAACATACTCCGATACATTGATAAATAACCGTAAATGCAATGCTTTGTATATAGATGAGTATATCAACGGGGAAACAATTCGATCATCGGTCTACATATTCGATTCAGAGTCTGGCACTCCGATATTTAAGGAAATAGAAAATAATCCCGGACATTTAGGATCTCAAACAGTCACCGTCAAATACCTATCATCAGATATAAAAACACCTTTTCCGAACAATTTTTTTTCAGAAGAGAATTTCATAAAACAGAAAGGCAATATTATCGCACCGTTCCGAAGCAACTATTTCAAAGCCCAAAACCTGGCAGGTAAAACTGCTCCCAACTTTTCGCTTCCGCTACTGAATAATGAGAAAAGATTCGATTTGTCGGAACATGAAGGCCGACCTCTGATACTTGCATTTGTCGATACCACAAGTAGTTTCTGCAAAAAGACATTGGATTGTGCAAAATATTTCTCTGATAATAAAAACCTCCTATGGATTACTTTATTATCTGAAAAAAATTCGGATGATCTGATAAAATATCAAGAAGAAAACAAACTGCCCGGAATCGTTATCTGTAATGCTCAAAGTATAGCAGCCCAATACGGTATAGCAAACTATCCTACTCTATTCGTCATCTCTCCCGAAAAAAGAATTATTGGGGTACAAATAGGATATGATCCCGATATAGTCCAAAATTTACAACAAATATTAGAAACAAATATAAAAGATTAAACGGAATATTTCTTTTATTTGTTATTTCAAAATAAACAACAGTATAATCACAATTTAAAATTAAAAATTATGGCTCAAATAAAATTTAAAGGGAATCCCGTTTCTACCAACGGAGAATTACCCAAAGTAGGAAGTAAAGCACCTTGCTTCAGTTTGGTAAAATCAGATTTAAGTGAATTAAGTTGTTGCGACTTGAAAGGGAAACGACTGGTTCTTAATATTTTCCCAAGTCTGGATACGAGCGTCTGTGCAACATCGGTTCGTAAATTCAATAAACTTGCAGCCGATATGGATAATACTCTTGTAATAGCAATATCTAAAGACCTGCCTTTTGCTCAAAGCCGGTTCTGCACGACAGAAGGGATAGAAAACGTGATCCCGGCTTCGGCATTCAGAGCCTCGGATTTTTCTCAACAATATGGTATAGAAATGGTAGACGGACCGTTAGCCGGACTATTAGCCCGGGCGGTAGTAGTAATAGACGAAAACTTCAATGTCATATACGAAGAACTCGTTCCGGAAATTACTCAAGAACCGAATTATGATGCTGTCATAGCAGCTCTAAAAAAATAAAAAGTCCGAGAAATAACAATAACGCTTTTTGAGCGCTAAAATAACGGATATAATAAATCTCCTTATTGAGTTCCTGTTAAAAACTGCAATAAGGAGATTTTATTTTTCAAGTCTGTTTAAATTTTCCGATAAGAAAAAAACAATTCAGGATCACGCCGAGATGAAAAATTCTTAAACAGATAATCGGTAAACGGTGTTTCAAACACTCTTGCCTGATTAGGACATTCCTTAACACAAGCACAACACTTGATGCACGACTCCGGATCACTTACAATTTCATCTTGCAATTCGATAGACTGTGTAGGGCATATTTCGATACAATATCCGCATTGTGTGCAAAGTTCTGAAATCGTAACCGGAGTTTGAGGTGTTTTATTTCCTTTTACCTTATATGGGAAATTTCCCTTTACTTGCAAATCAACAGACTCTCCCGACCAATCATTTAAAAAAGCTGCGGTTTTCGAACCGAATGCAAAAGCCGTATCTATATCCGCTTTATCCGGGCGTCCTTCAGCAACCGGACGATTCGGACGACTGTACGAATGTTCTCCGATAAATGCTCCTCCCGACACCGGAATAAAGCCTTGCTCTTTTGCAATATCCCGTAACTCTATCAATGCATCTTCATAATCTCTATTTCCGTAAACAACGGCAACCACGGCCGGAATATTATTACCCCGTATCGAACGCAAGCGTTCTACAGCCGTTTCGGCAACTCGCCCACCATATACAGGAACAGAAATAACAGCAACACCCTCCTCTATTAAAATATCCTTTACAGGTTTCTCATACGTAATATCCAACTCTTTATGTTCACAAGTACCCATTCCCTCGGCAATAGCATCTGCAATTTTCAAAGATGTATGTGTCGGAGAGAAAAAAATAGTATGTACGACCGATATTTTCATAAGCTATATATTTCTTTTATTTTCTGATTAATACCAAATTGTGGCGATCAATTTACGAGGGCCTCCATAATCTCTGAACTCACACAGATATATTCCTTGCCATGTTCCCAAAGCCAACTTTTTATTGCGAATAGGAACGGTCAGTGACACCCCTATCACAGAAGATTTCAAATGAGCGGGCATATCGTCGCTTCCTTCCAATACATGCGTATAATAGGACTGATTCTCCGGAATTAAATGATTGAACGATCGCTCAAAATCTGTACGAACCGAAGGATCGGCATTCTCATTTATAGTCAATCCTGCAGAAGTATGCTGTATGAACAAATTCAACAGCCCTTCTTCCGGCAATTCTGGAAGTTCCTTTTCTACCAATGAAGTAATCAGATGAAAACCTCGTCTGAAAGCAGGAAGACAAAAAGAATTTTGCTTTACCATAACATAATATATTAATTATTTCGTTCCAGCTCACGCAAGTTATCGATTCTTTTCTTTTCCAAGAAATCGTATATTCCTCCTAAGTGTTCTATAACTCGCTTATTCCCGAATTCATATACTTTATCCACCAAACCATTTAAAAAATCACGGTCATGAGAAACGACAATCAATGTGCCGTCAAATTCCTTAAGAGCTGTTTTAAGAATATCTTTTGTTTTTAAATCCAAATGATTCGTCGGCTCGTCTAAGATCAACAGATTCACAGGTTCTAACAATAATTTAATCATTGCCAAACGGGTACGCTCACCGCCGGAAAGCACTTTTACCTTTTTGGCAGAATTCTCACCGCCGAACATAAATGCACCCAATATATCTTTTATCTTTGTTCGTATATCCCCTTTGGCAACATCATCTATCGTTTGAAAAACTGTGAGTTCCTCATCCAATAGAGAAGCTTGATTTTGGGCAAAATAACCGATCATTACATTATGCCCGAGAGTTAGTGTTCCATCAAACTTCGTCTCTCCCATTATACATTTGACCAAAGTCGATTTCCCTTCACCGTTTTTCCCGACAAATGCAACTTTCTCTCCCCTTTCGATAGTCAACGTAGCTTTCGAAAATACAGTATGGTTACCGTATGATTTCGAAACATCCTCTATAATTACCGGATAATTACCCGAACGGGGAGAAGGAGGGAAACGTAATTTCAGAGCAGAGGTATCTTCTTCATCGACTTCGACCAGTTCGAGTTTTTCTAACATCTTCACACGAGATTGCACTTGCAAAGTTTTGGAATAAGTCCCTTTGAAACGTTCGATAAATTCTTTTGTTTCAGCAATCATTTTTTGCTGATCTTCATAAGCTTTCTGCTGTTGTTCTCGCCGTTCTTTCCGCAACTCGAGATATTTTGAATAATTTACCTTATAATCATAAATACGCCCCATAGTTACCTCTATCGTCCGAGTAGTAATGTTATCAACAAAAGCCCGGTCGTGTGATATTACGATTACTGCTTTCGCATTCGAAACAAGAAAATTCTCCAACCATTGTATCGACTCGATATCCAAATGATTGGTAGGTTCGTCGAGCAACAGAATATCCGGACGCTTCAGCAACAGCTTAGCCAGCTCGATACGCATGCGCCAACCTCCACTGAACTCAGAAGTGGATCTGGAAAAATCGGATCGCTTAAAACCTAATCCCAACAATACTTTTTCAACATCTTCTTCATAATTGGTCGCATCTACCGAATAAAATTTTTCACTCAATAAAGAAACATCTTCTATCAGCTTATAATACTCCTCAGACTCATAATCGGTACGAGTAGCCAATTCATTATTAAGTCGCTCTATCTCTTTTTCCATCTCAAAAAGATGAGAAAAGGCCTGCGATGTCTCTTCAAATACAGTTCGCTTGTTATCAGTCATCAAATGCTGGGGAAGATATGCAATTACCGTATCTTTAGGTACTGAAATACTTCCACGGGAAGGTGTCCTCACCCCTGCCAGAATTTTCAACAAAGTGGACTTTCCCGCCCCATTTTTTCCCATTAAAGCAATGCGATCTTTTTCATTAACTACAAACGAGACATCTTGAAAAAGTGTCGTGCCTCCAAATTCTACGGTCAGCCCGTCAACAGAAATCATATATTTATTGTTATATTAAAATGCAAAGATACTATAACTCTTTAAATAAAAAGATCGAAAATTCCTTGCTTTCGGATTAAAATACAAAAAGCGAATGTCGATATTCAACCTCACGAAATAAAAAAATTAATTAAAACCAATACAGTAAAGCCCAAATTATTTCGTACTATAAAGAAAATATCTATCTTTGCCAGCGTTTTAGTAGCATATTTCAAGATAAATATATAAACAGATAACAAAATGAAAAAAATAAGAGCAGCTATCGTAGGATACGGTAATATCGGGAAATACGTTTTGGAAGCTTTACAAGCTGCACCAGACTTTGAAATAGCAGGTATCGTTCGCCGAGATGCAAACAACGTTCCGGACGAACTAAGAGAATATCCTGTTGTCGAAGGCATAGAAAACCTTCAAGACGTTGCAGTCGCAATTCTGTGTACTCCAACCCGTAAAGTCGAAGATTTTGCAATCAAAGCTTTATCCTTAGGTATCAATACTGTAGACAGTTTCGACATTCATACACAAATCGCAGATTTACGCAGCCGACTCGACGCTATCGCCAAAAAACATAACTCCGTATCGATTACAGCAGCAGGATGGGATCCGGGCAGTGACTCGATCGTCCGTGCTTTAATGGAAGCTTGTGCTCCTAAAGGCATCACTTATACAAACTTTGGCCCCGGAATGAGTATGGGACACACTGTTGCCGTAAAAGCCGTAGAAGGCGTAAAAGCCGCATTATCTATGACAATTCCTCTCGGAACAGGAATCCACCGACGAATGGTATATATCGAATTGAAAGACGGTTACAAATTTGAAGAAGTTGCTAAAGCTATCAAAAACGATGCCTATTTTATAAATGACGAAACGCACGTCATGCAAGTAGAAGACGTCAATGCTCTTCTCGATATGGGACATGGAGTACACATGACCCGTAAAGGTGTATCGGGAACTACCCAAAACCAGCTTTTCGAATTCAATATGAAAATCAATAATCCGGCTTTGACCGCACAAAATCTGGTCGGTGTAGCCCGAGCTTCATTACTCCAACAACCGGGATGCTATACTATGATCGAAATACCTGTTATCGATATGCTTTACGGTGACAGAGAAACTTTGATCAAACATCTTGTGTAAGAAATAAGGAAATATCATCAAGTCATCTTTGCTTTTTTCAAATCTGACTTGTATAAATTTATACGGGTATTAAGATATAAATTCTTACGAAAATATTCTTACCTTTGTGCCTTGTCAATAAAATAGATATTGACAAGGCTTTTTTTACAAAATCAAACACAAACGATCAGATGTTAGATGTTGTCACTTGGACTGTCGATCCGGCAATCTTTACTATTTTTACAAGAGAAATACGTTGGTACGGATTATTTTTTGCCATCGGTTTTTTGTTAGGATACCAAATCGAAGATAAAATATTCAAGCATGACAATGCCCCTGCCGGATGGTGCGATAAAATCTTTATCTATGTAGTCATCGCGACAGTCATAGGTTCACGGCTCGGACATTGCCTTTTCTACGGATGGGAATATTACTCAGCCCATCCATTAGATATTTTTAAAATATGGGAAGGCGGGCTTGCCAGCCATGGCGGTGCAATCGGTATCATTATAGCTTTATTAATCTATTCCAAGCGAGTAACTCATCGCAATCCGTTATGGGCATTCGACCGTCTCGTAGTTCCGGTTGCCCTTGTCGGTGCGCTTATACGTATGGGAAATCTGATGAATCATGAGATCTTTGGTCACCCGACCGATCTGCCGTGGGGATTCCGGTTTATTGAAAACCTTCATCAATGGCATTATTTAGGTGCAGAACCGATTTTTACCGCACCGTCCCATCCTACTCAAATATATGAGGCGATATGTTATATTATTGTCTTTATTTTATTGATGTATATGTATTGGAAACGGAATGCGGGAAACCGTCCGGGACTTATCTTCGGAGTATTTTTAATCGGAATTTTCCTGTCCAGATTCTGTATCGAGTTTTTGAAAAACAATCAAGAAGATTTTGAAGAAAATATGATACTCAATATGGGACAGTTATTGAGCATCCCATTTGTTTTAGCCGGAATTTATTTGGTTATCAGAGCCATGAAACAGCCGACGGTTTCTGGTCGTATCGAAAATATTAAGCCTAAACAACAAAAATAAAATATGAGCAGTTTTTTCAAGAAATACGATAAGCCTTTGTTTATCGTATTATTTTTAGTGTGTCTTTTACCGCAGGTCACTCCTGCAATCGCATTATTTATAGGATTAGCGTTTGCCTTGACTTTAGGGCAGCCATATCCTAAATTCAGCAAAAAAACATCTAAATATTTATTACAGTTTTCGGTTGTTGGGTTAGGTTTCGGAATGAACCTTCATGAGTCATTACAGGCAGGGAAAGAAGGCATGATTTTTACCATCGTTTCGGTAGCATCGGTTATGATCATCGGATTTCTGATCGGAAAATGGTTGCACGTAAACCGGAAAACTTCTTATCTGATTTCTTCCGGAACTGCGATATGCGGAGGTAGTGCCATCGCTGCAGTAGCTCCGGTGCTTCGTGCAGATGACAATCAAATGTCTGTGTCTTTAGGAACAATATTTATCCTCAATGCTATCGCCCTTTTTATTTTTCCTCCGATAGGACACTTGTTAAATATGACTCAAGAACAATTCGGACTTTGGGCGGCAATAGCCATACATGATACGAGTTCTGTTGTCGGTGCAGGAGCAGCATACGGGCAAAAAGCCCTTGAAGTCGCCACTATGGTAAAGCTTACCCGAGCTCTCTGGATAATACCGTTGGCATTTGTTACGACTTTTATTTTCAAAGAAAAATCGAATAAGGTATCTATTCCTTGGTTTATTCTCTTTTTCGTATTAGCCATGATCGCTAATACTTATCTGTCCATTCCCGAGAATATCAGCGGCAGTATAGTATGGGCAGCCAAGAAAGGTCTGACTGTCACACTATTTCTTATCGGAGCGGGATTGTCTCGTCAAGTATTAAAACATGTAGGTATAAAACCACTTGTGCAGGGAGTTATGTTGTGGATATTTATAGGGCTGATGAGTCTTACCGTCGTATTATATATTTAGATTCTGTCGCTAATTCAACATTAAAGACATACATGGAACGGGGCAAGATTTATTAGAAAATATTCTCTCAACAAGTTCTGCCGGTGAAAATATAAAACCGGCCTTGTCGCATTGAAAGGGCTTTTTCTTACAAAAGCCCTTTTCTAATATATAAGTTGCCGTGTTCGAAGGTATCTGTTCATCCCTAAGAGAAATAGTCATATCAATTTCCGGATATGCCGCGGCATAATACTGCAAAATCATAGAAGCGTCGATAATCCTCATCATACCGAAAGGAGTCCCTTCTTCATGCGAAACCGGAATGATCGAAACAATTTCATGTCGGGGATAGAGAGATTCTATTTCGAAAAGCAGCTTTTTTTTCATTTCATCATTATCATACATCCACTCTTTTATCCAAACCTTTCCGGAATCCGGAACGACTAAGGCCAATCCTCCTATATGCCCTCTATCTCCGGAAACCGCAAATACTTTTCCACCCGCAAGATATAAATCTGCAAGAATAATCTGGAAATCTTGAAAAGAATGTTGAATACAACACGGTCTTTTTTCCATAGAAATCATAAAATAAGCATATAGTTCTTCTTCAGAATAACTATGAGACAAAGGGTATTTTTTGATAGGGGTAACTTCATAATTCTTCATACAAGAATAGAAAACCGTCCCGTAACCGAGTCTTCTATAAAAATCGAAAAGCCATGATTCTGCCGGAATCAGTGTAGAGAAATGAACATCTCTCGATCTCATTACTCTAAAAGCTTCTGTCAACAAATCTTTCATCAGTCCCCGCCCTCTTGCTTCCGGCCAAGTCGAAGCTCCGGAAATATAAGAGATACGAAGTTCTCTTCCCCAACAAGTCATCGAATAGGGCAACATCTGTAAAGCCGACAGTACTTTCCCGTTTTCAATATGCACAAGAGTGTTTTCTTCTGTGTACTTCGTAGAAAAGTAGAGCCGGACAAACGCTTCAGAATCATTGAAACATTCTTGCCATAAATCGACGACTTGCTGTTTATCAATCATAAAAAATTATTTTTATACATGATGAAGAATTGCAACATTTTTCTCTAATAAGATAGTCGGATGATAAGATAATTTGGCTTTTCTCAATCCGGGAATACCTAAATCTTCTTCTCGGTTAATATAAATATATTGTTCTGGAATATGTTGAGCAAATTCTTGATTAATCACGGCATAAGCTCCTTCAATATCCGTATCGGCTTTTTCAACATGTACCCCGAAAGTATCATGGGTTATAGGCGCACCAAAAGTGAATGCCACGATCTCACCTCCTACCCAAATAGCTCCTCCCATAATACCTAGTTCTTCGAAATGTTGCAGTGCATAAGTCATTGAACGGCGCTCATTCAACAAATCTTCATTATCTGAACAATTATTCTCTTTACACCACTTTGTTTCCAATTCGAGGCACTGCGGAATTATATCCAATGTAAGAGGGGTATAACGATAATTATCGTACTCTTGCCGGAATCGATTAATATGATTTCTTTTCGGCTGATATTTCTTACCGACTAAATATGCTAAATCGGAACGTAAATAGATATAATCGAAATAATCTCGTTCAGGGATAAAACGAAACTTGCCAGGGAGAATTTTTTCAAGCTGATTTTTAGCTTCCGGAGTTATTCCCAACAAACAAAGTGTATGTCCCATAGAACGGGCGTCATCGTCTAATAGATTTATCATCTTTTCCAACGATCCGTTCCCCAACGGCATCATATATGCAGGACGACGATCTTCTATATAAAAGCGTATCAACAATGAGTCGTCAATAATGGCATACTCGCTATCATACAAAAAACGCCAACTGCACATATTAGCAAAAGAAAAATCACAATTCCGGGAATTACTGGATAATGTATATGTTGTTATTTCTTTCTTATCGGACAAAGTAATCGGTTTAAAAGGTATCATCTGTTTCTCTTTACTTATTATTCATACGTTTTTTAATAACACGAATTTATGATGAATTGTTGAATCGCAACGAAAGCCCGTTCAAATTTTATAGAAAATTATTAACGAGCCTACCCGATTACAAATGATGCATAATGCCCCTCATCTCCTCTCTATCATGTTAAAATACGATTAAATAATTTGATAATTTGAAGTTTTGTGAAAACCTATTTTATACTATCCCTAATTAAATAGGCCAAACAACCTTTTTTAATCAACATAAAAAAGATCTGACATAATCGTGTCGGAAATAAAAAGACCCTTCCGAGTAAGGCGTAAATGTTTCCCAGACATAATCAAATTGCCGGATTGGATATGAATCAATGCTTGTTGTAAACAGTACATATAACGGTCATTCCCATACAAAAACTTGACTTTGTCCAAATCAAGTCCCCACATTGTCCGTAAAGAAGTCAGGACAAAATCATTATACAGATCATCAAAAGACAATTGTTCTAAAGTATATGCCATATTTCCCGATTCTATTTTATCGCAATACTGTCTCAAATCGGGCACATTCCATGAGCGAGTATAACCGTTATAACTATGAGCTGAAGCCCCGATACCTAAATAAGGTACATTTTGCCAATATGCAGTATTATGACGCGAATAGCGTCCGGGCAAGGCAAAATTAGAAATCTCATAATGTTCGAACCCTTCACGTTCCAACATGTCAATTAATAATCCGAACATCTGTAAGGCAAGCTCTTCGTCACATTCCCGAACTTTTCCCTTTCTCAATAATTCTGAAAGTCCCGTCCCTTCCTCATAAATCAGATTATATGCCGATATATGAGGAACTTTCAAAGCTATAGCCATCTTCACATTTTGTTCCCAAGACTCTAATGTCTGCCCCGGCAAACCATATATCAAATCAACACTCAAATTTTCGAATCCGGCATCTTGACACAATTTTACTGCATTAACAGCTTGCAAAGAGGTATGCCTCCGATTTAAAAAAAGAAGATCTGCATCTTTAAAACTCTGAATTCCCATACTAATCCGGTTCACCGGTAATAGCACAAGCCCTTCGACATAATCTTTTGTAAGATCATCCGGATTAACTTCGATAGTAACTTCTTTACATTGTCCCCAATCAATACCAATTAAGCTATCGAATAAAGAGTCTAATTCTGAAATAGACAACTGTGACGGTGTTCCGCCACCTAAATAAACCGTATCGATATTTATATTCCCTAATTCCGTAAACCGACCTTGCCATTCTCTGCCCAATGCCCGAATATATCTCTGTTTTTGAGACATATCGATACTGGAATAAAAATCACAGTAAATACAACGTTTTTTACAAAAAGGAATATGTATATAGAGTCCTGCCATAATTATAAACAAAGATAATATTTTTCAGAAGTTTAAAAACAAAAACGGTCAGTGTTCAAAAACACTGTTTTCTAACACAGTGCGGCAGATTGCTTTTTTCATTTTAATTATATAATTTGCGAACGCTCTGTGAAAAATTCACAGGGAAATCACTGATTGTCTCACCTTAAATCATGACCGTTATGAAAGTATATCAGTCTCATGAGATTAAAAACATCGCCCTATTGGGTAGTAAAGGATCTGGGAAAACCACACTTGCAGAAGCTATGCTTTTCGAGTGTGGGGTTATAAAACGTAGAGGAACCGTAGATGCTCAAAACACGGTTTCAGACTACTTCCCGGTGGAACGAGAGTATGGTTATTCTGTGTTTTCCACCGTTTTTTATGCCGAATTTTTAGGGAAAAAACTCAATGTCATCGACTGTCCGGGGTCTGATGATTTCGTTGGAAGCGCTATTACCGCTCTCAACGTTACCGATACCGGTGTAATTGTTATTGACTCTCAATACGGTGTTGAAGTCGGTACTCAAAACATATTTCGATATACCGAGACTTTGCATAAACCGGTAATCTTCGCGATGAATCAATTAGATGGAGAAAAAGCCGATTACGACAACACCATAGAACAACTCCGAGAATCTTTCGGAAACAAAATAGTACAAATACAATATCCGATTTCCTGCGGGGCGTCATTCAACGCAATGATAGATGTTCTGAAAATGAAAATGTATAAATGGAAACCGGAAGGCGGAACTCCTGAAGTTCTGGAGATTCCTGCCGAAGAAAAAGAAAAAGCAGCAGACCTGCATCAGAAACTAATAGAAGCTGCAGCCGAAAATGATGAAGGACTCATGGAAAAATTCTTTGACCAAGGAATCTTGACCGAAGATGAAATGCGTGAGGGTATTCGGAAAGGTCTAATTACCCGTAGTATGTTTCCGGTATTTTGTGTCAGTGCATTACGAGACATGGGAGTGCGCCGAATGATGGAATTTCTCGGAAACGTAGTCCCGTTTGTAAGTGAAATGCCCAAACCGGTCACAACTGATGGTATTGAAGTAGCTCCCGATGCGAAAGGCCCCACAAGTTTATATTTTTTCAAAACAACAGTAGAACCCCATATCGGTGAAGTCTCTTACTTTAAAGTAATGTCCGGTACTATAAAGGAAGGAGACGACCTGCAAAATATAAATCGCGGGACAAAAGAACGTATCGCCCAAATGTTCTGCGTATGCGGACAAATAAGAACAAAAATAGAAGAACTGGTTGCCGGAGATATCGGTGCGACAGTCAAACTAAAAGATGTACGCACAGGAAATACACTCGATGATAAAAATTGCGAGTATGTATTTGACTTCGTAAAATACCCAGATCCGAAATTCCAAAGAGCCATAAAACCGGTTAATGAAGCCGATGCAGAAAAACTAAGTGAAATTCTTACCCGAATGCACGAAGAAGATCCGACTTGGATTATAGAACAATCTAAAGAACTGAAACAAACTATAGTTTCGGGACAGGGAGAATTTCATTTAAGAACTTTAAAGTGGCGTATTGAAAATAACGACAAAATAGCTGTCGAATATAAAGAGCCGAAAATTCCTTATCGTGAAACGATTACTAAAGCTGCCCGAGCAGATTATCGTCACAAAAAACAATCGGGTGGAGCTGGACAATTTGGAGAAGTACATTTAATTATCGAACCTTATTACGAAGGAATGCCCGCTCCGGAAAGCTACCGTTTCAATAATCAAGAATATAAGATGAATGTACGGGATACTCAAGTAATCGATCTTGAATGGGGAGGTAAACTCGTATTTGTTAATTGTATTGTAGGCGGTGCTATCGATGCACGTTTTCTACCAGCTATATTAAAAGGACTAATGGACCGTATGGAACAAGGGCCTCTAACCGGCTCTTATGCTCGTGATGTCAGAGTATGTGTTTATGACGGGAAAATGCACCCTGTAGATTCTAATGAAATTTCATTCCGTTTAGCCGGAAGAAATGCGTTCAGCGAAGCATTCAAAAATGCCGGACCTAAAATTCTAGAACCTATATATGATGTTGAAGTTTTAGTTCCATCGGATAAAATGGGGGACGTCATGAGTGATTTGCAAGGACGCCGGGCAATCATCATGGGAATGTCGAGTGAAAAAGGTTTTGAAAAAATCAGTGCCAAAGTACCTTTAAAAGAAATGGCATCTTACTCTACTTCACTGAGTTCCATTACCGGAGGTCGTTCATCTTTCACAATGAAATATTCATCATACGAATTAGTACCATCCGACATTCAAGAAAAATTGCTGAAAGCATATGAGGCCTCACAAGGTACAGAATAATGATATTGAAAATTCAAACAGAGATATTGTTAAATATTAATAAAAAGTCGTCAATAGCTTGACGACTTTTTGTTTGTAAACATTTATATGTTAAATTCGCACTGAAATGTTAAACAGAGAATTCCTAAAAAAATTCATTATTCTGTTAAACAAAAAGCGAACAAGGTTGTTTATCTAATAAAAATGTTGAAAATATTGGGGAATGAAGGGCAAAATTCAAAAAAAATTACTGAATCGAGCTCTATAAAAAATAATTTACCGGATAAACGATTATGAAGAAATCGACAATATGGTTATTGGCAGCAATTATGGCACTTACCTTTATCGGGTTGCTCTATATGCAGATCAGCTATATGGAAAATATGGTGAGGATGAGGAACGAGCAATTTTCCGAAGCGGTAAAACGCAGCCTATACGATGTGTCGACAACTTTAGAACAAGATGAGACAAAACGTTATTTGGCCGAAGATATCGAAGAAACGCAGAAGCGTCTGCTCTCATTCGAACGGGGTACTAGTAAAACTTTAGGTAAAGATGTAATTTCAACACACCACCAGTTTTCTATTGTTTCTCCTGACGGCACAGTATCAAATTTCAGCTTTAAAGAACTGACGAGCACGATAATGATGCAACCTAAAGTTTCAGTTACTCCTAAAGAGGACAATAACTCGATAACTAAAACATACAGAGGGATGCAAGAGATGCTGAAAGGACAGTATCTTTATCAAAAGGGATTATTGGATGAGGTAATACTTAACATTTTAAGTACAGCCAGCAATAAACCGATTATGGAGCGGGTCGATGCAAGAAAGATCGAAAATTATCTGAAATCGGAATTGCAAAATAACGGATTGAACATCCCATTTCAATATGCAATTATCAATAAAAACGGAAAAACGGTTTATAATACTCCAGAATATGCGCCCCAAAAAGAATCGGCATTATTCACTCAGATTCTTTTTCCGAACGATCCGCCGAACCGACTTAATTATTTGAAAGTATATTTTCCGACAAAAAGCGATTATATTTTCAGTTCGATACGGTTCATGATCCCCTCTTTTGCTTTTACGATGGTAATGTTGATTACTTTTATTTTTACTATCGTAACAGCATTCCGGCAAAAGAAATTGACTGAAATGAAGAATGATTTCATCAATAATATGACTCATGAATTTAAAACTCCGATTTCTACGATTTCTTTAGCTGCACAAATGCTGAAAGATCCGGCAGTAGCTAAAAGTCCTCAGATGTTTCAACATATATCGGGTGTTATAAACGATGAAACGAAAAGGCTTCGTTTTCAGGTAGAGAAAGTTCTACAAATGTCTATGTTCGAAAGACAAAAAACTATGATGAAACTCAATACGGTAGATGTCAACGGCATTATTACCAGCGTAATGAGCACATTCAAACTGAAAGTTGAAAAATACGGGGGTACGATAGAAGCCGATCTCGAAGCTGAAGATGCATGGGTAAAAGTAGATGAAATGCATTTTACGAATGTAATTTTCAATCTATTGGACAATGCAGTAAAATATGCACGGGAGGATGTTCCGTTGTCCTTATTCATACGAACCCGTATTTTAGACAACGATAAGGTTGAAATATCGATTCAAGACAATGGAATAGGTATTAAAAAAGAAGACCTGAAAAAGATATTCGAAAAATTCTACCGTGTCTCGACCGGAAATGTGCATAATGTCAAAGGATTCGGTTTAGGGCTGGCATATGTGCATAAGATCATACACGATCTGAACGGAACAATCCGCGCAGAAAGCGAACTGAATGTAGGAACAAAATTTATAATTATATTACCTCTAATAAAAAACAAATAATTATGGAAGAAAGATTGCGTATATTACTGTGCGAAGATGATGAAAATCTTGGCATGTTGTTAAGAGAATATTTGCAAGCAAAAGGTTATGCAGCGGATCTTTTCTCAGATGGAGAAAGCGGATATAAAGCCTTTTTAAAAGGTAAATACGATTTATGTGTACTGGACGTAATGATGCCTAAAAAAGACGGTTTCACTCTCGCTCAAGAGATTCGTACCATAAACAGCGAAGTACCTATTATTTTCTTGACTGCTAAATCGTTAAAAGAAGATATTCTCGAAGGATTCAAAATCGGTGCAGACGACTATATTACCAAACCTTTCAGTATGGAAGAGCTGGTATTCAGAATTGAAGCTATCTTGCGCCGGGTAAAAGGGAAAAAAGGAAAAGAAGTTACTATGTACAAAATCGGAAACTTTACATTCGATACTCAGAAACAAGTTTTGTCTATCGGTGATAAAGTAACCAAACTGACGACAAAAGAATCAGAATTACTAAGTCTTTTGTGCGCTCATGTAAATGAGATTTTGGAACGTAATTTTGCATTGAAAACAATATGGATCGATGACAATTATTTCAATGCCCGCAGTATGGATGTTTACATCACTAAATTACGTAAACACCTGAAAGATGATCCTTCGATCGAAATTATCAATATCCACGGTAAAGGGTACAAACTCATTGCTCCGGAAATTGAAGTCAAGACTAAATAAAGAGTTTTATATCAATAATTGAACAAGACAGGTTGCTTTAAAGCAACCTGTTTTTTCATAACCATAATAAAAAAGAAATGGAAATTATTCATGATCCAGATCGAAAAACATTCAGTATGATAATCAACGGTTATATCGGGTATGTTTCTTATCAAATTAGAAACGGAAAGCTCGATATACTCCATACCGTAGTACCCTCTCAAATCGGAGGACAAGGGATTGCATCACAACTGGTAAAAGCGGCGTACGACTATGCTATAAACAACCATCTCAAACCGGCAGCAACTTGCAGTTATGCCGTAATTTGGTTACAGAGACATCCGGAGTATAGAGATCAATAAAAAAGGATATACAATTTTGTATACCCTTCTTTTTCCAGCTTCATATTCCGGATTATATTTCCTAAAACCAACTCTTTTTCCTCTTTCTATTTTTCTGATTCTCATCGCTACCATTTCCGCCATAACCATAAGCAGAACTATAACTATACTTAGAGCCATACCCGTAACCGTAGCCATAACCATATTTTCTATAACTATAAGAGTGAGCCTGCATATCGACTGCATTAACAATCAAATAAGTTGACGTCAGTCTTTTATCTGCCACATAACTATTCAGTAATGCCAAATATTTTTTCGAAGAATAATTAGCTCTCGTAACATATAAGTTAACATCTGCCAAACGATTCAGCAAAAAAGTATCTGAAACCATTCCGACCGGAGCAGTATCGACAATAATGTAATCATATTTTTCACGCAATATCTCAAACACCTGATCTAAACGAGAATTTGTAAGCAATTCATTCGGATTAGGAGGGACAGGACCGGCAGGTAATAGATCGAGATATTCAGACATGCCGGAAGGAACTATCAATCCGTCTAAATCTGTTTCCTGACCTGACAAATATGAGGTGATCCCTTTATTCGTCATAATAGAAAAATGTTTTTTCAACTGAGGCCTGCGAATATCTAAACCCACCAATATCACTTTTTTGTTTGTCAAAGCAAAACTCAAAGCCAAATTCATCGAAAAGAATGTCTTACCTTCTTGTGTCACGGTAGACGTAACATTTATTACCTTTTTGTCCGGTTCATTCAACATAAATTGCAAACTATTTCGAACCAGCCGAAATAATTCGACAATGGGAGCTGTCGATTTTGCCTTTACAACAAACTGATCGCCAGTATCGTTCTTTGCTATTTCTCCTAAAACAGGGACAGAAGTCAAACGCTCTACATCCATACGATCTTTAAATTTTACATTGAACATATCTTTTAAAAAGATAAATAATGCAGGTATCGAAAGACCAAAAACAAATGCAATCAAAAAAGTCTTAGGTTTATTAGGCTCGACAGGACCTCCCGTCACATCGGGAGTATCGACAATACTGGCAACAGGGACTGTCAACGTCTTATTTAAGGAATTCTCTTCTCTCTTCTCTAATAGGAAAACATATAATTTATCTTTAATAGATTGCTGGCGCATAATTTCCGTTAATTCCCTTTCAACTTCAGGAACCGACGCTACCATATTATTAAGTTGACGATTTTTAGCCTGCAAATCTTTTTTTTCTATATTCAATCCTTTACGAACAGAAATTATACCACTCAAAACACCTTTTCTTAAATCAGATATATCATGGTTTATATCTGCAATCAAAGGATTATCTTCAGAAGAAGAACGTAATAAACGTTCTCGAACGAGCAGCATTTGGTTATATTTATTAATTAATTCGGAGAATCCGGCATCAGTAATACCCAAATAAGGAATAGGCGTATACACATGTTGTTTATTGGAAACAAACTGATCTACATAATCGACCAGATTTAACTGCGTCTCCAATTCGAATAATTTTTTTTCGGTCTCCGATAACTCCGTCGTGAACTTCTCTCCTTCATTCTTCACATCTGTCAACTTATGTGCTTTTCGGAAATTTTCCGCCTGTTTCTCAACATTTCCTAATTCCTTGGATATAGAGACAATACGTTCATCGATAAATCGTTCTGTATTCAATGCTACTCGATTCTTCTCTGCCATACTTAATTCATTATAATAAAATACGACACGATTAAGTACGTCTTTAGCCTTCGCAATATTAAAAGTATTCAATGAAAGAGTCAATATCGTAGATCCCTTGCTCAATGCATCTGCAACAATGGCTTTCGAAAGATAATTCGCCATATTTCTCGGATTCGATACAGTAATTATAATATCTTCTTCAGGAAGTTGTACAGCAAAATTGCGGGTCATAGTGAATGAAATATCCCCGATATTTACCGGCAAAGGGTTAGCTGTCAAAATTAATGACTTGTTTTCTCCATTGTAAGAAACTTTTACATCATAATCTTCACTTGATTTCGGAACGGCATGTATAGTTATCGGAAATACTAAACTCCTCACTGTTGCACTATCAATAGATAATTCTATCGGAGTATCTTTGTAGAGGTCTATCTTACGCATTCCTTTTTTCATTACATAATTTGTATATAACTCCAGATCCATGACAACCTGAAGCATCACGTTTTTGGAACGCATGATCTCAACTTCATTTTCAAGATTGTTTTTAACGGATGCCATTCCCAAACTCTCCATCATCAACATATCGGGAGTAGCACCGCTCTTATCATTTTTCATCAAAACAGAGGCCGTTACCGTGTAAACATTATTTTTACGTGCCAAGATGAAAAAAGCAATACCCATCGCCACTATAATACTGGCAACGAACCATTTCCAATGAACCAAATAATTAAAAAGTATTTCTCTAAAATCGACTGCTTTATCTTGCCCTTCTTCTTGTGAGAGAATATCCTTCGAATCCATTCAAAACTGTATTAACGAGTTAATGTAACTATAATATTAGTAATTCCCAATAATGTGGAAAGAATGCTCAAACTTAAGGTCAGCATCGGAGGTACGGTATAAGCAGTCCGGGCCTTCGATTTGTTCGGCTCGACATACAATATATCATTCTGCTGTAAATAAAAATATGGAGAGAATAACAAATTCGGATCATTCAGATTGATGCGAGCTACTTCTTTAGAACCATCACCTTTAAAACGAATCAATAGCACATTATCCCGGCGTCCGGTAAGCTGCAAGTCTCCGGCCATCGCAACAGCCTCTAATACGGAAACTCTCTCATTCGGAACATTATAAATACTCGGTGTTTTCACTTCACCCAATACGGCAATTTTAAAATTCTCGACACGGATAGTTACCGTCGGTTCTTTTTTTACATATTGAGGATATATCTTAGACTTTATAAACTCTTCGGCTTCTGTACGAGTCATTCCCCCGACATTCAATTTACCGATAATCGGGAAATCAATTATTCCTTTATTATCGACAAGATAGGTCGAATTATCGGAAACAGAAGAGGAAGTCATCGCATTTTCAGTAGTACCTGAAGAAGAAGATAGCTTATTAAAAATCGATACGGATTCCGGACTATCCGACCCCACAGAGATAGATAACAAATCTCCCGGAACAATACGAGGATCTGCCAACAAAGACTTTTGCTGTAAAACTTCTACAGGAAGGCTTTCGACCTTTTGTAAATAAGTAACACGCTTGGTTTCACTACAAGACATAAAAAATATTGCCAGAACAGCAAATAGAGCTACTTTTCTCATTCCAATACCAATATATATAGGACAGATACAACACCAATTATCAGATCAGATATTAGCAAAACAATCCCTAAGAAATGCTAAACGATCTGCAATTAAAAAAACAAAATAATAATCCCTTTCCGCAAAGATACGAAATAGAGTATTATTAACCAATAATATCCATAAAAAACAGCTTTGGGAAAAATTTCCCAAAGCTGTTTTTTATGGATATTAAGATGTCTGAAAAATAATGAAACATAAATATTATCAAAAATTGTATTGCACCATTGCCTGAATACGATTTGCATGGCCGCTACTTTTATCCATACTCATACGACGGCCATACAAATATTCTACGCCCAACTGACAATTGGGTGTCACATTCCAAAATACATTTCCAACAGCATATTGTCCATATTTATAACCTTCTGCATCATAATAGCCATGCCGGGAATATAAACGTACCTGACTATAAGATGCCGAAGCAAAACATTTGGATGTAAAAGCATATTTCACTCCACCTAAAAAGGCTAAAACCGGTAAAGCCTGTAAACGCCCTTTAGAACACGGATCAGGGACAAGATCTGAATTGTTACTATCTAAATCATCAATATACTGAGAAATACCTTTTCCGTACGTTCCCTGATAATAAAATGTAAAACCCGGAAACAAGGTTGCCAGTCCACTCAATTGAGCACCCCATCCCACCAACGTCCGATTATTTTCCGTAACCATGTTTCGATAACTCAATCCTCGAAATAATCCGGTTGCCCGAATATGGCTCGAAGCTCCCCAATTATATTGTATATAAGCAGGAATATCCGGCATACGCTGCTTGATACTTCGGGAATAAGTTCCATAAGTAATATCCGGATTCGGATTTTCTGCTGCAATGGCTATCTGCCAATGTTTATTTATATTATAGGTATATCTTACTTGAACATTTCTCAAAGTTGTATTGGCATTAGGCCCTTCAAAATCGATTGTCGGAGGGATCGATGCCAAATCAGAAAAAGTACTCCAAGACTGTCCCAATAAAAATCCTCTCATCGATACATATGCCTGACGTAATCTTAACGTATGATGATCTCCCCGAAAATCAGTTTCGATATAAGCGGAAAATTTTCCTAAAGCTTTATTGTTTCCCACCAATTTCAAAAAAATACGTGATGTCGAAGCATCCATTTGATACTGACTCTTCTCGGCAGGATTTGCCGGTGTAGGAATATCATAAGGCACAAAATCTACATTGTCCGAAATTCCTCGAAAATCATACGATGTAGTAAGTCTCACATATCCTCCGATACCTAAAGCCATCTGATGTTTTTGATCTACTAAAAGGAAACGCGGAGCATCCGGATCTTGAAAATGTAAAGACCTTGTCTCCCTGAATATATTGACAATGTCTTTGCAACTCGGTCCGTTTTTCCCCGTAAGTATAATAAAATCATCATTAAATAACGGGGACATCTTTTTTTTCTGTGCATGAACAGGCATAAACAGCCCCAATAAAACTGCAATAAAACAGATTCTAAATATTTTCTCCATAATTGTAATTTTTACCAGACCTTTTTGGACGATCCGATAAAAACAACAATACTAAACACAGAAATGTTTATCTCAATATTAGATATAACATTGCTATTAAATATTATATAAAAACAGTGTGTCCTCTATATAAAAATACAAGACACACTGTTTTAAAAACCTATTTAAATTTTCTGATAAAGAAATATATCAAGCTACCTTTATATATTCTTCCAGCTTGTTTTCATTCGCTAGATAGCCTGCTTATCATCTTTACTCCCACTCGATCGTGGCAGGCGGTTTAGAACTAATGTCATAAACAACACGGTTCACGCCTTTTACTTTATTGATAATCTCATTCGATATTTTAGCAAGGAAATCATACGGAAGTTTTGCCCAATCGGCAGTCATTGCATCTGTAGATGTCACGGCTCGTAAAGCGACAGCTCGCTCATAGGTTCGTTCATCTCCCATTACACCAACCGATTGTACCGGAAGCAATACAACTCCTGCTTGCCAAACTTTATCATATAATCCCCACTCACGAAGTCCGCGAATAAAAATATCATCGGCATTTTGTAAAATCGAAACTTTTTCGGGTGTAATATCTCCCAAGATACGAACGGCCAAGCCGGGACCCGGGAAAGGATGTCGTGTAATCAAATGTTCCATCATACCCAATTCTCTACCAACCCGACGAACTTCATCTTTAAACAACAAACGTAGAGGCTCGCACAATTTCAGATTCATTTTTTCAGGAAGACCACCGACATTGTGATGACTCTTTATCACTGTTCCCGTTATCGAAAGAGATTCGATACAATCCGGATAAATCGTGCCTTGAGCCAACCACTTCACATCTTTGATTTTACGAGCTTCTTCATCGAAAACATCGATAAATCCTTTTCCGATAATTTTCCTTTTACGTTCGGGTTCTGTCACGCCTGCTAATTCTCCGAAAAACTTATCATGTGCATTCACTCCTATCACATTCAATCCGAGATGCTCGTAATCACGCATTACATTTTCGAACTCATTTTTCCGGAGCATACCGTGATCTACAAAAATACAGGTAAGATTCTTGCCAATCGCTTTATTTAATAAAACTGCAGCAACAGAAGAATCTACTCCTCCGGAAAGAGCGAGAATCACTTTATCATCCTTCAACTGTTCTCTTAACTGTGCCACCGTAGTCTCAATAAAAGACGAGGGAGACCAGTCTTGTTTACAACCGCAAATTTCTACGACAAAATTACGAAGCAATTGTGTTCCTTCTTCGGTATGATAAACTTCCGGATGAAATTGTACGCCCCATATATTTTCGTTCTCTACCTGATAAGCCGCAATTTTTACCTCGTCGGTAGAAGCTATTATTTTAAAATTTGAAGGAATCGAGGTTATCGTATCGCCATGAGACATCCAGACTTGCGTATTTTCCTTTATTCCTCTGAACAACTTATTTTCTTTGGAAAACGAAGATAAGTGTGCCCGTCCGTATTCTCTACTTCCTGCCGGTTCTACTTTTCCGCCATTGCTATACGCCATAAACTGAGCACCATAACAAATTCCCAAAATAGGATACTTTCCCCATATTCTGCCTAAATCGGCCTTGAAGGCATCTTTATCGTAAACAGAAAACGGACTACCCGAAAGAATCACCCCTTTTATATTCTGATCGTCTTCAGGGAATTTATTATACGGAAGAATCTCGCAGTAAGTATCCAATTCACGCACACGCCGTCCTATAAGCTGAGTCGTTTGCGAACCGAAATCAAGAATTATAATTTTTTCCTGCATAAAGTGTGTATATAAATTATTATATTTTTCGTGATACAAATGTAATTATAAAGAGGTAAATACGCAACTACTATTATTTCAGCAATGCTTCAATCCGGGCTTTTGTCCCCACAATCCACAACATATCCGTCTCCTTCAAAACAATATTCCCGGTCGGAGCCAAAAATGTACCGTCCATGCGTTCTACTCCGACAACAAGACAAGAATCTTTTTCCCTGATTCCCGATTGGGCGATCGTCTTTCCAATTAACGGAGAATCTTTCGGAATAACTATTCGTTCAAGTTCAAAATGTTCTTCGTTTTCTGTTTCATCTACAGAAATTTCTTCCGGTTCTACAGCATCGAGAAACTTCTGTATTTGTTCATCTGTACCGATCACACTCACGACGTCTCCCGGGAAAAGACGGCTATCCCCTTTCGGAATATTTATCCGTTTTAATCCTCTTTTTATACTTACGATATTTACACCATATTCTTTACGGATATTTGCATCCTCCAAACGTTTTCCAATAAATGCACATTCTCCATTCACTTCCATATGGGCTAAATGCATATTGCGCACCAAATTATTCTTTCTACCCGTCCGACGTAATTCCCTTTCATTCAGATTATCCATAAACTTTCCTTCAAGAGAAACGATTTGTCGTTGCAGCCTTTTCGACATCAGCAACATAACGATAACAAATAAAACTACACCCAACAAAACTCCGGTACGTTGAGAATAAGCAACTGACAAAAAATAAATTACAAATCCCAAACCTATAAAAAACCGGAATATAACCATAAAGAAAAGAGGAACTTGATTCGCCCGTTTATTTTCTTCTAAAGTAAGTAATTTCCGACTATTTATTCGTTTCATAGTCAACGCCCAAAGAAAAGGAAGCATTACCAAGAGCGTAATCCCTACACCGATATACTTTCCCCATACGGAGGGAATCAGTTCTTTCATCAAAGGCAAGAACCAAGTAAGCGAAAGTAAAATAATCCCGACAAGAATAGTCGAATAAAGTGCTATCTTACCCAAATAAACTCCCAGTACCCGCTTCCAGGTGTTCTCAGGTTGTACAGCCGAAGCGTTTGCACTATATCTCTCAAGGATAAAATTCAGTTTTGCGGGCAAATGTTTCTCCACCCAATTTGCAACCGGATCAGAAAGCTTTATAAAATAAGGCGTTGTAAAAGTCGTTATAACCGATACGGCAACGACGATCGGATATAGGAATCCGTCGATCACTTTCAGAGACATTCCCAAAGTTGCAATAATGAAAGCGAACTCTCCGATCTGGGAAAGACTGAATCCCGATTTTATGGCAATTTTCAACGGTTGACCGGAGATCAACATTCCACTTGTTCCGAAAAATATTTGTCCGGCAATTACCACCAATGAAAGAATAATAATAGGAATAGCATACTGCACCAAGGCTTCAGGACTGACAAGCATCCCGACAGAAATAAAAAATACAGCACCAAACAGGTCTTTAACCGGTTGCATTACTTTCTCAATTCGTTCAGCCTCATTCGTACCGGCCAAAATAGAACCCATGACAAAAGCCCCCAAAGCAGAAGAAAAGCCCGCATAAGATGCTAATACGACCATTCCCAGGCACAACCCCATAGAAACGACTAACAGCGTTTCGGAATTAAGAAAGCGTCGGGCTTTTTTCAAAAAAGTGGGCAACACAAAAATACCAATCAAAAACCATGTTATAAGAAAAAATGCTAACTTCAATATACTATAAATCAGTTCCGAGCCCTCCAGCTCATTATTTACGGCAATAGAAGAAAGAAGTACCATCATCAAAACGGCAAACATATCTTCTACGATCAACACGCCAAACACAATTGTCGTGAACTGTTGTTTTCGCATATTCAAATCGGTAAATGCCTTGATGATAATCGTCGTAGACGACATCGACAGCATTCCCCCTAAAAAAATACTATCCAAATATGTGAAATGCAACAAGCGTCCGGCAGCATATCCCAATAACATCATACCGACAACTATCACTAATGCCGTTATTACCGCAGAACCTCCGACATTGACCAACTTCCGAAAACTGAATTCTAATCCCAAAGAAAACAGCAAAACGATAATTCCTATTTCCGCCCAAATATCGATATTTGCAACATCGGTTACAGTAGGGAAAAATGAAAAATGCGGTCCTGCCAGAAAACCGGTGACAATATAGCCTAAAACAACCGGTTGCTTCATCCATTTGAAAAGCAACGTTGTTATTCCTGCCAGCATAAGAATCAAAGCTAAATCTGAAATCAACGGATCTAAATGATTCATGTTCTTTAAACTATAAAATTAAATAATTATCATTTTTCAGAGTCTGTTTAAAATTTCCCATTCCGAATAAATTTAAAACAGTTAATCTTCAAACAAAAAAGCAGAAAACTGCTATTCTTTATCTCTCGGTAGGTTTTCTGCTTTTTCGTCATCACAAAATATTTTTTTAAAATTCACTGGTAAAATGGAACTTTATTTTCGGAAAATCTGTCTGTGCCATTTGCAATACATAATTGGAATCTGCAAGAAATACATCCCGGTCTTCTTTATCTTTTGCCATAAACTGATATTTCCGTTTTTTGAAATTCTCTAAAGCCTCGGCATCATCACTCTCTATCCAGCAAGCTTTATAAAGGCTGATAGGTTCCCATTTACATTGCGCTCCATATTCATGCAGCAAACGATATTGAATCACTTCAAACTGCAATTGTCCTACCGTCCCGATAATTTTCCGCCCGTTAAACTGATTGACAAATAACTGAGCAACCCCCTCATCCATCAATTGGTCTATTCCTTTATTCAGTTGTTTTGTTTTCATCGGGTCAGTATTTTCTATATACTTGAACATTTCAGGAGAGAAACTCGGCAATCCTCTAAAATGCAACTCCTCTCCTGCCGTTAAAGTATCTCCGATTTTAAAGTTACCGGTATCCGGCAACCCGACAATATCCCCGGGATAAGCCTCATCGACCGTAGATTTCCGTTGTGCCATAAAAGCTGTCGGACTGGAGAACTTCATAAATTTACCATTTCTCACATGTTTATAGTTTGCATTCCGTTCAAATTTTCCGGAACAGACTTTCACAAAGGCAATACAACTCCGGTGGTTGGGATCCATATTTGCATGTATCTTAAAAACAAACCCCGAAAAATTAGCCTCTTCAGGGCAAACGACACGTTCTACAGCTTGTACCGGTCTGGGAGATGGCGCTATTTTCACAAAACAATCCAACAGTTCTTTTACTCCGAAATTGTTTAGTGCCGATCCAAAGAATACGGGTGCTATATTACCTTTTAAATAATCGGAAACATCAAATTCAGGATATACTCCTTCTATCAGTTCCAAATCAGCTCTAAGTTTGGAGGCATCTTCTGAACCGATATATTTTTCCAACTCAGGATTATTAATGTCTTTAAATTCTACCGATTCGGTGACTACCTGCTTACTCGGAGTGTAAAGATTCAATCCTTCCTCATATATATTATACACTCCTTTAAACCGCTGCCCCATATTGATAGGCCAGCTTAACGGACGCACACCTATTTTAAGTTCCGACTCCAGCTCGTCAAGCAAATCGAAAGGATCTTGTCCTTCCCTATCCAATTTATTTACAAACACAATTACAGGAGTATTACGCATGCGACACACTTCCATCAGTTTACGAGTCTGCATCTCAACTCCTTTTGCAGCGTCTACAACAATAATCACACTATCCACAGCTGTCAATGTGCGATAAGTATCTTCTGCAAAGTCTTGATGACCGGGGGTATCCAAAATGTTTATTTTATAATCTCCGTAATTAAACCCCATCACCGAGGTCGCAACCGAAATTCCTCTCTGCTTTTCTATCTCCATCCAGTCTGAAGTCGCCGTTTTCTTGATCTTATTCGATTTCACAGCACCGGCCACATGAATCGCCCCCCCAAATAACAGCAGTTTCTCGGTCAATGTAGTTTTCCCGGCATCCGGATGACTGATAATAGCAAATGTTCTTCTTTTTTGTATCTCTTCGGTTATCGTAGCCACTTTACAATAATTATTTCATTAATAAATTAATACACTTTACAAGACTGTTTTCCCAATATGGTATGGAAACCGAATATGTCTCTTTTATTTTTTTCTTATTCATCACGCTATAAAAAGGTCGCGTCGCTTTTGCCGGATATTCGCTTCCTTCTATCGGTAGCACTTCGCAAGTCCTAATTCCGGCAATACGGTGTATTGCTTTAGTAAAATCATACCAGCTACACACTCCTTCATTCGAAAAGTTATAGATACCGGGAATAAACGTCTTATTATCGATAATAATCATTATCGCCTTTGCCAAATCTCCTGCATAAGTAGGTGTACCGATTTGGTCAAATACGACACTTAATTTCTCCCGCTCTTTTCCAAGTCGAATCATCGTTTTCACAAAATTATTGCCGTAAGCCGAATATAGCCAAGAGGTCCGCAATACAACGGCATCGGAACAATTATCGAACAATAACCGCTCGCCTTCAAGCTTCGTAACTCCATATACCGAGCATGGCGCTGTTTCGTCACCCTCCGAATACGGTTTATAATGGACTCCGCTATATACATAGTCTGTAGAAATATGAATGACTTTAGCCCGATTCATTGCAGCTGCTTTTGCAAGATTCGCCACTGCCAAAGCATTAATCTTTCGACAAGTATCCTCATTATCCTCTGCTTTATCGACCGCAGTATAAGCTGCACAATTGACAATAACCTCGATACCGTGACCTGCAACATACTTCATTACGGCTTCCAAATCGGTAATATCCATATCTTGTATATCCGTAAACAGAAAAGTATTTTTTTTATCTTCTTCTGCCAGACAGCGCATTTCATTACCCAACTGACCGTTAGCACCGGTTACTAAAATTTTTGCCATGCGATGTTTTTTTTTAAAATTTTATAATTCCAGATCTCCGGCTTTTTCTTGTTTATATTTTTCAGACAATAATGCTAAAAAAGTCGATATTTGTTTCATTGCAGCCTGTGTCTGTTCAGAAATCTCCTTTTTCTGTAACCGAAGCATTAAGATTCCATAAAGCGCATTAAAACAAGTCTCTATTTCACCAACCGGTTCGTCTCCTGTTTTTGCCCTCAACTCAACAATATAAGGGAGCGTTTTGAAAAATGTCGCCCCATAAAACGGTTCTTTCGGTGACTTCAATAAAGCCAGATGCAAATCGGTAAGATCGATAATAACATTTTTATTCAACTGAAGATGTCCGCTTTCCACCACACCTTCACGTCTCATCATATCGACAAGGCTCTCATACCACTCCCGAATTTCTTTCTTTTTATCATCCGGAACATTATATTTCGAGACAATCTGTTCATCGATAGTATCGATATCCAGCTTATATGCCCGGATAATATCTTCGATCTGCCACATATAGAGCAAATACTCAGCGATATTTTCTTTCCTTTTTTGGCTGGCTATAATCATATTTCAAAATTTATCCGGAGAACAAATAAACAATTTATTTTTAACAATTTCCGAATATACATTCAAAAATCGCATAAAACTCTTTATCATTCACCCCTAAGTGACGACAAGCTAAACGGGCAGCATTGATATCGCCCAAAAATTCTTCATCAAATAATGTTACAGGTACTCGTCCATAACGGGTTTCCAACTCGATATTATCGTCTGTTCTTACAATAGGATGTGGTAAATAGGGAACGGCTGTTATATCCTCTCTGACCGTATCTGCCAAATCCTGAAGTAAAGGAATATTCTGATTATATATAAATTTCCCGTCCCGCTCGATCGAAGCGACCATGCCCTTCCAGAAATCGACATAAGATTCGAAAGTCGAATGCGTTTTCGTCGGATGCCACAACAAATCGGACATGATCAATATATGCGGTTTATATTGCTGGTGAGCCAATGGCTTCTCTTCAAGAAAAGCATCTCCCTCCAATAATGAAATCCGCGCATCATAGCTCAGAGAAATTTGTTTCTCCTGACCCGGAATCTCATTCAACGCAACGTAATCGCAACGCATGTTTTGCTTACGCAAGGCTTTCAGAACCATACTCATAATTCTGTTCGGATGCCGAGGATTACAAAAAACCAAACGTATCTTATCTTTTGCCATTCTCAACACAAGTTCCGGAACAGAAAGGATCAATAACCCGGATTCCTTTGCACGAATAAGTTCCGGATGATCAGAAACCGACTGCAACGGAGAAACGACAAAGTCGATCTTTTCCTTAAAAGGATCGTTTATCGGCTGTAAGTCTGCCAACAGAATATCTTTCTCCCTCAAAATATCAGCTTCAGCTCCCATAATATCCGCTCCGGAACAACTGACACTATATCCTTTTTCACGTAAAGCGACAGCTAAACGGAACATATATGTGTCTCCAAGGGATATAATATGAACTTTTTTCATGTACTCCTCTCTACTTATAAATTATTTTATCCTAAAGAAATATACAGACAGATTGAAACAATTGTTCGACAATCTTTAAGATTTATGGATATTTCTCAGAATGATCCCCAAAAATTGAGTGCAAATTTAATACAATAGAACGAAGCTACACAGAATTGAAGCAATTTTTTTTCTATATCCAAACTATCTTCGACAGCTGCCGATAATTATAAAAATTAAGCATGATAATTCCAAATCAAACCTTTTCGTTCCGGATATTTATGAGATAAATAAACCTCTTTTAATTCAGAGAAAATAAGCGTATCAGCATTAGCGACCCATCTTCGAAACAGGGTATTGGGTTTGTAAATCGCAACAGACTGCAACAATGCACTCAAATCGAAATTATCAGATACGATACCCGCTCCTGCACGCAAAGCGTCAAAAGCATTGCATTCCTGTTCTATATGTGCAGGTACCATTAACACAGGTTTCTGCAAATAAAGTGCTTCGCATACCGATTCAAATCCGGCTGTGGTAGAATAAGCTTTGCAACCTGCCATTTGTTTCAGAAAAGACTTGTCATTAATTCGAAACAGAGAAAATGTAGAAGATATGTCCAGCCTTTCGGCTGCATCTTTTTTATCCCAGAAAAAATGCAATGTCTCTTCAGGATTATGTTCATGCCATTTGCTTATTTCGGAAAGATAGCCACTATTCAACATATAACCCAATATATAATCGCCTTTAACAGGCTCTAAACGGGTGACTTCGGAACGTAACAACGGAGGGACGACAACAATGTGACGAGAAATATCATCTCCCATGGGATAAAAAGACAAAGCCAACCTTCGATCAGCTCCCATACTGGTAAGCCGAGTGAAAAATTTCAAAAAGAAAAGTTCGACAGGAGACTTTTTCGGGAAACGGAATTTTCGATGTAGAAACATATATTGGTGTCCGATACAAACCATTGGAATCGAAGGAGGCATAAATAAATAAGTCAATCCGGTCAACAACTCATAAAAATTAAGCACGATGTCCGGATCATATCGTTTTATCTGTTTCCGGATAAAATTCATATTCGAAATAAAAACAGGTAATTTCAACAAGTTATAAAATACGCTTTTCCATAACCCGGGACGCTTATTTTGCGCTGTCGGCAAAAAATTAGGACTCTCGAATTGAATAACCGGTGCTGTTGCCTGATTTAGGAAATAATCGGGTAACTGTCTTGCAGAGCTTTTCCCGACCAAAAAAGCCGCAATTTCATCTCCCCTCATCCGTATTCGCTCCTGCATTACCAGTGCCTGAGTAAAATGCCCCCGGCCTTCACCTTGTACAACAAACAGATACTTCATATATTTTTAGACTATAACCCATAAAATAAAAACAAATAACGAACAATTTATCAAGCGGTTTTTTCGGACACTTCATTTTCAAATAAACACTCTTCATAATGATATATCTCCCACGTACCATCTACATGCTCGATCAAAGCGCTAAGAGACTCTACCCAGTCACCAGAATTGAGATAATGAATATTTCCATACCATGTATTTGCCGGCTGATGAATATGTCCGCAAATAATTCCGTCGAAATGACGGGCTGCTGCAAGTGCTGTCAGTTCCTTCTCGAAATCTGAAATATAAGATACGGCAGATTTTACCTTGTGTTTGACAGACTGTGAAAAAGAGTAATAAGGTTTTCCCTGTTTCCGTCGATAATTATTCAATATCCTATTTATCCACAAGAGAGCTGAATAGCCATAATCTCCAAGTTTAGCCAGCCAGACCAAATGTGTACTGATATTATCAAAAACATCTCCATGCGTTACGTAATAACGTTTTCCGTGAGATATATGTACATAATCCTTTACCAATGAAACGGATGGAAGCGACAAAGGCAGTATCTTATCTAAAAAGTCATCATGATTTCCACGAACATAAATAACTTTCGTTCCGTGTTTTTCCATCATTTTCATAATAACTTTTATAAGTTCCGTATAAGAACGTTTCCAGCGTCCGAAGGGATTTCGCTGCAACTTCCACCCATCCAGAATATCTCCATTCAAAATAAGCTTATCACAATCGATATTTTTCAGGAAAGAAGTCAACTCTTTCACTTTTGAATGCTCTGACCCGATATGTACATCCGACAGAATCACCGTAGAGACTTTTGTTCTTGTCATAGAATAATTTTAATTTTCGTTTAACAAAAGAACAACCGTTATATTTCCTGCATATTACAAGAATGTTTGTTTTCTGTTTCAGAAGATTACACCTTGCTTTCAAATCATAAATTATGTAAAACCACACTATTTTATTCAATAAATAATATCGGGAACAATCTTACTTCTTTTAATTTTGTTATTAATATATCATACATTTATAAAATCAGATATATTATGGAATACAGACAACTGCAACATTCAGAGCTTACTTTATCGGCTATCGCTTTCGGCGCATGGGCTGCAGGGGGTTGGATGTGGGGACAAACAGACCGGCATGAAGCAATCAAGGCCATGCGTGCGGCATACGCTGAAGGTATGACCTCCTTTGATACCGCCCCGATATACGGACAAGGAGAAAGTGAAGAGATTGTCGGAGAAGCATTACAAGATATTCCCCGCGACAAAGTGCAAATACTGACAAAATTCGGGTTACGTTGGGACTTGAATAAAGGAAATTTCTATGTCCACAGCCAAAATAATCAGGGGAAAGATATCGATATCTATAAATATGCCGGAAAAGAGAGTATTATACAGGAATGTGAAAATAGCCTGAAACGATTAAAAACCGACTATATAGATCTCTATCAAATACATTGGGCCGATATAACGACCCCTATATCGGAAACATTCGAAGCAGTAGCCCGCCTTATCGAACAAGGGAAAATCCGATATGCCGGAGTATGCAACTACACACCTGAACAGATTGAGGAAGCTGATAAGGCAGTAAATATAATATCTGACCAAATTCCTTTCAGCATGGTAAATCGAGGAAGTGAAGACAAAATCATTCCATTCTGCATCCGAAATGAAAAATCGGTAATTGCTTATAGTCCTATGGAACGAGGATTATTGACAGGGAAAATGATACCGGGACAAAATTTCAAAAAAGGAGATCACCGAAAAAACAATCCGTATTTCACAGATGACAGTATTATCAGAACCAACGCTTTTTTAGCGAAAATAAAACCGATTGCCGATGAAAAAGGCATTACCCTTTCTCAACTTGTACTACGTTGGACAATCGATCACCCGGGCATTACCATTGCTTTAGCCGGAGCTCGTAACAAAGAACAGGCAATCTCCAATGCCCGAGCTGCCGACGTGCATTTATCGAATGACGAAATTTTATTCATAAATAAACAATTGGAATTTCTTTAAAAACACTTCACGATGAAAAATTTATTATTATCTATCACGGTTTGCGGAATCATAGCTTGCGGATGCGCTCAAGCTAAAGAACTCAAAACAATACAACTGAATGCTCCGGACACACAACGAGGAGATGCCGTAATGACAGCATTAAAAAACAGAAAATCTACCCGGGAATTCTCTACGAAAGAGCTAAGTCTTAAAGATCTTTCAGATCTTTGCTGGGCGGCAAACGGTATCAACCGCCCTGAATCGGGGAAAAGAACGGCACCATCGGCAATGAACAAACAAGATATAAAAGTATATGTTTGTACAGCAGACGGAAGCTACTTATATAATCCCCAAAAGAATACACTCGAACCCGTCAGCTCCGGAGATGTAAGGCCTCTGAAAGCGCCGGTATGTCTCATTTTAGTATCTGATACAAGCAGCGACTGGGGAGCAATGGATGCCGGAATAGTATCTCAAAATATATCGCTATTTTGCGCAGGAACAGGTATGGCAACCGTTCCACGCGGAAGTATGGATAAAGCAGCATTAAAAAAGGCATTGAAACTTACGGGAGATCAGACTCCTTTTTTAAATCATCCGGTAGGTTATTTTAAATAAATAATCATTTCATAAAAATCGGTGTAGTCTATTTCAACATATGATATTCTGGGCTGCACCGATTTTTATATTCAAGCACAATTCCCCAACCGCTGAAAAAAGTTTCGTCTACCTCACAAATTTCAGCAACAACTCCGTATTAAGCCGTTTTTTAATTGCCATTTAAGTAAAACTTAAGTAACCGATAAAGCCTCCCCGCTTATTTTTGCGCTATAACTTAAATATATAAAAACATGAGACGACTTATTACTAAAAGAAAGACCTTCAGTCTAATGATCATTATGGCAATATGTGCCATAACGACAAAACTGTTATTGCAAAAGTTTGTTACCGACGCCAGGACATACGACGTAAAAGTATATGCTGCTACTCCCAAAACGGACGCGTCTTTTTATCTTTCGATAGCAGAACTCTAAAACGAGAAATGCATGGCAATGCGCACTCCCGAACGATCTATTCCGGGATGATTACGATAAGTCAAACGCCAGACATATTCGACCCGCAATATCGTAAATATGTTGTCGAGACCAGCTCCGAACTCCATATAAGGTGTCTTCTTATCCATCATACGGGTTGTCGACGGGAAAGCCCATAAAAAATCGGAATCGGGATGTAATGCCGGATTATTTTTATCGGATAAATGTCCGAACATGCCTTTAAAAGAAATCACTTCCCTAAGTTTCATATACTTAACCAACGGAATACGATTGAATAATATACCGTTAGCAAAATAGGTCAAATCCCATGACGCATACGAATCATTTATGAATTCCATCGGATTCATCAACGAATAAGAGCCTTGTTGGATTAAATAGGAAAGATTGGCATTCGGTATGATCAACATGGGATAAGGAACTTTGTTCCAAACTTTTCCGGCCTGAAGCATAACATTCAAATGACCGAAAGCTGAAAACCAAAATGCTTTTCTTACACTGAAATCGGTGCGATTATAATTATACTTGCTGTCAAAGACACCTTTCAATCCCACGACATGAGATAATGTAAATACCGGTGCATCTTTTGTAATCGGATAACGTTGACCTTTCGTCTGATAAAATTTTTCATTCGGAGCATAACGCAATTTTATTTCAGCTTCAGCTTCGGAATATCTTTTAAATTCATTTCCTGCTAACGGTTTGAACGGTACCCATTTCGTTGCCTCTTCTGTCTTATAGCGCAAATCCAAACCGTATGAAAATCCGAACTTATGTTCACGCAAATATCCTAACTCGGTATTCCGCAAATAGGTAGAGCGAACATCTTCCATACGTTTTAATGCCAGAAATACATTGTCTTTGTTGGTATATAAATAATGTTGCCCGAGCTGATTAATGTCATAGCTATGCATCAACCGGATAGAATGTACAGGGAATTCTCCCGGATGATATTTTTTCTTATTGAAAGAATACTGCAACTCGGCCTTATATTTGAATTTCTTATCCCGAGTTCCGTATGCAAGATAACCGTTACCGAACCAATGCGGATTCAAATTCGCCGTAGTCAGTCCCCCTACTCTAAAACGCGCACCCTCTACAGAATTACCGCTGATCGTCGTATTCATCGGTCCGAAGTCGAATTTACTCTCCTTTGAGGTTTCGATATATCCCGAAATCAGAATAGATATAACCTTTTCCGTCCAATAAAACACCGGCACTTCCCGTAAACGGACCAGCAACTTATCGACTGCATTTTCTTTCGACTTCACTGCTACGTGCCGATTATCGATCCAAAAAGCTTCGGGCTTTACCTCCGCCATTTCATCAACAATCACACGCCCTTCCTTACTAAAGATAGACATATCGGCAGGAGGTGAAAAATTATGTTTTGTGTAAGTAGACAGACGTCGGGCATACAGTCCCTGCGTACCGGGCAATATTCTAAATTCTACAACAGCATCATCTTTTGTCTTGATACGAGTGCCATCCGGAAATCGTTTAAAATCCTGAGAAATAACAAGATTCTCCACATAATTCAAATTAATGGCTTTAGGAACTGTAAGCTTTGCTTTTTTAACAAAATAAGTAGAATCTAACGTAACATACAAATGTCCGACAAATCCTGTAGATTCGGAGTTAAAAGGAGCAAATGCCAAATCGACACACTTTTCACCTTCTATTTGTATGGTGTCCATCAAATAATAACGATAAAAAGCCGGTCCTATATTTGACAAAGGGCTGACAAAGCGTGTCAACAACATAGTTACATCATTGCCGAAAATATCAACCTCTTTAAACACCTCATCATAGAACTGTTGTAGGCTCTCCTGGTTGAACATCTCGTCTATACCCGCTCTTTTTATCCCTGTCACTTGTTGTTTATGACTGGTAGGACTCTTTCGATAGTGGTTTTCTGCTATTTTTTCTTTGATCGAAACCGTCAGTATCGGTTTTCCGGAGACCTCCGAAGTATCTACATAATCAAAAATAAACTGGAATTTCTTGAACAACCACTTCTTCTTTTGCTCCTCAGAAAAATCATTCAAGGCCAATGTCAGTTTATCATACTGTTCATAATTATAATAATCGTGGTTTTCCGGAGAATTTTGATCACGCCGTTCTATGATATTCTTGACAAAATCTACCGCCGGATTTCCTTTCCTTTTATAACGCTCTCTTTTAGGTCTTACTATCACTTCCTTTACATCATAGGTCGAAGGTACCAACTTGACTTCTAAAGTACGCGTTCCTCCACGTTTTACCGATATCTCTTTACCTCGATAACCCAAAGAAGTAAAAATAATCTTAGAAAACGCAGAAGAAGTTTTTATAGAAAAACGCCCTTCATCATCTGTCGTTACCCCAACTTGAGGACCTTTCAAAAAAACCGACACGTAAGGCAGAGGTTCATTCGTAACCGAATCGGTAACAATCCCGGTTATTACAGTAGATTGAGCAACGGCTTTATAAGGGAACAAAAAACAGATACAAAAAAGGGAGATTATATATATTCTTTTACTCATGTCTCTCGATTACTATCCGAGGCGCAAATTTAGATAAAATATTAACGTTGAATATTGCATTAAAGATTTCACTCGCAATGTTTAACAAAGTTTAAATTCAAAAATCAAACGTTTAGAACATTTTGACTTACAAGCATTTTATCTTTACAAAAGATTTTATTTAATTGGAAATGGGAAAAGAAATTGAACGGAAATTCCTCGTAAATGGAGATAAATATCGTGAAAACAGTTCTAAAACTTACTACAAACAAGGTTATTTATCAGTCGATAAAGAGCGTACTGTCCGCATCCGCATTGCCGGGAATAGGGGCTTTATAACTATAAAAGGAAAAACTACAGGATGCTCGCGACAAGAATATGAATACGAGATACCGGTCACGGAAGCAGAGGAAATATTGGACAATTTATGTTTAAAACCAATTATCGAAAAATATAGATACAGATATATCGATGCAGATAATATAATCTGGGAAATCGATGAGTTTATGGGAGAAAATGCCGGATTGACAGTGGCCGAAATCGAACTCCCTACAGAAGATTCTCTTTTTACTAAACCTGATTGGATCGGGCAAGAAGTAACCGACGATGCCCGTTTTTATAATTCAAATCTTATCCGCAATCCTTTTAAACGATGGAAGAACAATAAATAAAACATTTCTCATCTTTAGAGCCTATCTAAATTTTTCAGGATAAAGCCCGAGAGAAATTTACAAGAATAGTTATTTCTCCTCTCAAAAAACTGAATTCTAAATCCTCTACAAAGAGGAACTGTATCGATACTGCCAGCAATATATAGACCGGAAGAAAATATAAAAAAGATATGATAATATTTTTTATCAGAAAATCCAGACAGGTTCTTAATAAATTCATCAAAGAATATTTGCGAATACAGAATTAATCACTACCTTTGCATCGCTTTTGAAGGACAAAGGCATTGGAGAGGTGGCAGAGTGGTCGATCGCGGCGGTCTTGAAAACCGTTGTACTGCAAGGTACCGGGGGTTCGAATCCCTCCCTCTCCGCTGAACGTGCTGGACAGAAATGGTCAGCAAACGGACAAAAAGCTACAAATCAATGATTTGTGGCTTTTTTTATTGCCCGAAAGTCCTGCTTCCAAGACTTCAAAAGTACGGTAAAAGACAAAGTTTCGTTACTAAATCGTTACCTATTCCCCGCCGGACAAAAACGGTAACGATTTGTCCATAAATGACCTGATAATGACTTGATTAGTCCATAGTCTGCATAACTCGAAAACGAGAGGTAAAAATTAATTTTGCAACTAAAAAAAGTGAGTTATGAAATCGACATTCAAGGTTCTTTTTTATTTGAAGAAAGGTTCTGAAA
>ERZ773173.92-NODE-92-length-104032-cov-10.318811_pt1 | contig 104032 bp, 70 predicted proteins | sample MGYA00580535_ERZ773173 | MGnify/ENA primary metagenome ERZ773173 (study PRJEB29015, sample SAMEA2737856) | human gut metagenome | biome: human gut; feature: human-associated habitat; material: faeces | place: China | collected 2012 ...
GGCGGATAATCCGCCAGCGGAATCGTTTTATATAGTTTGATAATCAATTATTTGATTGTATTCCTTCTGCTACGATACGGAAACTCTTTTTTAGTTTTATATCTTCGGATGAAGCTCCGATGCGAACTTCAAATTCTCCCGGTTCTACATTCCAATTCATATTAATATCCAGTATTTCGAGATCTTCGGGATGCAGAGTGAATTGTATGTTTTTCGTTTCTCCCGGTTGCAGAGAAACACGTTTGAAGCCTCGTAACAAAGATTCGTAAGAGATTACACTGCTCACTTTATCTTTTACATATAACTGTACGATTTCGTCTCCGGCTCTTTTCCCTGTATTCGTGATATCGAACGATACCTGAATATCGCCTTTAGGACCTTGTCTCTCAGGAGAAACTTTCAGATTGGAATATTCGAATGTTGTATAACTGAGTCCGAATCCGAAAGGATACAAAGCTCCGTTGACCCGTGTTTTTCCGTATCCATTCGGTCCGGCTTCGGGCTGTTTCGACTGAGAGGCCGGTTTGAAAGGGAAGTTCAATTCTATTTGTCCCAATGTTTTGGGGAATGTGACCGGAAGTTTCCCTCCCGGATTATAATCTCCGAAAAGAGTTTCTGCAATGGCAGTTCCTCCCATTTGTCCGGGAAACCAAGCTTCCAGAATTGCCGGAATATAACGGTCTGCCCAATTGATAGTAAGCGGTTGTCCATTGATAAGAACCAGTACGATCGGTTTTCCGGTAGCATATAACGCTTCGAGAAGCTGTTGCTGGCGTCCCGGTAAATCAAGTCCTGAACGAGATTTGCTTTCGCCGGTACTTTCTTCATCTTCACCGAGTACGGCAATAACAATGTCGCTTAGTTTTGCTTTTTCAACGGCATTTTGTATTTCTTGCTGTTCTTCTGTCGTCAGCGGAGAATGTATTATTTCGCTTTCCGGCCATTTGGCATCTTTAACCTTACAGCCTAAAGCGTAATCGACAGCAACTTTATTCCCGAGATAATTTTTGATACCTTCATATACCGTGATATTTTCCAGTTCTTGAGGTCCGTAACGGCTTACCATATAATTTTCTTCTTTGGCAAGCGGTCCGGTGATCAGTATTCGGGACAACTTGTTTTTATCGAGAGGCAATAAATTATTTTCGTTTTTTAGAAGAACCAAAGATTGACGTTGTATATCGAGCACAAAGTCTTTGTTCTTGTCTGCTCCGACGATTTTATCTGCGGCTTTAGGATCTGCGACAAAAGGTTGGTCGAAAAGTCCGAGACGGAATTTTACCCGTAAGACGTCAGCGACACGTTCGTCTATGACTTTCATCGATAATCGTCCCTCTTTTACCAATTTTCGGGCAGGCAGAATGAAAATATCCGGTGCGGCAAAAGTCGTTCTTACGTTGAGACCGGCTTCAAGAACCATTCTCACGGCTTCTTCATAAGTTTCGGCGACATGATGTTTGTTATATACATACTCTACCGCATCGCTGTCACTGACTACATAACCGTCGAATCCGAATTCTTGACGAAGTAACTGGGTCAAGAAATAATAACTTGCGGTAACCGGAACGCCGTCCCAGTCGTTATAACTGCTCATGACTCCCATCGGGTGGGCGTCTTGGATTACTTTTTTGAACGGGTACAGATGCATTTGGTGCATTTCCCGGGGTGCAACATGAGGATCGGTGCGTACACTGCCGTCCCGCCCACCTTTGGGAACGCTATATACGGCAAAGTGTTTTAGAGTTGCTGCCACACCTTGTTCTTGAATACCTTTAACCATCTGTGTTCCGAGTGTAGCGACAAGAAAGGGATCTTCTCCATAACATTCAAGAACACGTCCCCAACGGGGATCTCTGGCAAGGTCTAATATCGGTGCATATATGTTGGTATATCCGAGAGCTTTGGCTTCTTTTCCCGCAATTGATCCGGCTTTGTAGACCAAAGGTGCGTTCCATGTACTTCCTATGCCGATAGGTGCGGGCAGGGGAGTCGCTTTTGTATGATTGAGTCCGTGGATTGTTTCGTTGGAAAAATCTACCGGAATACCCAGACGAGTCTCTTCGATAAACCATTTTTGGGTTTTGTTGATTGCCTCGGCATGTTTGCTGAAAGGATAAATCAGGTCTTGGGCGATTTTCGCACCACGACCGACTCCGTTCAATTGTTCATCGATATTGGCGATTCCGTCTTTCCAAATTTTATTTTTCCATTCCGGAGTCGGTAACGAGTCGTTCATTACCCTTTTATATCCATATAAAGTTGCCAGTTGACAGGTCTTTTCGTCCAGATTCATTTGGGATAATAAATCTTGCACTCTTTTTTCGATCGGTTGCTTAGGATTTTCGAATACATCCATTTTTCCGTTTTTGTTGAAATCGATCCAACCGTCATGATAAATAGAACCTTTGTTCCCTTTGGCAAAAGCCATTTGCCCTGCCAGAAAAACGCTTCCGGCGATTAGCATACATTTTTTCAGCATAGTGTTTTTGTCGCGTGTTTTCATAAAATTCGATTATGCGCAAGTTATTTTTCTACAAAGAAAAGTACATTCTCTTAATTTTTTTATAATATCGGGTTAACGGGAATCTTAAAAACAGATTAATTCTTTTTTTATACCGATGATTCCGTTTTTCGAGGTTTTATTCTCTGAATTTAGCTGTTCTGTACCTTGTATCTCTAAGAGATAACTTTTACCTTTGTCAGATAAATGCAGCGAAAATGAAAAAAGTTTTATGTCCCAAATGCGATAATGATATAACGTTTAATGAAGATCGTTATGAAAAAAATGTCTCTTTGTTTTTTGTTTGTCCTTATTGCGGGAAACAATTCAATGTGTCGGTTGCCGATTTGATTGATAATCAAGAGATTTCTGATTGCGGTTTTGTTGTCGTATTGGAAAATTCATACGGATACCGTCAAGAACTTCCTCTTTTTATGGGAGATAATATAATCGGACGTCGCTCTAAAGGAACGGAAATTCATGTACCGATAGAGACTACGGATGTTACCCTTGCACGTCAGCATTGTGTTATTAATGTAAAGAAAAATAAGGCTGGGGGTTTTATATATACATTGCGCGATTTTCCGAGTGTATCCGGAACATATTTACGGCACGAGCGTCTGGGGAAAAAAGACCGTGTGGTTTTGGAAAACGGGGCTATAATAACGGTGGGCTCAACGACATTTATCGTGCATTTTGCAGGAGTACAGGATAATGAAGATTAAAAACAGCATATATGCAGAACATTATTCTTTTTGATACGACGGGAATTCATCAGGAGTTTCTGCCATTGACATTTACAAGGCCGGTTTCGGACATACGTATCGGTATCTTTACGATACGGGAAAAATGGGAATCTCGGTTGCCGGGAATTTATTCTTATGATACGGCTGATTATTTGACAGTGAAATATCCGATGAATATTGCTTCTAATAGCTTTTTCATTGCCGGGAATGTATGTCCGGATGAGAAACTGGTCGCAGCCATTTCTTCTTTGTCGGAGTGTGAGTCTCTTTTTTACGGAGATGAGCTGATTGCTTTTTACGGTTCGTTGGATGCTTTCCGTAAGAAAGATTTCGGTGTAAAGCATACTTTGAATGAAGAACCTTTTATGATTCGGAAATTGTATGATATATTTCTGAAGAACGGAGAGGCTTTAGAAGCAGATTATCGATATATCGTCTCTTCCGGAAAATCCGAACCGTTATCCGCATCGAACAGGGTAATCGGTGATCCTTGTTTTCCAGACGGTACACCTAAAATATTTATAGAGCCGGGTGCGGTTGTCGAATGTTCGGCATTGAACGTGACAAAAGGTCCGGTTTATATCGGGAAAGATGCCGAAATCATGGAAGGAGTATGTATTCGTGCTCCTTTTGCGGCTTGTGAGCATGTGGTCGTGAATATGGGAACAAAAATTTATGGAGCGACGACATTAGGTCCTTATTGTAAAGTAGGGGGCGAGTTGAATAATGTGGTGATGCTTGCCTATTCAAATAAAGGACATGATGGATTTCTCGGAAATTCGGTTATCGGAGAGTGGTGCAACTTGGGAGCAGGAACTAATGCATCGAATTTAAAAAATGATTATAGCGAGATAAAACTATGGAATTATCCTACTGGACGTTTTTTGCGTACCGGCTTGCAATTTTGCGGGTTGATGATGGGTGATCATTCTAAGGCAGGAATAAATAGCATGTTCAATACCGCTACGGTTGTTGGAGTGGGAGTGAACATACACGGTTCGGGTTTTCCTCGGAATTTTGTAGCTTCTTTTAGCGAGGGCGGTGCTGCCGGTTTTTCTGATGTTCAGTTATCTAAGTTTTATTCGATTGCCGAACGGATGATGGCACGGCGAGGAAAAATACTTACCGATGTCGATAAGGATATTTTGGAAGCGATTTATAATCAGACCGAAAGTTTGAGGTAAAGATCGAAACAGCGGGGAGATTTTTTTCACTAAATTTCCCCGCTGTTCTGGTCTTTGATTATTTTACGATTTTTTTGATTTCTTCTTTTACCAGTTTCTCCATGATTTTGTAACCGTCTCCGTTCGGATGTACGCCGTCTTTGCTCAACTTTTCAGGAAGGCCGTTCTTTTCATCTTTCATAGCGGAGAAATAATCTACATATCCGTATTTGTTTGCTTTGGCATAAGCTTCTATTTCTTTGTTTAAGGCTATAATTTTTTGAGGGGCATCTTTGATGTCGAGCCGCCATTTTATTTGTGATGCGGGAAGTACCGATGTAAGAATCACCTTGATTCCGTTTGCTTCGGCAATGGAAGCCATAGCTTTGATATTGTTGAGGGTGAAATCGGGATGATAAGCGCCAGTATTTTCAGCGACGTCGTTTGTTCCGGCGTTAATGACTACTGCTTTCGGCTTGAGGACGACAACATCCCCGTAAAAGCGCATAAGCATTTGCGGACTTGTTTGTCCGCTGATTCCACGACCGATATAATTGTTTTCGGTGAAAAATTCCGGGTGTGTGCCGACCCAACCTTCGGTTATGGAGTTGTCCATAAATACCACACGTTTTTCTTTTTTTGTGGTAGCCGGAAGTTCTTGATTTGCTTTTTCATATTTCCGGATGTTTGCTTTTTCGTATAAATCTTGAGATTTAACAGAGGAGATGAACGGGAACGAAAATAAGACAGTCCCACAGACGATTAAGATTAACTTTTTCATTTTCATATTATTAATTATGTGTATTTAGATAATCAGAACAGAGTGAATAGGTAATTCCGTCAGCAATACCTATGGTAGGTACCCATATAGATTTACAGTTGAGGTGTCGTGTTATTTGTATGAATAATTCTGCGGCGGGTACGATAACGTCTGCTCTATCAGGTTTCAGATCGTACTGCTTCATTCGTTCTTTTATGGGGAGTGCCTGAAGCATGTTCGATACTTGATACAAGGATTCGAGCGATAACGGTTCTCCTTTTGTCGTACCCGACAGTTTATATATTTTATTGATATTTCCGCCAGATCCTATGATAGAAATATCTGGATATTCCAATGCTAATGATTTCAAGTCGGAGTATAGCTTGAGAAGCTCTTCTTTTTTGACTTTGTTATTGAGAATACGTACGGTTCCTATATTATAGGAACGAGAATCCTTAAGTTTGCAATCTTGGATCAGGCTCGTTTCGGTACTTCCTCCTCCGATATCTACATATAAATAGTCTCCCGGACGGTTTAATATATCGACGATGTGGCTGTCATATACGATTCTCGCTTCTTCTTTTCCGTCTATAATATCGATTTTTATACCGGTTTGTTCGGATATGTAACGGACAACTTCTGATCCGTTCGAAGCATCTCGCATGGCGGAAGTTGCACAAGCTCTGTAACTGATGACTCTATATACTTGCATCATTTGTTTGAATGCGGCAATGAGCCGTAACAGTCGTTCAGTTTTGTCGTTCGATATTCTGCCTAATGTGAAAGCGTCTTGCCCTAATCGCAAGGGAACTCTGACAATAAAAGTCTTTTTTAGTTGATTTGCCGTCTCCCCTTTGTATATTCCCTTTATGAGCAGGCGCACGGCATTTGATCCTATATCGATTGCTGCAAAATTTATTTGCTCCATAGATTTTTTTCGTTTTCTTTTGCGAATATAATGAGAAAAATTTTGTTTTTATCCCGGATGATTCTGAAAATCGTTTTAGTACTTGTTTTAGTTTTTACTCAGTCTCTTTCAGAGAGGGGAATCGTACCGATATATTGTTAACAATGTTATAGTCCGGAAAAAAACACAAAGATGACCTGATCGTATTTTTATTGTAAAATTTAGAAAAGAATTTAATAGCTCTTACCGGGCAAGATCAAGGCGGATCGATACACCGAAACTGCTGTCTGAGATGGGATATGAAGTCGATGATACCAACGGAGTATTGATTTGGTGATCATAGAAAGCCCGTAGTGTAATGAGTTTGCTTAAAGCATAATCGGCAGAGAAATTGAGCATCATTACTTTTGTACCGGAAGTAGCCTGAGTGAAATTCTGTTCAATACGGCGTATTAAGGATTGATCTCTTTTGAAAGAGAAGTTTGCTCGTAATTTCAGATCATTGTTAAATGTCCCTTGTTTACCGCCTTTTCCTCTCCAAATGGCGTTGAAATCGGTAATTGTATAGCCTGCACCGACAGTAACGCCTTGACTTGTATATTCGACAATTTGTCCTGCTGAAGAATTCAGGCTTAATGTACGGGAATTTTGATACTCTACTTTAGCTGTGATACTGTTTTTAAAAGTCATATCTAATCCGAGTAAAGGTGCAAAACTTTCATTAATGCTTACAGAAGAGATATCGTATGGAGAGGACGGTATCGGATTCCCTGTGAGTTCGTCTTTCGCAAAACCGAAATCTTTTTCTTCAGCTTCAGCCCAGTTCAGGAAAGAGGAAAAAGACCCCACGGTATAAGTACATCGGTAGGCATGACTCAGGACGATACTTTTGAAGTATTTCTTTAATGCCTTTATCTTAGATAGACCATCATAGGTTATTTTCCAGTTAGGTAATAAACTTCTGATCGACGGAAAAGCCGTTAATCCGATTTTTCCCGCATCTTTGCCACTGTAAGCGGCGATAAATGCAGGTATCATGACATCGGGAGAATTACGGTTAACCCCTCCGTTTTCTGAATTATATCGTTGCCCGACTAATCCTTTTTCACTGATAAATCCTGCTGAAGGATATGTCATTTGACTATACTTGGCTTCTAATCGTTGAGCAATAATCTCACGATTTTGCAAAAAGTTCTCAAAAGCTTTGGAATAATATCCGTTCGATGCCTTTGCACTTTTCAGAGATGAGGCAATCGCAACGTGAGTCATTGTGAAACTTCCTCCCCGTATGGTGGGCATTCCGTCATACATAAATTGTATTTGGTTGTTGTTGCTCACGGTGCGGTTGGCATTTAACGTGATTTTGAATCCTTTAAACGGTTCTAAGGTGGCATCTATGCTGAATTCTTCTGTACGATTCATAATAGCAGGGCTTACTAATGAGTCGTTGACAATAAGCCAACCTCGGTCCTTGATTTTTTCGATATAGCTTTCGTCTGTCAATCCGAAAGCGAAATCAAGTCCCGGAGCTAAGGTACTGGTTGCTGTGGATTGTCCGAACATGTCCCCGACATTAGGCAAGAAAGATGGAATATACATTGAGTTACTGTTTTTGTAATGGACGTTCACATTTCTTACCATCATGGCAAACCGTGTTGTGTATTCTGCTGCTTTATACCAGAAAGAATCTTCAGGACGTTTGCCGGGCAGTACGGTTAGTGTTATTTGGGCCGTATCTCTGTTTTCAATAAGAATTGTGTTTTTATCCACAACTTTATATTTGACGGAATAATATATTCCGTCTTTGGTTTTTGCGGAAACTTTTACTTTTTTATTGTCCAAATTGTGTTTCACCGTAGTTGTCGTGTCGCTTTTTAACGAGATATTGCGCTGGAATCTCTTTTTCTGGGTACTGCTACGGGAAGATGACCGAGAGGTATTGGCGAATTTCCGATTTACTTTTTTCAGAAAATCCGATTTATTGTAGAGAGTTTCCAGATTGAAACGACCGTCGATTCCGAATTGACCTTGATTATTCAGATTATTACCCATTGTCGTTTCACTATCAATATAAACCCCTCTGTCCCAAGAATATGTCGAGTTGTATTTCGCCGATAGGGTCATCCAATTCAGCATGGGAATTTTAGATAACGGAACGTCGAAAGAGGCGTTGAATGTTTGGTTATAATTCCAGGGTGTTCCTAAGTGCCATATACTTTGCATGACCGTGTCTTTCCATGCTTTATATTCATCGGGGAAAAGCTTTTTATTTACTACACCCGAGGGTTCGTCGATACGGGCATTTGTCATGGTAGCTAAAGACATGTTTAAGGATTTCAACAGATTCCATTGAATAGAGAACTGCCGATCCCATAAAAAGTTCTTGCTTACCGAAATAGGAAGTTGCGTGCTTGTGCCGTCTTCTCCTAACTCTCGCAATTGTTGCTCGTAGTAGTAACGAGACATATTAGTATAGAACGAAATATTATTCGGTACATAGTTAATACTCATGTCTTTGATAACCTTCAAATGTTTCGATCTGCTTTTTAGTGATTTAAAGGGTTGAAGGGGTTTCACATACGGTGTATAACTGTAACTGAAATTTCCTCTTCTGTCCAGTGTATTTTCGAATAGAATTGTCGGGTCTTGCTTATTTTGGATGTTTGACGAGTAGCTAAAAGTAAAGTTTGCCGGATCATAAGGCATCGGATTTTTACTTTGTATGTCGAATCTCAATCCGGAAATACTGAAACTCTTAACTGTCGATATATCGATAGATGCATTTTTGATCGAATCTCTTTCAGCGTCAGAACCGGCAGCGTCTAAAGCATCTGAAAGTAAAATATCCTGATCGAGCGGGTTGTATTTCGGCAACGTCCGCTCTTCAGATAATGAGTAAAATATCGGTGCTTTGAGTTTCAATTTTTCAGGTAAAAAACGACCGACATCTACCATTGTAGCTATATTGTATTGATAATAATCGTCAAGTCGACGTTCATTCAGGCTTTGATCTATCCCTCCGAAGCCGCAAGTTTCGATGTGTCCCCCGAAATTTACGGTGGCTATATCGGATATCGCCAGATTTACATTAGCTCGGGCAGCCCAACCTCCGCTCTCATTAAAACCGGATAGTCTGAGTTCGTTAACCCATACCACAATATCTTTATTCGTCCCCGCATTATTCCGGACACCGATCATAATTGTCGATATGTCGGACAGGCTCGGATTTCCGATTACCGAGACTTTATTTCTCGGATGATCAGGATCATATATCGAATAAACGTCTTGATAGCTCGAACCTTCATCCCCTCTTCGTTTTGCCGCATTCCGTTTTAATTTCAATTCTGTTACCAGAGATAAGGGAACGTTGATCATGTTTTGTGTAGGCCAAACGGTCTCTTGGTCTTGTGAATTGTATGTGTTATAAGTTCCCGGAGGAGTAAGTGCCAAAGGCACTTCATATTCGTAATAATTGTTTCGGTAATCAGACCCGAAACGAATGAATACAGAAGTTTCTCCGTTCCTTAAGTCTGTGTTATCATCAATTAGTTTTTCGGCATGAGTAAACATTTGCAAATATTTGTAATTACGCATGTCAAGACTCGTATTTTTATATACGGCACGAGCATTTTTAGGAGGTAAATCTCTTATTTTTAAAGATAAAGATTGCTCGTTTAATTGAGTGATCTGGGATTGGTCGGGAGAAATTATCCGGCTGACTCCAGGAGGCAGTACATAGTTTACAGGAGTTTGTCCTGCATTTTCTTCTATATTAACAACTGATACATCCAATTCCCCTTCTGCCGGCAGTGATGTGTTGGGTGATTCTCCGGTTTGTAGACGAAGAGAGTAACTTCTCCAGTCTCCCCGTACAAGTTCGAGTGAAGCAAAACGCAGGTGTGTTTCTTTTTCGAATCCGGTCATGAACATCCGTGCAAAACGGATTGTCTTGAAATCTTGTATAGAACCGTATTTTTTTCGTGGAATATGGGTTTCATCGTCGCTGTCGTCTTTCAAAGGTATTTTAAATTGATACCATGTAACTTCTGATTCCTGACCATTTCTCAGACGAACGACAGTCGTGCGTTTATCAGTGATGTAATTTCTTCCTACTTGAAGATTCTGAGGAGATATTTTTATACCGTATTCATAGTATCTTTCGTATTCGTTCAACGTGTTGTCTTGATTGATATCTTCGACGTCCGGAACGCTTTTGGAGGATTGGTAGTACTTGTCTGCTGCATCATCCGGAGAACTTGAGTTCCCTTCTACTCCGTTATAATGTTTATATCGGCTGAGAATATCGAGCTGCATGTCATCGTAGTCTACACCTCTGTAAAAATGATAATTATCTCCTGCAGGGTCGTTCAAAGGAGAAAAAGGATCTTCCAACATTTTGGCTTGAGCTTCTGCTGTCGTATTTTGTTTCAATTTCTCTAAAAAGTCGGAATAGGTGGAAAAAGTAAATTCTTCGTTGTTTGTAAGCCCGTCGAGTCCTACGTCTTGTTTTTCACGAGCACCGTCTGCGTTCTCGAAAGCATAGGTCATAGATTGGCGTTTCGAAACTTTTCCCCATACGGTGGTTGTCAGATTCGATTCATCTCCATCGACAGGAAGACCGTTTTCGAACGATTTCATACCATCTTTCAGTATATCTTCCGATATTTCTCCAAAATTGAAATACAGGTATCCGACCTGACTTTCATTCCCCGGATTGTCCGGATCGAGGAACGGGTCCATCATCCAAAATTGTAAATATTCGATGTTTGCAGCTTCAAAGTCGGTATTATCCATTTTTCTCATAATCCCTCCCCAGCGTTGTTCCGGGAATTTGAGAGAACCGTCATTGTTTATTTTATCCGCATCTACATTGTACGGTCCTCTTTCTGTCGGATAATACGATAGGTTCAGAACTTGTAGGACAGAAGATTCGCCGTAACCGAGTTCTTTGTTCGGGAATACCTCGCTGACATCGATTTCCCGTACATAATGATTGGATAATTGATCTAAATCGTTTTTAATATGGGCAGGAGTTAACGAGGAATTTTTTTGAGTAAACATCCGGTCTATATAATACCAAGATATTAAAGCCCGATTCTTTCCGTAGTCAGCATTGTTGGAATATTTTGATTCGGGAAACATAGACGGAGTCGAGGCGAGTGACCATGAATATGGTGTCCTCAGATCATAACCCGATTGAGAAGACTCGAAGTCATCGATATAGGAGAGCGAGTTGTTTTTCCCTTTTCCCGGTATTAACTGTGCAAATTCTGCATTTAGCGATAATCGGGACGGGGCTGTTGCATTCACGGTCGGTATTTTGTTGATCAAAGATGTTAGCCATTGAAACTCCGTATTGTAAGAAGTATTTAATCCCCACAGAGTATTATTCAGCACTTCATCTCCGATGTTCACTTTCTCGGTCAGAGATTTTTCTCCCAAGTGCATAATCGTAGCTCCGACATTAAAATCTTTAGAAAATGCATAGTTAAGATCTAATCCGACCATTGTTTTCCGCTGCATGTTGAATAATGACTGGTCTTCAAGACTGACGCTGATCGGAGTTCCGGAATCGATATAACTTTGATTTAAAATAGTTACAGTTCCCATTGTGTAATCGACCGAATAATCTACATTCTCGGTCAGGGTCATACCTCCGGCCGTGACTCGTACCGACCCTCGGGGCACGTGCGTGGCATTAAGTTGTATTTCTGCTCCTGATGATGCTTTATATTCACCTTTGATTACGAACTTGTTCTTATCGGCATACTGTCTGGCTGCTGTTAATGTAGTGTCGTACAGTTCTTGATAGACATATTGGTCAACATTCGGTATGTTTCCGATTTTCTTTTTTAAGTGTGAGCCGAAAGGTTCTACTACAGGGAAAAATACTCGACCTTTGGATGCAAGAATCGTGTACCCTTCTACAAAGTCGAAAAATCCGTCGGGATTTGTCTCTTGGTTGTTGTCTAATCGGTCAAGGTTCATAACCTTCAATAAAGTTTCGTTCTTGATGTTTCCGATAGGCATATAAGTCAATTGTGTCCCGGCCGTGTCGCTTTTATAGTAAATATTTAACCGGAACTTTTCTTTTTGTATCTGAGTGGCATTAAGGGAATATACATTTTTCATCATCAACTTCCATGCCGGAACGCTTGTCGAGATTGTTGTCCCTTTTAATAGCTTTACATACAGGCTCTTGTCTGTATCTGTAATATTCCCTGAAAATTCTCCTACCTGATATGTCTGCCCGTTTTTCGTATATTCGAATGCTACTGCCAGTACTTCATCCGGATTGAGCTGACTATTTAAAGAAATATATCCGAGTTGACTGTTCAGTGTATATTCCGAACTGGTGAGCAGTCGGGCGCTTTCTACTTTGACATATTCTTGTCCGCCATTGAATCCTTGAGCTTCAAGAGGCTCTAATACCTGAGTCACCTGATTAATGTTTCTGGCATCGGGATAGTTGGTTTGGATGTATTCATATAAGCTATTTGCATTGTTTGCCGGACATGTATAGCTTCCGTTTGTATGCCATAGATCCGGATTTGCTAAATTATTTCTGTTTTGTTCTCCAAGGTCCATAAACCCGACGATGTTACGCGCCTGGTCATAATTTCCTCTTTTGTTGGTCACCCATACTTCTATACGGTTAATAGTCACTCCCGAAGATATATAAGGGAGTTTTGACATAGAATTATCATAATTATCTCTAAAATAGTGGGCTAAAAAATAGTGACGATTTTCATCATACTGGTCGGCGCTGAAAGAAAATTCCGTAGTTTGAGCACCGCCTTTTGAGTTGACAGTTTTAGACTCTGATTCTTGTTGGGAGACTAAAGCGGTAACAGTCAGTTTACCGAATTGCATCTTAGTTTTTATCCCGAATAAAGCTGATCCTCCACGTATTAAGGAAGATCCTGTGGTCATACTAACATTACCGGCTTCGATACTTTTGATGATTTCGTCTTCTTTCCCTTCATAATTCAAATTCAGTTTTTGGGAATCGAAATCGAATGTTGCTCCGGTATTATAGTTCATGTTAAAATTGAGCTTGTCTCCTACTTTTGCTGTAATATCCGCTTGGATTTGTTCCTCGAAATCGAAGTAGGTCTTTTTCCTTGCACTCAATGCCAATGCCGGGTTATCGATTTTATTTGTCTTTATACTCATGGTCAGTTCTGCCGACCCTTGAGTTTTAATTTGCACACCACCCGGACCGAAAACTTTTTCTAACGGACCGAGATTGAATTTCATATCGAGAATATCGAAAGGGTCTTTTCCCTTACCTGCATTTTCTTTGTTTTTTTCCCGATAGTAGGCTTCTATGGATTTTCGTAAAGAATAATCTTTGTATTCTTCAGGGGTCAGCATAAAAGGCGTAGACACTTCCATATCTCCGACTTTTGTACGCACAACGTAACATTGAGTTACCGGATCATATTCGAACACTGAGCGTACGTTCTCAGGAGTTTTTAGATCTGCCGGACTGTTTTTATAAAGATCTTCATAAGTCTCTATCGAAGTTTTAGCTACCGGGAAACGGCTTTTTTTTGTAGTATCTTCAGGTGCTGGAATGGATGAGACGGATGCTTCTGGAAGGTTTGGTGAGGAAAAGGTACGGTTATAAGCCGCAAAGGCAGAGTAGATTCCTATCCCGCTGATACATAGAAAAATATATAAAAGATAATAGAGCCTTTTATTCATTGATCCGTGAATCCTTTTCCCTTCTCCCGTATGTGTGTTTTACAGCATTTTAAGTGCAGCTTTGATAATAGCTTCTACTTTTAATGTGGGAGATTCGTTCAATAATTTTTGTACGACCTTCATTGAAGCGGTTTGCGGAAATCCTAACATGACCAAAGCGGCCACAGCCTCATCCTGTACCTCTTGATTTTGGGGCATACTTATATTTAACGTATTGTCCCCCGGTTTTATTTTATCTTTAAGGTCAACAATTATGCGTTGGGCGGTTTTTGCACCGATCCCTTTAACGCTTTTCAATATGTTTACGTTTTCAGAAACGATAACTTGCTCCAGTTCAGGAGCAGAGAGAGAAGAAAGAATCATTCGTGCGGTATTCGGTCCGACTCCGGAAACGGAAATTAACAACAAAAACAAGTCTCTTTCGCGACGGCTGATAAATCCGAAAAGTACGTGAGCATCTTCGCGTATAGATTCATATACAAATAGCTTGGTTGCAGTATTCTGGGATAGTGCACTGTAAGTCGTTAAAGATATATTGAGGAAATAGCCTATTCCATTACATTCTATTACTGCCGATGCCGGAGTTAATTCGGAAATTTTACCTGTGATATATTCTATCATTCTGCTGTTATTTTTCTTGCCTTCAAAGGTAAGAATTATCTATTAATCGTGAAAGAACTGTAAAAAGAAACGCTTTTATATTTTGAATAATCTGTCTTGGTTATTAATAGGAAAATTCAGACAGGCTTTTATTGTATCTTGAATAAAATTAGTCTATTAAATTATTGAAGCGTCGTGTTATTTTTCTGATTCTTTTACGACAGAAAACTTTTCCATAGCTTGTTTAAACAATTTGCTTCCTGTTGCGGCATCTACATGTGCTGAAGGACCTGTTACACACCCACCCTCACAAGCCATTACTTCGATAAAGTTAACAGGTGCTTTACCTTTGGAGAATGCCCGAAGTAGGCCGATGTTCTTTTTATTAAGATTTGATACTTGCAAGGCTTTCAGATCGGGGATTAAGTTTTGTGCTTTTACAGCTCCGATAACTCCTCCCGACATGCCAAAACCTTTTCCTTCTTTAGGTGCTGAACAATGGAAAGATTCATTATTTTTGGGAGTCATATCGATTGATAATCCATCGAATATGGCATTAATTTCTTCAAACGTCATTACATAATCTACAGCTTCGTCCCTGCGGGCTTCTGAACGTTTGGCAACGCAAGGACCTATGAATACGACAAGACTTTCGGGGTATTTTTCTTTTGCCATTCGTGCTGTGTAGTACATAGGACTTCCGGTAGTTGATACATACGGTTTCATATCTTTGATATGTTTATTTACCAGCTCTATGTAAGATGGACAGCATGATGTTGTCATAAACGGTTGTCCTTCTTCCAGTTTTTCTTTCAGTTCTTCGGCTTCTCTTCGGGTTGTCTCCATCGCTCCGTCGGCTACTTCGAGAACATCATGAAACCCGATTTCACGTATCGCTTCGAATATGGTTTCCGTTTTTTCGGAATATTGTCCCATAATAGAAGGTGCAACGATCGCAATGACTTGTTTCCCTTCTTTTATTTTAGAGAGAACATCGAATACTTCAGATATTTCGAAGATAGATCCGAAAGGACAGGCATTGATGCATTTACCGCAATAGATACATTTCGATTCATCGATATGTTCGATGCCGTTCTCATCTTTAGAAATAGCTTTTACCGGACAGGCTTCTTCACAAGGTACTGGAATATATACGATGGCATGATAAGGGCAGGCTTCTTTACAGATCCCGCAACTGACGCATTTACTGTGGTCGATTCTGGCCTGGCCGTTTTCTCCGAAGGAGATGGCTTTTCGAGAACAATTCATATAACAGGCCCTTGCTACACATCCTCGGCAGAGATTGCTTACTTCGTAATTTACCTGAACACATGCAGAGCAAGCTTCATCAATGACACATAAAATATTTTCTTTATTGTTTTTCCCTCTTTTTAAAGCTTTCTCTGCATAATAAGAAAGAGGGGTCAGTTCATCTTGTTCGTCATTCATATCAAAGCCCAGCAACGGAAAAGATTTATATTTCCAGACAGCTCTTTCTTTGTGAATGCAACAGCGTCCCATAATTTTCGCATTACGCGGACTGAGTTCGATAGGTAAACGATCAATGTGTTCTACCAAACGGTCTTGTTTCCATAATTCAACAAGTTTTGCCATTAATACCCGGCGGACAATGAGTACATTATTCGCAAAAGCCATAAATATAATTTTGTATTTGTGATTTTTTAAACGGCTGCAAAGGTACTGCTATTTTCTCAAACAACTGTATGAATGTTATATAAAAATAAGAGAGGTTATAGATATTTTCTATTGCTGGAAAGTCCGCATCGAACATTGCCCGTTTAAATGTGCATTAGGCTCTATTACTAAGGTCGTAACCGTAATATTCCCTTCCAGAAAAGAACTTGACTTTAAAACCAAAGTATCTGCTACAACTATATTGCCACATACAGTTCCCATAATCTCGGCATTGACAGCTTTTATGTCTCCCTGTACACGTCCTTGCTCTCCGATAATGACTTTTCCCTGACAATCAAGATTTCCTTGAAGAATTCCGTCTATACGAATATCCGTAGAGGCCGAAATGTTTCCGGTAACAGTCGTCTCTACAGTCAGTGCGCTATGCGCCATCCCGGTAGGTTGGTTTTCCTTTGCCATATTATTATTTCTCCTATGGTTGCAAAATTACGATTTCTGATGAAAAAACAATTCATGCCGGATAAAAACTTTTATAAGTTCAGTGCTTGGCTGAGTTTAGCTCGGGGTTGATTTGAGAATTTTTTATTGTAAAATTTAGACAGGTTCTTAGTTGGAATTGATATGTCGATGTATGGAAATAGATAGAAAAATGTACTTTTGCGGTAGTCTTTAAATAAAAGCAGATATGAATACGTTTGTAGAGTTGAGAAAAATTCGTTTTTATGCTTATCATGGTGTTGCTGAACAAGAACGATGTGTAGGAAATGATTATGAAATATATGTTAAAGTAAAATATCCTTTCAAGGATGCTATGGAGACGGATAATTTGGACGCTACGCTCAACTATGCGCAGTTGTATGAAATTATTTGTCGGGAAATGAAGATTTCTTCTCATTTGTTAGAGCATGTTGCGGGGAGAATCATACGTGCGATACAAACAGAGTTTCCTCTTTCTGAGGGGGGAATATTGAGTATTTCAAAACAAAAACCCCCTATATCCGGAGATATAGAGGGTGCATCTGTTATTGTTGAATGGTAAGCTATTAGAATAAGATACCGTATTCTGATATAAATAGATCGAGTTTAAGGTTTTTGTTTTCGACCTGCAGTTTATTTTAAATTTAGTTTTTTAGCGATGTCTTTGGGTATGGCTTTTTTGTTAACTACCATATTCATGGTTTTATAAAGAACATACGGCTCTGATGCGTAAAAAAATCCTTTATATACACCGCCATCGCCCCATGAGTTTTTTACTTTATAATAAGTCGTTCCGTTTTGATCGATGGCTTTTCCTACAATTTGCATGCCGTGGTCATCGGTCGTTTCAAACTTGTCGTATGCAGCTTGACGGAGCTCTTGAGTAATTTCTTGCTCTTTTCCCGGACCTTTCTGTTTTGCTGCTTTTCTTTCCTCTGGAGATAGTGTTGTCCAGCGGGCTTTTTCTGTTCCGGCTTCACTTTCGATCTTCTTTTCTTCAGGAATTACAGCATAACCTTTGTTGTAGTTGAATCCTTTTTCACTGACATCGGCTGCCCAGAAAATAGTATATCCATTATCTATGGCGTTATTTAAAATGCGGTCAAAGTCATTTAACGGGACATTGTACGATTCTCCCCATGCCCAGTTGTCAGGAACTTCTATTGCAAATGTCTCGTAGAACGGATGATGAGTGAAAGAGGTAAAAGATACGTAGTCGTCCATATTCAGACCGAGAGATTCTGCAAAAGATAGGGGTGTATATTCTTTTCCTTGATAAGTGAACTTTTCTGGAAATTTACCCAGATAAGCATCGAGAATTCCATTAAATCCTTCTTTCCATGCCGGTGTGATTTGCGATTTGCGATCGACGATAGTCTTAATATATGCAGAAAGTACGGCATCCAGTTCTCCGTGGTTGTGTTTTGTAGAACCATAATTAAGTCCCGGATATGCTTCTTCGGGAACTATTCCGTACTTTTTGATAATATTCATGACATCATGAGTCGCTCCTCCTGCACTGAAGTTTCCGGTTCCGTGCATACGTACATATTTCTCGGCTTTTTCTAAATATGTCATTCTGACTATAAACATTTCTGAAAGATCAACTTCAGGTTTACCTTGTCGCAGCATTTCGCTTTCTAAAAATGCCAGACCGGAAAAGCTCCAACATGTACCTGAACGACTCTGATCTTTTACAGGCGTGTATTTTGCGATCTTGGTGTCGGTAAATTCGTATCCGTCAGTTTTTGCTTTTTCTTTTTCCTTGTCGTTTTTCGGTTCTTGTGCCCAGCTATAAGATATAAATAGCAGACAAAGGGAAATCGATATTAAATTTTTTATCATAACATATATTGGTTTTAGGTAAGCATAATATAAAAAGTGGGTCAAAGATAACATTTCATTTTTGTATAAGAGGTTAAAATTGGCTGATTTTTCAGGAATATTCTTTTTATCTCTCTAAATATGACTATTTTTGTTTTATAACTTATTGTACGATTATGATGCGATTATGTCTGTTGTTATTATGTTTTTGGATGGTTGTTCCGGTTAAAGGACAAAAAAAGATATATAGAACCGAAGCTCTTGATCCGTTGATCCAGACTTTGCAAGTACGTGTAGAGAATGCTCCTTTATACCCTCCGATAATTTCTTTACGAGGTGATGACCGAATTATCGTTTCATTTGATCAGTTTGTCGATGATCCGCAATATTTGAGTTATAGTGTAATTCATTGTAATGCGGATTGGACTCGTTCGGGCTTATCTGAATTGGAATATTTAGATGGTTTTAACAACCGTCCGGTAGAATATTCAGAAATGTCTCTCAGTACATATAGAAACTATATTCATTATAAAATTGTACTGCCGAATGAATCGATGAGGTTCAAAGTTTCCGGAAATTATGTGGTAATCGTATATCCCGAAGATGAGCCAGATAAAGTACTGTTGCATGCTTGTTTTTCTATTTCTTCAGATCAAGTGTCGGTGCCTTGTCGCATCTTGACAAAAACAGATATCGATTATAATAAGGCTCATCAACAAATAGAGTTTAATGTACAATATCCTCATTATGATATTCGTAGTCCGCAAACTGAATTGAAGATTTATGTCTCGCAGAATAATCGTCGTGATAATGAAGTGCTTATAACACATCCGCTCTATGTCAAATCCAGAGAGTTGGTCTATGCTCATAATAAGGACCTTATTTTTGAAGCAGGAAATGAATACCGCCGTTTTGAGATGGTAACGACGAAGTATAAAGGAATGAGAGTAGCCGAACTGCGTTATTATGATCCGTATTTTAATGTGACGCTTTTTCCGGATTTCCCGAGGGCTGGAAAAAATTATCTCTATGACCAAACTCAAAATGGGCGGTTTACGATCCGCGAGAGCGATGCGGTTGATAGTGACCTTGAAGCAGATTATTTTATAGTTCACTTTTCTTTGGATTACGATAAACCGTTATTGGATGGCAATATTTATTTGGAGGGAGAGTTTACACATGACTTGTTTAATGATCGGAGTCAAATGATATATAATCCGGATACTCGCCGGTATGAAAAAACTCTGTTTTTAAAACAAGGAGCATATAATTATCAATACCTCTATTTACCTTTCGGACAGATGAAGGCGACTCCTTCTCTTATTGAAGGGAATTATGTGGATACTAAAAATGAATATTTGATTAAGGTTTATCATCGAGTACAAGGAGAACGGTATGACCGTTTGATCGGGATAGGACGTTGTATTCTTTAATGGCGTTTAAAGTTCGGTTATGTGTTTATTGCATAGAATATTTAAAGAAAGATATCAATTGTCTGAAGATGATGTTTCTCTTCTTTTTGAGAATATGGAGCAAATTACATTTTCTAAAAGAGATATTATACAGAAAGAAGGACGGCTGAGCTTCTATCTTTATTTTGTGGAAAGAGGTATTGTGCGCAGTTTTATATCAAGAGAAAACAAAGATGTGACGATATATATAGTTGCGGAAGGAGATACTTCTTTGGATTCGGTGGGACTGACTGAAATTTTGAACTCCAAATTCTCGATAGAGGCTATCGAAGATGTTGTTCTTTGGAGAATACATAAAAAACAATTAAAAAGTTTGTGTAGCAATTCTGTAGTTTTTGCTAATTTTTGTAGGCAATTATTGGAGACTCAGATGAGGGAAATCGAAGTTTATTGGACTGAATATTACTGGATGGACAAGAAGGAACAGTATAAGCTTATGCTGAAACGGCAACCTGAAATTTTTCAACGGATTTCACTGAAAGATATAGCTTCTTATTTAAATGTTACTCCACAATCATTGAGTAGAATTAGAACCTTGATCGATTAATTATCTTATGGTAAATACTTCATATTAGATACGTGTTATTTTTGTCTCCGAAAATTTAAATTTGGAGAATAAGATGATGAAAGGTTATTTATTTTTAATTATTGCGATTATTTTAGAAACGATAGGAACATCTTTACTTAAAGTATCCGACCAATTTACAAAATTGTTTCCATCTCTCGGTGCGATAATAGCTTATATCGGGTGTTTTTATATTTTGAGTTTATCTCTTAAAACGATTCCGATAGGTATTGCTTATGGAATTTGGGTAGGGGCAGGTATCGTGTTGGTTATGCTTGTCGGTTTTTGTTTTTTCAAACAGACTCCGGATTTTGCGGCAATATTGGGAACGATACTTATTATTTCCGGAATAGTAGTTATTAATGTTTTTTCAAAAATGGGGATTCATTAAATTTGTTTTGAATCTGTTTAGACTAGGTCTTAGCTATAATAAATTTATCTTTTTATTGCTAAATTGTTTTTTTTGACATAATAAACCATTTTAGCCTTTTTTAGTCTGTATTTAATATAAATGTAATTCGTTGATTAACCTGTTTCGAATTATTTTGAAACAGTTCTTATTATTCTGCGAAAGTACAGAAAGGTGCTATATTTCATTGTGGCTATTATTTTGTCTAACTATTAAATATAAATTTATGGGTTCATCAAAACTTTCTTCGGAGACAGAAAGAATTGTCTTTCTCGATTATTTACGAGTATTTGCCATGTTTTTGGTATTTGGCGTTCATGCATCGGAAAGTGTTTATTCCGATGGTACGTTAAATTTTTTATTTAAAAATGAAACTGACAGACTCAGTGTTTCATTTATGAGTAGTTTTTCTCGTTATGGAGTAGATTTGTATGTAATGGCATCAGCATTCCTTTTATTACCGCTTAAAACAGACAGTAAAACATTTTTTAAACGGCGTTTTACTCGGGTTGTCATCCCTTTTGTTTTTTGGTTATTGATGTATGCGTTTTTGCCCTGTTTATGGGGTGCATGTGATGTTGCGCAATTGAAGGATTATCTCGTACAATTATGTGTAAACACGATTCCGCCAGCTAACCATTTGTGGTTTATATATATGCTTATCGGTCTTTACATGTTAATGCCAATCTTGTCTCCGTGGCTTAAACAGGTGAGCCGTGGAGGAGAAGAATGTTTTCTGTTAGTATGGTTATTAACGACGGTGATTTCTTTTATTCATGACCGTTTTGGCTATATGTATGGAGAGATGCCCGGATATCCTTACGGAATGTTCTATTACTTTTCCGGATTTATCGGATTTTTGGTATTAGCTCATTATATCCGTAATTATGTGAACTGGTCGATGAAAAAGACTCTGATTATTTCTATCCCGTTATTTTTAGCCGGTTATGCTATGTGTGTATATTCTTTTTATAACCGTTCGTTTTATGTCGATTGTGTCGAAGATTTGGAACATGGCTGGGATAATACCGGTATGGCAACAGTTATGATGGCTATCGGGGCATTTATGTTAATTAAAAAGATTACATATTCCAAAGGATTTCTTTATAAGTTGGTAAAAGATATTTCTCTTAAAAGTTACGGTATGTATTTGGTGCATATGATGTTTCTTCCGTTTATATATGCTTATTTAAGTTCTGTGTTACCAACTCCTTGGACGATATTTCTGTCGGTTTTAATTACTTATGTTGTAAGTTATTTAGCTGTAAAAATAATTTCATTTATTCCAAATAGTAAATATATTATTGGGTAAACGAGAAATGGGAGGGACAAGATCGTTCCTCTCTCTTTTTTTATGATAATCATTTTTGCTTTTTTTGATATAAAAAATAATGTTTTTTGTAATAATAGGTATAATAGATAATTTGGGTATAGATAAAAGAAAGATAATCAAAAGAGTGACATAATTTGCTAAAACCTGAGGACGAGTAAATTAATTACGGAAAAAATTCTTTATATTATATATGTTTTATAACAGAATTGTTATCTTTGCACACAAATTAAAAAATCTATTTATTACAACATGGCGAATGTGATAAAGTTAAAAAAAGGCTTGGATATACCTTTGGAAGGAAAGCCGGTCAAAGAGGTCGTTGATGCTCCGAGAAGCGAGTATTATGCTCTTATTCCGGATGACTTTCACGGGGTAATTCCTAAGGTAATTGTGAAAGCCGGTGATCATGTAGATGCGGGAACACCGTTGATGTATGATAAAAATCGCCCGGAAGTGAAGTTTGTTTCTCCAGTAAGCGGAGAAGTCGTAGCAATAAACCGGGGAGAACGACGTAAAGTGCTGGATATAACGATAAAGTCTGATAATGAACAGACTTATGTCGATTTTGGAAAAGTTGATTTGACGAAACTCTCGGGAGAACAAGTGAAAGAATTTGTTCTCAATGCCGGATTGTTTCCGTTCATTAAGCAGCGTCCTTATGATATAATCGCCAATCCGGAAGTATCTCCTCGTGATATTTTTGTTTCAGCTTGGGATTCTGCCCCTTTAGCCCCTGACTTTGCTTTTGTATCGAAGGGTGAAGAGAAAAATTTTCAAGCAGGATTGGACGCATTGAAGAAGATGACGGCAGGAAAGGTTTATGTAGGTATGTCAGTTCAAAATACGGTTGATATATCTGGGGTAGAAACTGTTCTCTTTGAAGGACCGCATCCTGCCGGGAATGTCGGAGTACAGATTCAGCATATTGCACCTATCAACAAAGGTGAAGTCGTTTGGACACTAAGTGCTTTTGACGTATTGTTGATAGGTCGGTTTTTTAATACCGGGAAAGTCGATTTTTCCCGAATCGTTGCCGTGACGGGATCGGAGATTGTTAAACCGATATATGTGCGTACTGTTGCCGGAGCTCGCTTAGACAGTATATTGGGAAATAACGTCAAAAAAAGTAATTATAATCAACGTTTTATAAGCGGGAATGTCCTTACGGGAGTAAAGGTCGATCCAATGGGGTATTTACGAATGCCTCATAGCCAGTTGACCGTTATACCTGAAGGCGATGATTGTAATGAATTTTTCGGATGGGCGACTCCCGGACTTGATAAATATAGTGTAAGCCACAGTTATTTTACATGGTTGTTGGGACGAAAAAAAGAGTATGCTTTGGATGCTCGTCTGCATGGTGGTGAACGGGCTATTATTATGTCGGGGGAGTATGATAAGGTGTTCCCGATGGATATTTTACCGGAGTTTCTGATTAAGGCGGTTATTGCTTTTGATATTGATAAAATGGAAAATCTTGGTATTTATGAGGTTGCTCCCGAAGATTTTGCATTATGTGAATTTGTTGACACATCGAAACTCGAAATTCAGAAAATTATCCGTAACGGACTCGATCAGTTAATGAAAGAGATGAATTAAGCAGACATAAACCTATTTAAATAAAACTCACATTGAAAGCTTTAAGAAATTATATCAATAGAATTAAACCTAATTTTGAACCGGGCGGGAAGTTTTCGATGTTTCAATCTGTTTTTGAAGGGTTTGAAACATTCCTTTTTGTCCCGAATACAACGTCAAAATCAGGTGTGCATATTCATGACAGCATCGATACGAAACGTACAATGACTGTAGTGATCATTGCTTTGCTTCCGGCTCTGTTATTCGGAATGTATAATGTCGGTTATCAACATTATTTGGCGATAGGAGAGTTAGCCCAGACCGGATTTTGGATGACTTTCCTTTTCGGATTTTTAGCCGTACTTCCTAAGATCATCGTTTCTTATGTTGTCGGATTAGGAATCGAATTTGCAGTGGCACAAATGCGGGGACATGAAATTCAGGAAGGTTTTTTGGTTTCGGGGATTCTTATTCCGATGATTGTTCCTATCGACACTCCGTTATGGATGATTGCAGTTGCTACGGCTTTTGCCGTTATTTTTGCTAAGGAAGTGTTTGGTGGAACAGGAATGAACGTATTTAATGTTGCTTTGATTACCCGGGCATTCCTTTTCTTCGCCTATCCGTCCAAGATGTCCGGCGACTCTGTTTTTGTTCGTACTTCCGATACATTCGGTTTAGGGGCTGGTCAAGTTGTAGAAGGTTTTTCCGGAGCAACTCCGTTGGGGCAGGTTGCAACATATACGGCAGCCAATGGTGATCTTACGTTAGTGAATATTTTGGGAGAAAAAATTTCTACTTTAGATTCATTTTTAGGTCTTATTCCCGGCTCTATCGGGGAGACTTCTACGTTGGCTATTTTGATTGGTGCGGCAATTCTTCTTTTTACAGGAATAGCGAATTGGCGGATCATGCTTTCTGTTTTTGTAGGAGGCTTGTTTATGGGATATATCGCGCATCTTTTTGCTTCACCAACATATCCCGGCTCATTCCTTTCACCGTTGGATCATATTTGTCTCGGCGGATTTGCTTTTGCTGCCGTGTTTATGGCTACCGATCCGGTAACAGGAGCACGTACGACATTAGGAAAATATATATACGGTTTTTTGATCGGAGTTATTGCCATAATTATCCGTGTATATAATAATGGTTATCCTGAAGGAGCTATGTTGGCGGTATTGCTGATGAATGTTTTCGCTCCTCTGATCGATTATTTCGTTGTAGAAGCGAATATGAAAAAGAGATTGAAAAGAGCTAAAACTAACGCATAAAAGAGAGAATCATGAACAAGCAGAGTAATGTATATACAATAATATATGCATCGGTGATGGTGATCGTTGTTGCCGCCGTATTAGCTTATACAGCTTTATTGCTGAAAGAACCACAAACTAAAAATGTGGAAATCGATAAGATGAAACAGATCTTGAGTTCTGTGAATATTGCATCCGATGCGACAAATGCTCAAGAATTGTATAAAAAGTATATAGTGAACACGTACGTCATCAATGCTGCCGGAGAAAAAATCGATGGAGTGAATGCGTTTGACGTGAATACGGCTAATCAAGTGAAAAAAACTCCATCGGACAGGGAGTTGCCCGTCTTTGTCTGTAGATTGGAAGATGGTTCTGAAAAATATATCATTCCGATGAATGGCGCCGGATTGTGGGGACCTATCTGGGGATATGTTTCCGTCAATAAAGATGGAAATACTATTTATGGAGCTTATTTTGCTCATCAGGGTGAAACTCCGGGGTTAGGTGCTGAGATTGAGAAACCGATGTTTTCAGATCAGTATAAAGGGAAGCACTTATTTATTAACGGTGAATTTAAATCGGTTGCCGTAGAGAAAAAAGGACAGAAACCTGTCGATGGGGCTGAATATGTAGATGCTATCTCAGGGGGAACGATTACAAGTAAGGGTGTACAAGATATGATGAAAAACAGTCTTGAACCGTACCAGAATTTTTTTAAGTCATTAAAATAATCGGAGAAATAAGATATGTTATCCAAGAAAAATAAAGAAGTCCTTTTAGGCCCGCTCTCCAAAAACAACCCGGTCATTGTACAGATACTGGGTATCTGTTCGGCTTTGGCTGTAACGGCAAAATTGGAGCCGGCTTTTGTTATGGCAATTTCTGTAACGGCTGTTGTCGCTTTTGCCAATGTGATAATCTCATTGTTACGCAATACGATTCCTAACAGTATTCGTATTATTGTTCAATTGGTCGTTGTCGCTGCGTTGGTGATCATTGTCGATCAGGTGCTGAAGGCTTATGCTTATGATGTAAGCAAACAGCTTTCGGTGTTTGTTGGATTAATTATAACTAACTGTATATTAATGGGGCGTCTTGAAGCGTTTGCGTTAGGGCATGGCCCATGGGAATCTTTTCTTGACGGAATAGGTAATGGTGTAGGTTATGGTTTGATTCTTGTTATTGTAGCTTTTTTCCGTGAGTTGTTAGGCTCTGGCACTCTTTGGGGATATCAGGTCGTACCTGACATATTCTATAAATGGGGTTATGAAAATAACGGGTTGATGATATTGCCTCCGATGGCATTGATTACGGTAGCATGTATTATTTGGGTACACCGTTCCCGGAATAAAGATTTGCAGGAGAAGTAACACATAATTAATGCAGTAGAAAATGGAAAATTTGAACTTATTTATTCGGTCTATATTCATAGACAATATGATATTCGCCTACTTTTTAGGTATGTGTTCTTATCTGGCAGTTTCTAAAAATGTGAAAACGGCGATAGGTCTGGGCATTGCAGTGACATTTGTTCTGACGATAACCCTTCCTGTGAATTATTTGCTCGAGAACTATATTTTGAAATCAGGTGCTCTTTCTTGGTTGGGAGTGGAGTATAAAGATGTCGATCTGAGTTTTTTAAGTCTGATTCTTTTTATTGCGGTAATAGCATCGATGACTCAATTGGTGGAAATGGTCGTTGAAAAGTACTCGCCTTCTTTATATGCTTCGTTAGGAATATTTTTGCCGTTGATTGCAGTGAATTGTGCAATTTTGGGAGGATCGTTATTTATGCAACAGCGAGAATTCCCGAATGTCGGTACGGCTACCGTGTATGGCATCGGTTCTGGTATCGGGTGGATGCTTGCAATTGTGGGCATTGCTGCAATTCGTGAAAAACTGGCATACTCGAATGTTCCGGCTCCTCTTCGGGGTATTGGCATTACTTTTATTGTAACCGGACTGATGGGGATTGCTTTCATGAGTTTTTTGGGGATAAAACTTTAATTGTATTCTAAAATTATAAACGATGATTGAATTAATGATGAGTAATCTCACTATATTGGCGGCAGTTGTAATCTTTTTGATATTGACTCTTTTACTTGTCGCAATATTATTGCTTGCCAAAGCTAAGTTGACTCCTTCCGGAGAATTGAAGATACGTATCAACGGAGAGCGGGAGGTAACTACTCCTGCCGGTTCTACGTTATTATCTTCTTTGGCTGCGAATAAGATATTTTTACCTTCTGCTTGCGGCGGTGGTGGAAGTTGTGGTATGTGTCGCTGTCAGGTAGAAGAAGGCGGTGGCGAAATTCTTCCTACAGAGGTGGGCTTTTTTACCCGAAAACAGATTAAAGATCATTATCGCTTAGCATGTCAAGTAAAAGTGAAAAATGATTTGGAAATAAAAATACCGCAATCTGTATTGGGTATCAAGAAATGGGAATGTGAAGTCGTTTCGAATAACAATGTGGCATCCTTTATTAAGGAGTTTGTTGTTCGTCTGCCTGAAGGAGAAACATTGAATTTTCAGCCCGGTAGTTATATTCAGATTGATGTTCCTAAATACGATATTAAGTTTACGGATATGGATATTGATGACAAATATCGTGATGAATGGGATAAATTTAAAATGTGGGGATTAGTTTGTAAAAATGATGAGGAAACTTATCGGGCTTACTCTATGGCGAATCATCCGGCAGAGGGCAATATTGTTATGCTGAATATTCGTATTGCGACGCCGCCGTTTGATCGAAATACCGGGACATGGGCGGCTGGTATTAAACCGGGTATTTGTTCGTCTTACATCTTTTCGCGTAAACCCGGAGATAAAGTTACGGTTTCAGGACCTTATGGTGAATTCCATATTTTGAATACAAAGAGAGAAATGTTGTATATCGGTGGAGGGGCAGGTATGGCTCCATTGCGTTCACATTTGCTGCATCTGTTTAAGACATTGAAGACAACGGATCGCAAGATATCATATTGGTATGGAGCTCGTTCTCGTCGTGAAATTTTTTATGAAGAAGATTTCAGAGCTATCGAACGTGATTTCCCGAACTTCTCTTTCCATATCGCTTTGTCCGACCCTCAGCCTGAAGACAATTGGACAGGGTATACCGGTTTTATTCATCAGGTTATTTATGATCATTATTTGAAAGATCATGATGCTCCTGAAGATATTGAATATTACATGTGTGGTCCTGGACCTATGGCTAATGCTGTGAAAAAAATGTTATGGGACTTAGGAGTTCCTCGAGAAATGTTGATGTATGATGATTTTGGAGCGTAATTATAAATGAAATATATCGGATACCCGGAGGTTTGCTTCGGGTATTTTTTTGTGTTTGTCTTATGTCGTTAAATTCAAATTTTGACCGAATAGGGGTGATAGACAAAAGAATTATTTAAAAAGTCGGAAAGCCCCTTTTTGTTATTTATAGTTTAAAAGTAAAAGGTGTGAAATTATCCTTATGCTTTGATAGAAAAAAGAAATAACCTCAGGTTTATTGAATGATATTTTATTAAAGACTTGCAAATTGTATGTTAAGAAACAAAGAGCAGAGGGAATGGCCTCTTATTAAGGACAGTTTAAGAGCTACACGGACAAAGTTTGAGAAAAATCCATGTGAATAGTCAGTTCTCTTTTCGATAAGGGATAAAAAGGGTGTGTGATGGTATTGAACTTATGCCAATAGATTCGAAAATTGTATTAACAGTATTGCAACCAAACGACACTCCTGCCCCTTTCAATAAGAGAACTTACTGATAACCGTCAACAACATTGTTATAGGCTGTAAGAAAACGCAAAAATAATCCGATAACGTTTTTCTTATTAAAAAATTTAAACTGACTCTAAGAAGATATGCCTTGTCGAAGACTATTTTTTCACTTGTAATGCAGATAATATTTTAGAAAAAATTTCAGTATTGTCCTGTACTCCTCTGAATAATTGAGCTTGTGGCCCGTATGCATATACCGGAACCATAATAGGACTATGTCCGCTGGTTGCGAAATGAGCTTTAATAGATCCTTTTTCTATGTTTCCATTACTTAAAGACATGCCACCGGTTTCATGATCTGCTGTAATGATAACTAAAGTTTCTCCATTTTTATCGGCGAACTTTAAAGCTTCTTCTACAGCTTTATCAAAATCGAGAACTTCTCGGATCACATTTTCAATAACATTATTATGACTTGCCCAGTCGATTTGTGCTCCCTCTACCATCAGGAAAAATCCTTTTTTTGATTTGTTAGATAAGAATTTGATAGCTTGGGCCGTTGTTTCTTTAAGATAGTTCGGGTTACGGCCTTCGCTGATGAATTTGGCATTCATGTCATCACATATCAAGGCGATTTTTTCTGCTTCCATTGATAAGGGTAGATTTTTATAATCATGCAGTACTTTAAAATTTTTCTTTTTTAGTGCGTCTAATTTTTCTGTATTGTTTTTTTCAAAATCTTTTACACTACTTCCGGCAATGAATAATGCTTTAGTATTGACCAAATCTTCTAATATCTCTTTAGTCATATTTCGCTTGATCTGATGTGCGTAAAATGCCGATGGCGTAGCACCTGTTATTTTATCGGTAGTTACAATTCCTGTTGCATATCCAAGAGGGGACAAAATTTCTGTCATGTTCGGTAACTTATTGCCTAAAGAATCTACACCAATACATCCGTTTTTAGTTTTTTCCCCTGTTGCGTATGCTGTTCCTGAAGCTGCAGAATCAGTAATGAAATCACTGAGAGAGAATGTTTTTATTAAACCGATGTTTTTCAAATTAAAGATTGTCAATGTATTGTGATTTGCATACATTCCGGCCGATGCTTGAGCTAATCCCATGCCGTCTCCTATCAGTAAAATTACATTTTTAACAGGTTTATTTAAACCGTCATTTTTATAATTGGGTTTATAATCTGTGTGAAATTCCGTATTTTGGTATGAAGAAGGAGCTTTTGTCTTTTCTTTATTTTGTGAGAAAGCTACGGTTACACAAAAAAAGACAAATAAAAAAGAGAAAATTTTGTTTTTCATAATGGATTAACTAAAAGTGTTTATTTTAATTTTGATGTAAGCAAAGTTAATAAGTAAAAACCAAGTTTGTTATTAACGCGCTGTTAATTATTTACTACAAATGGATTAAATTATACATTCACAACGTTGGGGAATCGTTGGTTATGTGTTAGAAAAAAGAAGATAATATCTTATCTTTTGTTATATTTGTGTACTTATTTAAAAGATTGGTAAATTAAGATAGATTCATGAACCGAAAAATATTCTTTTCTCTATTAGTCGGTGTTTCGGTAATAGCCGAGACCGCTTTTGCTCAGATTTCCGGAGGTATAGATGATGCAATGATGCAAGGAATAAAAAACGCTTATAAAAATACATCGGCAGACAAGGCTATACGTAATGCATTAAATGCTAATAGCATACAGAAGTTGGCTGTAAGTGCGGATCAGAAGGATGTTATAGATGGATATTTTTCTGATCGGGTATATTCCCGTGGAGTTACTGATCAAAAAGCATCGGGGCGGTGTTGGCTATTTACCGGATTGAATGTATTTCGGGCGAAGATGATAGATAAATATAAATTACCGGAATTTGAGTTTTCCCAGAATTATAATTTTTTTTACGATCAGTTGGAGAAGGCTAATTTGTTTCTTCAAGGAGTTATCGATACACGTCAGAAGCCGATGTCTGATCAAATGGTCGAATGGTTGTTTAAGAATCCGTTGAGTGATGGAGGACAGTTTACCGGAATATCTGATATTATAGGTAAATATGGTGTTGTTCCGAAAGAAGTTATGAATGAAACATTTGCCAGCAATAATACTTCGCAAATGGCTTATCTGCTGAAACTTAAATTACGGGAATATGGTTTGCAACTTCGTGAATTACCTGTTCAGACAGATATGGAGGATATAAAAAGAATAAAAACTGAGATGTTGGGCACTGTGTATCGAATGTTAGTGTTAAATCTCGGAGAACCGCCGCTTGAGTTTACTTGGACAAGAAAAGATATAAATGGAAAACCGGTGGAGACTAAACAATATACGCCGAAGTCATTTTATAATGAATATATAGGAAAAGATTTGACAAATGGTTATGTTATGTTAATGAATGATCCGACACGGGAATATTATAAGTTGTATGAAATAGATTATGACCGTCACATGTATGATGGTTATAATTGGAGATATGTAAATCTTCCAGTAGAAGATATAAAGAAAATGGCGATAGCATCTATAAAAGATAGTACGGCAATGTATTTTTCTTGTGATGTGACAAAGTTTTTAAATCGGGATAAAGGAACTTTGGATTTGAATAATTATGATTATGAATCATTGATGGGTACTACTTTCGGAATGAATAAAAAACAGCGTGTGCAATCTTTTGCGAGCGGCTCTTCACATGCGATGACTTTAGTTGCCGTAGATCTGGATGATTCGGGGAACCCGATAAAATGGTTATTGGAAAATAGTTGGGGGGCAACTACTGGATATAAAGGACATTTGATAATGACTGATCGTTGGTTTGATGAGTATATGTTCCGCCTTGTTGTAGAAAAAAAATATGTTCCTAAGAAAATATTGAATATTCTGAGTCAAACTCCGGTACGTTTACCGGCTTGGGATCCGATGTTTGCTCCAGAAAAGTAATGAACTGTGTGAATATGGATACGATTCGTTGGGGGATTATAGGTTGTGGAGATGTCTGTGAAAAGAAAAGTGGACCGGCATTTTATAAAATAGAGCATTCTGAGCTGAACGCTGTAATGAGGCGGGATGCTGTAAAGGTCAAGGATTTTGCTCTCAGGCATCATGTTCAGAAATATTATACCGATGTTCAGGATATAATTTCTGATCCGGATATAGATGCGATATATGTCGCTACACCGCCGAATACGCATAAAGAATATTCTATAAAGGCAATGCGTGCAGGCAAGCCCGTGTATGTGGAGAAACCGATGGCGATGAGTTATGAAGAATGCCGTGAAATGATCGTGGTCGCTCGAGAAACCGGACAAAAGCTTTTTCCTGCGTTTTATCGTCGTGCATTACCATATTTTATTCAAATAAAGTCTTTATTAGAAAAGCAAGCTATCGGGGATATTCTTTTGGTTACAGTTTCTCTTAATAAGACTCCGTTAGAGTCGGATCTCATTCCGGATAAACACTCTTGGCGAGTAGATCGGCAAATTGCAGGTGAAGGATATTTTTATGATCTGGCTCCTCATACGTTCGATATTCTCGATTTTCTTTTGGGGGAGATTGTGGATGCAAAAGGTTGCTCTGCTAATCTTGCTGGCCTTTATGATGTGAAAGATACTTTTTCTGCTTCTTTTTATTTTAAGTCGGGAATAATAGGTTCAGGGCATTGGTGCTTTGCCGTTGCCTCGAATATGGAGCGGGATATAGTAGAAATCATCGGTACGAAAGGGAAAATTGTTTTTGCAACATTTTCTTTTGCACCTATACGGTTAGAAACAGATTCTGGTGTCAAAATTTTTGAGTTTATTCTTCCGGAGCATATCGAACAACCTTTGATTCAGAAAGTTGTAGATGAATTAAGGGGAGTCGGTAGTTCTCCTTCGACAGATGAAAGCGGAGCACGTACCGCTAGGGTGATGGATTGGATTTTAAAAGGAAAATGATGTCCTGATTAAAAGATCGGGACTATTGTCTTTTTTGTGCTATTATCGTTTGACAATAAGTATAAATACGGTTGAGAAGTTGCTGAAAGATATACGCGATTAAAATACTTGTCAACAAATATAAGATTCCGATTGGTACTTCTAGATTTTGTTCTACGATTTTTTCTTCACCAATTAGGCCGAAAAAAGCTCCTCGTATAAACGAATGGATAGCAAACAGGTAAAAAGATATTTTACCCATAAATTCCCAGAATGATTTGATCGGAAAGTTTCGGAAAAGGGGAATGAATGCTAAAGGGAACAAAAGAGATGAAAATAACCAAAAATACGCATTGACATTACTACATAAAAATAGTATCATTAATATAATGGGAATTGAAGGTTTGCATGTAGTAACGGGCTTTTTAGCATAATAAATGCCTAAACAGAATATAGGCAACCATCCTATGCTATTGTATCGTAAGCGGAATAAAATATTTTCCCATCCCCAAAATATAGTTATTGCTTGTACAAATAATGCTGATAAACTTATTATAAGCAGAAACCGGTTACTTTTTTTATGTAATAAGAAGATATATATAATATATAATTGGAGTATCGCTCCGAAAAACCACCATGGACCGCTAACGATAAATTCTTTACCGGGAATCAAAGTTTGTGTGAATGTTATGATGGATAAATATTCTCCGATGTGACCGGTCAGCGTTTCCCATAAGCCATTTCCATATTTTATCATTTTGACAAATACGGAGAGCGGTATTAGCGGTATTATGACTTTCCAGAAACGTAATATTCTTTTCCAGATGAAATGTATTTTTTCTGCATTGGGAAATTCTTTAGAAGAATATTTAATCGTTAATCCATATCCGCTGAGAAATATAAATAAGGCGACTCCATAATGTCCGAAAAAAGAAAAAAGTCGGTAAAGAGAGATGTGATACTTATGGTTGAGAAAGAATCTATAACAGTTTTAAAGTAATAATTGGTATTTTCGATGTTGAAAGAAAACTCATTTTCAATAGGGGCTTGGGGTAATACATGATAAAAGTTATGTAAAACAATCAAAAGAATTGCCATCCCTTTGAATCGATTTGTGTCGTTGTATGATATAGGAGAAATAAGCATTTGTAATGTATTATATAAGGTTAAGAAAAGAAAAGCATGAAAAAATTGTTTTTTCATGCTTTTAATAGAAGTGACCCCGACAGGACTCAAACCTGTGACCTTCAGAACCGGAATCTGACGTTCTATTCACTAAACTACGGGGCCAAATGCGTGGCAAAAGTAAGAAATATTTGTAGCTTTGCAAAAAGTTTTCACGAAAAGTTTTTAATGCTTATGGATGTTCGTATAGAGAAAAGTTGGAAAGACCGGTTGCAGAATGAATTTGATAAACCGTACTTTGAGCAGCTTACTGATTTTGTTCGTCACGAGTATAGAACGTCAACTGTATATCCTCCTGGAAATCAAATGTTCAGAGCTTTTGATATCTGTCCTTTTGATAAGGTAAAAGTTGTTATTTTAGGGCAAGATCCTTATCATGAACCGCGTCAGGCGCATGGGTTATGTTTTTCGGTGAACGATGGTATTCCTTTTCCGCCTTCTCTTCTTAATATTTTTAAAGAGATTGAGTCTGATCTTGGTATTCCTATGCCCAAAAGCGGAGATCTGACTCGTTGGGCTGATCAAGGTGTTTTGCTTTTAAATGCAACGTTAACAGTGAGAGCACATCAAGCAGGCTCTCATCAGAATAAGGGTTGGGAGCAGTTTACGGATGCCGTTATTCATCGATTGGCAGAAGAGCGAGAACACCTTGTCTTTATTTTGTGGGGATCATATGCACAACGTAAAGGGGATTTTATCGATCGTTCGAAGCATTTGGTTTTAAAATCTCCTCACCCGTCTCCTTTGTCTGCGCATAGAGGCTTTTTCGGTAATGGGCATTTTAGTAAGGCAAATGCATACCTAAAAGAGCATGGAATAGAGCCTATTCAATGGTAATAAAAATGGGAGAGATGGATATAAATATAGAAGAAAGGGTGCAGAAGGCCGTAGATCTTTTTAAGAGCGGGTATAATTGTTCTCAATCGGTTTTTCTCGCTTACAATGATCTTTTTGCTATCGAAGATACTTTGGCTGCTACATTGTTAGCTCCATTGGGTGGAGGTATGGGACGTCTGAGAGAGGTTTGCGGTGCTGTTTCGGCATCTTTTATGATAATCGGTCTTAAATATCCTGCGAATGATCCGAATGATAAGCCTGCAAAGACCCGTAATTATACTGCAGTTCAGGAACTGGCTGCTGAGTTCAGGAAGAAAAACGGATCGATTGTTTGTCGGGAGTTGTTGGGTTTAGTTCAAAAACAGGATGATCCTGAGCCTTCAGATCGCACGGAAGCGTATTATAAGCGTCGTCCTTGTGCCGATTATGTGGCAGTTGCAGCGCGTATTGTCGGGGAAAAATTGAAGAGTGAATAGCAGATATAATTAGAGAATAAATGCACCAGGAGTTATAAAGTTACATTATTGCCCTTAGTGCATTTTTATTATTATAGATTATTATGATGCTTATAGTCTTGTATTGATTTTTGATACTCTTTCCATGTATTATATTGTTCTTCGGTTAGTATCTTTTTAAGCTTTTTCTCTCTTTTCCGAGTCTCTTTTTTCAGTTTCTCAGGATTCTGTAGCGGTTGGGGATGGGGTCGCATCGGTACTTCATTAAAAAAATTTCTCATAGGGGGACGATCGGGAAATTTATCCTGATTTCTGTCAGGCATAGGAGGAGGCATTATTCCTTGTCTGTTTTTTCGTTGGACATCGATCGATTTTGCCTCTTTCAAATTTAGTTTGAATATTTTTTTGAATTGTTTTTCCGACAGTTGCAGAAGTTTGTCCATCTGTTCAGTCTTTTTCCTGGCTGTTAATTCAGGTGATAGTCGTTCTTGTGGAAAGCCTCTTTTTTCAAATGTTTGAGCTGCAATATCGGTTATGATATTACAGCAAAACAATCCGAATAAGGTAAATAGAATTTTGTGGTTCATCTTATTATATGTTTTGTGTTCGTCCGTGAAAATATTTCTCTTTAAGTGTTTCGACAACATAAATAGATGTAGACAGCTTTTTTATAGATAAAATGCTTGTTTGTTTTTTATATGATAAAGAAAAGCGGAGAATAAAATTTATTTCTCCGCTTTTCCTTTATCACTTGTTTTTAACAGAATCAAATTGTGATACCGATAATTCCTTTATCGGAACTTTCAATGAAATTGATCAAATATTTGATTGCCGGACTTTCAGGAATCAATTCCTTGATTCTGAGAAGAGCATTCTCGAGGCTTGTGCCGCATTGGTATATTTGACGATATGCTTTCGCAATATCATCTACTATATTGTCCTTAAATCCTCCGGCTTTAGACATCAATACCGCATTGATTCCATAATAAGTAATCGGATTGTGAGCAGCGACAATAAAAGGAGGTACATCTTTGTTGGCACGGCAACCGTCCCGTAAAAGTGACCAGCTACCTACATGGCATCCGTGTTTCAAAATAACGCCGCTTCCCAATATTGCTTTATCATCGAGTTTACAATTTCCTGCGGTTTTAGTACCATTTCCTAAGATACAGTCATTCCCGATATAGGTATCATGGGCGATATGTACACCTTCCAGTAGAAAGTTTCCATTACCAATAACAGTACTATCCCCTTTATTGGTTGCACGGTTGATAATGACTTTTTCCCGAATTGTATTATTGTCTCCGATGATCAAAAGAGTTTCATCACCTTTGAATTTAAAATCCTGAGGTGCAGCTCCGACAATTGCAGTTTGGTAAATAATATTATTATTACCCATACGAGTTCCATTCAGGATACTGGCATAAGGCATAATCGTACAATTGTCACCGATCTCTACATTTTTATCGATGTACGCAAACGGATGAATAGTGACATTTTTCCCGATTTTTGCGCTTGAATCGATATAAGCTAATGGACTAATCATATTACATGGAATTTAGGGTTAATTTATTCTGTTCGTCCTCCACCTAAGGCGTGGTATAAATTTACGACAGCTTGTATGCGTTGGAACTCATCCGATATTCCGGATAATTGGGCGCTTAACAATGATTGCTGTGCCGTAAGGACTTCTAGATAAGTAGAAGTTCCTAAAGTTAGCAATTGTTGTGTATATTCAACCGATTTTTCTAAGGAATTTATCTGTTTTTCCCGTTGAATGGTCTTCTCGTTAGCTGCTTGATATTGATAAAGAGCATTGCTGACTTCACTTCCTGCATTTAGTATAGATTGCTGGAAATTGAGAGCTGCGATCTCTTGTTGCGCTTTGGCTGTTTTCAGTTTTGCTAAGTTAGCACCCCGATAAAATAAGGGTTGAGTCAAAGTTCCAAGTGCAGACATGATCATTTTGGGGACATCGAAAATTGGCATCCCTGTGACACTATTTGTCCATCCTAACGTTCCTGTTATAGATATTTGTGGATAGAAAGCCGATCGCGCTTGATTTGTACTGTAATAAGCTCCGGCAAGCGACATTTCCGCAGCTTTTACGTCCGGACGATTAGCTAATAATTGTATAGGAACTCCGGAATTAAGTACTTCGGGAAGTTTTTGTTCTTCTAATGTTCCTCTTTTGATTTTTTGCGGAGCTTCTTTAAGAACGAGAGAAAGGGAATTTTCTGTTTCTCTGATCTGCTGTTTCAAATCGGGTATTGATGCTTTGATCATGTAGCTGTTGGCCTCGCTCTGTACGATTGCCGCCTCATTAACCATTCCGGCTTCTTTCATCGACCGCATGGTCTCGATGCTTTTATCCCAGATGATAGAAGTTTCTTCTGTTATTGCCAATTGTTTGTCCAACATTAATAATGTGTAATAACAATTTGCAATCGTTGCTATAACCTGTGTTTGTACAGCCTGTTTATAAGCTTGACTTTGTAATAAAGCGACTTTAGCACCCCGTTTTGAATTAAGCAGCTTCCCGAATAAGTCGATTTCCCAACTTGCCGATATGGGAAGTGTATAAGTCCAGCTTCTTTTAGTTCCTTCCATGTGACTGACACCTCCTTGCGGTGCAATTGCAAGAGAAGGAGCGTAAGCCAGCCGTGCGGACATAAGTCCGGCTTCGGCTGCTTTTACGTTTTGTATTGCACTTTGTAGATCGGTATTTTGCTCTAAACCTAATCGGATGAGAGCTTGTAATTGGGGATCAGTGAAAACTTGTTCCCAAGGTAAATTACCCATATTCGTCGTATCCGAAGCGAGAGTATCGTTATCTGATACCGGATCTCGATACAACCCTTGCATATCCACTTCAGGACGATCATAGGATTTATATATGTGACAGCTACTCATCATGGCTGTCAGACATACGGTATATAAAATTATTTGTTTCTTCATCTTTTTTTCTTTAATGTGAAAACCTTTATTTGGTATATTGTTCAATCTCTGCCTCGATCTCGCTGTTGTCCGTATCGTGCCATTCGATAGGTTTGAATTTTTCTTGTATAATTTCAAATATAACGAAAAGGGCAGGTACGATAAAGATCTGGCAGATCATACCGATGAACATACCGCCTACGGCTCCTGCTCCCAGTGTACTGTTTCCGTTTGCACCTACGCCGTGAGCGAACATCATAGGAAGAAGTCCTATAACCATTGCCAATGAGGTCATAAGAATAGGACGTAAACGGGCAGCTGCTCCCTGTATGGCAGAATCGACAATGCTCATACCTGTTTTTCTTCGGTCAAGGGCAAATTCGACGATAAGAATAGCATTCTTCGCCAACAATCCGACCAACATGATTAAAGCGATTTGCAGATAAATATTGTTTTCTACGCTCATCATTCGGGCGAAAATAAAACTTCCCGCTAATCCGAACGGTATGGAAAGTATTACTGCCAACGGAAGAATATAACTTTCATATTGAGCACTCAATAGTAGATATACGAAAACAAAACATAAAGCAAAAATTATTACAGTAGTGTTAGTTCCTGTGCTTTGTTCTTCCCTCGTTATACCAGAGAATTCGTATCCATATCCGACAGGCAATGTTTCTGCGGCTACTTCTTCTATAACTTTGATTGCATCTCCTGAGCTGACTCCAGGAACGGGAGAACCGTTTACTTTCATAGAAGTGTACATATTGAAACGTGTGATATTATCCGGACCGTATATTTTCTTTAATGTTACGAATTGAGTGATCGGCGCCATCTCATTACCATTGCGCACTTTGATGCTATTTAGTGTTTCCGGACTGATACGGCTTTGCGGATCGGCTTGAATCATAACGCGGTATAATTTACCGAAACGGTTGAAGTTTGAGGAATACAAACCTCCGTAATATCCTTGCAATGTAGTGAGAATGTCTCTCGGGCTGATGCCGGCTTGTTTACATTTGGCAGCATCGATATCGATCATGTATTGAGGGAATACCGGGCTGAATGCTGTTTGTGCAGCTGCAATTTCCGGACGGGCATTCAGCTTTGCTAAGAAATTTTGAGCGACTTCAAAGAAATCGTTCAAATCTCCTCCGGTTTTATCCTGTAAGTTGAGTTCGAAACCGCTACTTACTCCGTAACCCGGAATCATAGGAGGTGCGAAGAAAAGAATCTGTCCTTCATTAAATATTTGGGCAGACTTCCCATATAGCATTTTAATGATATTGTCCGAACTTTCTTCCGAGCTACGCTCTTTCCAATCTTTTAGTTTGACGATGATAGATCCGTAAGAATTACCTTGTCCAGCAACAAAGTTATATCCCGTAATTTGAGTTCGTCCTTTTACGGCCGGGATAGCAGCGATCATGCTGTCAACTTTTTGCATCATGGCATCAGTACGTTCCATAGATGTTCCGGGAGGCATAGATACCATAGCAAAGATTGTTCCTGTATCTTCGTTGGGTACTAGTCCTGTCGGGGTTGATCTCATCAAGAAAACTAATACTATAACGCTAAGGACTACCGTCCCTATAGATAGCCATTTATGATTTATAAAGAACGATGTCTGGCGTTTGTATTTTTTAAGTACGATGTCGTATGCCGTGTTGAAAGAAGTGTGAAAACGGTCTATTAGACTCATTTTCTTTTTTCCTTCTTTCTGATGAGGTTTCAGAAACAAAGCACATAATGCCGGACTAAGAGTCAATGCATTGATAGCTGAGAACCCGATAGCTATGGCCATAGTCAATCCGAATTGGCGGTAGAAAGTTCCGGATGTACCTCCCATGAAACTTACAGGAATAAACACGGACATCATTACCAATGTAATAGAAACGATAGCGCCACCTAATTCACTCATAGCGTCGATGGAAGCTTTACGGGATGATTTATATCCCTGGTCGAGTTTCGCATGGACGCCCTCGACGACGACTATCGCATCATCGACGACTATCGCAATGGCGAGCACCATAGCACATAGAGTCAACAAGTTCAAACTGAATCCGATCAGGTACAAAGCAAAGAATGTTCCGATGAGGGCTACCGGAATAGCAATAGCCGGAATCAATGTAGAACGGAAGTCTTGTAAGAATATGTATACTACAAAGAATACGAGAATAAACGCTTCGACTAAAGTCTTGATAACCTCTTCGATAGAGGCGAAAAGGAAGTCATTGGCATTTAATAATACTTCGGTTTTTATTCCTGCCGGGAATTGTTTTTCCGCTTGGGCAAGATAGGCTTCTATGTCTTTGATGATCTGGGTTGCATTCGATCCGGCGGTTTGGAAAATAATAGAGGTTACACCCGTATGACCGTTAACGCGGTTATTAAAACCATAAGTCAATCGGCCAAGTTCAATTGTAGCAATATCTTTTAACCGTAAGATTTCTCCGTTTTCAGTAGCTTTGATAACGATGTCTCCAAACTCCTCTTCAGTTTGTAAACGTCCTTTATATCGCATCACATATTGAAACGATTGGTTACCGTTTTCACCGAACTGACCGGGAGCAGCTTCTATATTTTGTTCTGCTAAAGCGGCAGATACATCGGTTGGCATTAGCTTATATTGCGCCATGACATCCGGTTTTAACCAGATACGCATAGAATAGTCTGCTCCCATAACCATTGCATCTCCCACACCGGGAATACGTTTTACTTCGGGTATAATATTGATGTTTGCGTAGTTTTCAAGAAATTTTATATCATATCGATCATCTGGACTATAAATAGCAAACCCTAACAACATACTGGTTTGACGTTTCTGTGTCGTCACACCGATTTGAGTAACCTCTGACGGTAAAAATCCTTGTGCTTTAGTAACACGGTTTTGTACGTTTACGGCGGCCATGTCCGGATCTGTTCCCTGTTTGAAATAGACATCGATACTCGCTTCTCCGTTATTAGAAGCCGTTGAGGTCATGTACATCATATTCTCTACCCCGTTTATCTGTTCTTCCAGAGGTGCGATTACGCTATTCAATACGGTTTGGGCATTAGCTCCGGTATAAGTTGCAGATACATGTACGGTAGGGGGGGCGATATCCGGATACTGTGTAATAGGTAAGGATACCAACCCTAATATTCCCAAAATGACTATCAAAATGGAAATAACCGTCGAAAGCACAGGGCGGTTTATAAATTTATCTAGCTTCATATCTTTATTTTACTGTTTATGAATTTATTATTTATTTTTCCCGGGAGCTTGTGTTTGTGTCATCGCTTTCAGTTTAGCGGCAGCTTCTTCGGGTGAAATCGGTTTTATTTGAGCACCGTCTTTCAGTGTTCCTGCGCCTTCAAGAACGATTCTGTCTCCAGCTTTTAATCCGGATGTTACTACAAAGTTTTTTCCGTCATCTACATTTAGGATTTTTATTTCCGTATTTTTTACTGTAGAGTCATCTTGTACGACGTATACAAATCGTTTATCTTGCATTTCGTAAGTCGCAGCTTGTGGCACTAAAATAGCTGAATCGAGTTTTATCGGAACAAGTATGTCTCCCGTATTTCCGCTACGAAGTAACTGGTCAGGATTTTGAAATGCTGCACGTAAGTTGGATGTCCCTGTTGACTGATCTATAATTCCGCTGATTGTGGCGATTTTTCCTTTTTTATTATATAGAGTTCCATCAGATAATTTTAGTTGTACTTCCGGAAGATTTTGTACCAGATTGTTTGCTCCATGTTCACGTGCCAATTCGAGAATTTGTTTCTCGTTTAATGAGAAATAGGCAAACATTTCAGAATTATCAGAAACGGTTGTCAATGGAGTTACCGAACTGGGACTCACTAAACTTCCTACACGTAGGGGAATTGTGCCGACAACACCGTTAGAGGGACTGACAACCTTGGTGTACGATAAATTTTGTTTGGCGTTGATCAATTGAGCTTTAGCTTGTGCTAATGTTGCTTTTTGAGAAGCCAAAGTGTTGAATGCCATTTGTTTGTCATATTCGCTGATGATATTCTTTTTTGCCAGTTCCGCTTTGTTGTCTGCCGTCAACTGTGCTGTGGCTACATTCGCTTCTGCAACTTTGACATTTGCTTCTGCAACTTTAACAGCTTCTTCATATTGGACCGGGTCTATAACAAATAAAAGTTGCCCTTTATGAACGGTTGCACCTTCATCTACACAAAGTTGTGTAATAAATCCACTGACATTAGGTCTGATTTCTATATCCTGGCGACCTTTGATTGTTGCCGGATATGAAGTATTCAGTTCTACTGATTTCGGTTGTAAAGTGGCTACAGGAAGTTCCTTTATCATGTTAAATCCACTTTGTTGTTGTTTACCGCATGAAAAAAGTGACAGGCATATTGCCGTCGATAAAATTACTCGTTGTGATTGAATAATCATAGCTTTCCGAATTTTCATATTTGTCTTAATATTGATATATCTAATACCTATTTTTTATGAAGGAATAGAATGTGTTTTGCCATTATGGAATCAAATTCCTTACGTGGATTTTCCAATCTTCTATGCCTTAAAAATTTGAACAATCTAAATTTGGGTACAAATGTACCGTGATAAAAGGAATTGTATTTTGATATATGTCAAAAATAACTCTTTTGAGATTGTAAATCTCGTTAAATGCTGTGTTAAATTAACGATTTTAACCCTTGAAAATTAACATATCGGTTAATTTATTTAAAGCGGATATTTTTCAGAACGTATTCGGCTGATCGTTTCTTGGGTGATTCCTAAAAATGAGGCAATTTGTCCCAATGTCGCCCGTTGTAATAAACGGGGATAACGCTTTACGACCCACTCATACCTTTCGCGGGCGCTTCTGCATTGTAAATTGATGATTCTTTCTTCCAAAAAATAACTGTAATTGAGTAGGATGCGATTTATGCGTTGTGCTGTTGTAATGTCTTTTATTTTTAAAGGTTGTGAAAATAAATTGATATTTATGGTTATTACATGAGAATCTTCGAGGAACTCGATGATTTTAGGCAGTTCGGGCTTATTGATTTGCGAATTGAGACAGAGGATCAAGTCTTGATCAAAAGCGAATGAAAAAGTAATTTCTTTCCCGTCTTTAAGATAAAAAACTCTGGCTCCGCCTTGGGAGATAATATATATATGCTCTTCGATCTCTTTTACACTGCTGATAATTTCTCCTTTTTTGTAGAAATTTTCCGATAATATAGATTTTAATTTCTCTTTGTCTTCTTGGGGTAAAACTGAAATCGATTCATTTAGGTAATCGATATTGTTATATTTTAACTCCATGTGCCGCATTTATTGATTGTTTGCAAATATAGAGAATATAAACGGTAAAGAATGTAAGTTCTTCTTAAAAACGTCTATAATATAAAAATCTGTAAAACTTTAATTTTCGGCGATAAAGACCGGCACATGAATTTGTGTTTCAGGTTCGAATCCGAACCAATAATTACCCGTTTTGTGTGGTAAGCGGCAAAGTTTTAGGGAATCTTTATATTTCCCTTGTAAAATATTCCATACAGACGGAGGATTTTGATGTTTTGTCATGACTTTTTCCGCAGGAGCTTTTTTTAAGGAAAGTCCGGCAATAATCCATGCAACAGATACGTGGACGGTATATTCGGGATATACCTGTTTGCAGAAATCATAAAGGAGCAGACCTCTTTTCTCTATACTTAAAGGCTTGTCTATTACATCGGAAGCGATAAGAAAGTTCAAAAAACTTTTTAAAAATCCGGATTCTGATAATATTAATTGGCATGTGATCTTTTGCCAGATAGGAGTGTTGTAGTAACCGTCGAGTAACCGGGATAATTGTCTTGCGTATTGTAATTCTTCGGCGGTTATTTCATTCGTTTCCAATACTTCGTATGGAGGATAAGGAGAATAGCGGATACCCCATTCTTCAGCTCTTTTTCGCATTTCTGTCCCGGGTAGGACTTTTAATGATTCGAGTTGAATTTCTCCGGCTCCGAAATGGGCGAGGACATGGATATCCTCGAATATTTGTTCTAATTTATATAGCGGAAGTCCGGCTATCAGATCGGCATGTGTTTCCATGTTGGTTAAAGAACATAAATATCTCAGCCCTTCGAGAGAGTGTTGTAAATCTCCTGATCGTCGGCTTTGCATAAGTACATTTTCATGCAAACTCTGTATTCCGGCTTCAAGGTGTAAACAACCTGTCGGCATATCTGCTAATGCGGTTTTCAGTTCGTTGGTCAGTAATGCCGGATGAATTTCGAGGTGGAATCGAATTTCCGGAAATTCCCGGAAAAGCTTCAATAATTCCAAAGCGCGTTTGTTGTTATAATTAAAAGTCCTGTCCAGTACCCTGACGTTTTTTATTTTATGTTGCTGTATTATTTGCAATCTCTTTCGGATTTGTTCTGTATTGATAGTGCGTACGGGTTTTTCCCCTCCGCTTACGCAGAAGGCGCAAGTGTTGAAACAGCCTCGGGTAGTTTCTAATTGTACGAACGGTTTTTCCCAATTAAAGAATTTACTTTCTTCGGGGGGAATCAGTTTTTCGAAATACTGTACGCGGGCTATTCCCTTATCTATATACTGTTTTTGGGAATCGAGAAAACAAATCCCCTCTATCATATTCCATTTTTCAGGTTTATCCCATATTTGTAGCCAAAGTGGGACGTTTTCTTCTCCTTCACCTCGAAATACACAATCAACAAATGGTGTTGAAAGTAAAAAATCTTTGTTATTTCCTAAAAATTCAGGTCCGCCTAGTATGACTTTGCTATCAGGCAGTAAAGCTTTAAGTCTGCAAATAATATGCAATAATATCTCTTTGTTAAATAGCCATGCGGTTGCTGCAATAATATCGGGTTTGCATTTTGCAGCGTTCTTTACGATCATGCCTATATTCTCATTGATAGTGCAAGATACGATTTCCCATTCGATATCCGGGTTACCCTTTATTTGTGCATGAATTGCCGGTAATGCCAGAGAAGCATGAGCGTAAGAACTGTTTAAATCTATCCAGAGAATTTTCATATTGCATGATAATTTTTTAATAGATTGCAAAGATATAAATAGCTAAACTATTTCATTGGATAATATGTTATAACGTTAAAGATTTTATAGATAAAAGTATGGATCTGTGTTCTTAAATTAATTGGTAGGTCAATGAAGTGGTTCACGTTTTCTTTATTTGCGATTTTTATGTTCGTAATTAGCAGTTGTAATCACCGACAATCTGCTTATAAGAGTTATGAAGATTATCCGGCTTATGTGGGGGATGATTTGGGAGTAACCGTAGCAGATGGCAAAACACGTTTTGTATTATGGACTCCTACAGCAGAAGCTGTCCAGATTAGGATATATGATAATGGAGAGAATGGAGATCCTGAGAGAATAATCACTATGGATAAAGATGTTGATACAGGAGTGTTTAGAGCGGTTGTCTCTGAGGAGCTTTATGGCAAATATTATACTTACCGGATATTAAAAGATGAAAAATGGCTTTCCGAGACTCCCGGAATTTGGGCAAAGGCTGTCGGGGTAAATGGCAACAGAGGGGCAATTATACGCATGCAAGATACAGATCCTGAAGGTTGGGATAAAGATATACGGCCACCGTTAAAAAACTTCACGGATATTATTTTATATGAGATGCATTATCGGGATTTCTCGATCGATTCGACATCCGGTATTAAAAATAAGGGTAAGTTTCTTGCTCTCACCGAGCGGGGAACTGTGAACCCTGAAGGTTTGAAAACGGGAATAGATCATTTAAAAGAACTGGGTATTACACATGTTCATCTTTTACCCTCTTTTGATTTCGGCTCTATTGATGAAACAAAGTTATATGAAAATAAATATAATTGGGGGTATGATCCTAAAAATTATAATGTGCCTGAAGGATCTTATTCGACAGATCCTTATAAGCCCGAAACCCGTATCCGTGAGATGAAGCAGATGATACAGGTTTTACATAAAAATGGTATTCGGGTAATTATGGATGTAGTATATAATCATACTTACGTGACTGACGGTTCGAATTTTAACTTGACGGTCCCCGGTTATTATTACCGGCATAATCCTGACGGCACTTATTCGGATGCTTCGTATTGTGGAAACGAAACGGCATCAGAAAGAGAAATGGTACGCCGATATATCGTTCAATCTGCTCTGTATTGGGTAAAAGAATACCATATCGATGGTTTCCGTTTTGATCTGATGGGAATTCATGATCTGGAAACGATGAACATGCTCAGGGATTCTTTAAATCGAATTGATCCTTCCATTTTTGTTTACGGTGAAGGTTGGACTGCCGGACCATCTCCTTATCCTCAGGAGCTACGGGCAATGAAAACAAATGCACCTCAAATGCCGGGCATTGCTGTGTTTAATGATGATGTGCGTGATGCAGTGAAAGGTAGTTTTAAGAAAGATGAAAATCGAGGGTTTGCTACGGGAAAATCAGGGTTGGAAGAAAGTGTAAAATTCGGTATTGTTGCTGCTACTCAGCATCCCCAAATCGATTATAGTCAGATAAATTATTCTACATCGCCGTATGCTTTGTATCCGTCGCAATCTATAAATTATGTGTCGAGTCATGATGATCTGTGTCTGGTCGATAAACTTATTGTTTCTTTACCTGAAAATACTTCCGAGTCTGATTTGCTTCGATATGATAAATTAGCGCAGACTATTATATTTACGTCTCAAGGGATTCCGTTTATGTTTAACGGGGAAGAGGTTTTCAGAAGTAAAAAACTGGTACATAATTCTTTTGAATCTCCAGATTCTATCAACCAAATTAATTGGGCAAATAAATCGATATATTATGATTTGTTCGATTATTATAAAAAATTGATCGCTCTTCGAAAAAAACATTCTGCATTTCGTATGGTTACGACAACCGATATACAGTCAAATTTACATTTTGAAGAACATTTGCCGGAAAATGTTATAGCTTATCGGTTGAATGGGAAAGCTGCAGGGGATATTTGGAGCGAAATATTTGTCGCTTTTAATGGTAATAATTCTCTTCAAGAAATTTCTATTCCGGACGGAAATTGGACAATTGTTTGTTTAGATGGAAAGATCGATGAGGCCGGAATATCCTCAATCTCCGGAAATAAAATAAATTTGCCTCGTTCTTCGGCAGTTATATTAAAAAGATAAATACTTGAATTGTAATCTATTAATTGTTTTATGTCGACCCAAAAAATAAAATCGGATCGGAATAAAATCATATATATCATTAAAAATAATTACGGATATATTTCAATATTCGATCAGAATCTCTATATTTGTATAGAATTTGATATAAAATGGCGGATAATCCGAAGCGGGTACTGGATACTTTGCGGGCTCATATACAAGAGTTGATGAGACGTTGTAATGTTCTGAAGCGCGAAAAAGAGGAATTGGAAAAACGCATTGAAGAACAGAAAAGCACAATTGCAACCTTGCAGAGGGATTTGGATGAGATGAGTATCAAATATCAGGATTTACTGACTGCAAGAGGGCTGGCTCTCGGTGAGAGCGATATTAAAGCAGCACGGAACAGGTTTGGTAAATTGGTGCGGGAAATCGATAAATGCATCTCTTTATTAAATGAATAGATGCTATGAACGATAAATTTAAAATTCACTTAGAAATAGCCGGGCGCAAGTACCCTCTGAATATTAGGAGAGAAGATGAGGAGATTGTGAGACAAGCGGCTGCATTGGTAAATAAAAAGCTGGCTACTTATAGAGAGCAGTTTGGCAAGGATAAATCGAAATCGATATATGATTTTTTAGCGATGACGGCTATTGATTTATCTCATGCATATCTAAGGCTGAGGGAGACACGGGATGTTGAGATTTTTACCGGAATTGTTCGGGAAATAGATGAAGAGTTGGATAGCTATTTGAACCAGAAGTAGATTTTATTTTTTAAGAGACATATATTCCTGCACTGCAACAGGGCATTTTTTGCCTTTGATGTGGTGCATTTTTTAATAATTAAATAAGAACAAATGGAAATTATATCATTGGTGATTACGGGACTCGTTTGTTTGCTGGTAGGTGCGACAGTGGTTTTTGTAATAGGAAAGACCTTGTTGAAGACACGGGCACAATCGATTATAGAAGAAGCCGCAAAGGAAGCTGAAGTAATTAAAAAGAATAAATTGCTTGAAGTAAAAGAAAAGTTTCTGCATCTGAAGGCAGATATGGAAAAACAGGCAAATACACGTAATGCGAAATTGCAGTCTGCAGAAGCCAAAGCAAAGCAACGGGAGCTGCAACTTAATCAACAACAGCAGGAGTTGCAACGAAAGAAAGCTGAGTCTGATGCAATACGTGCCAATCTGGACACACAAATAGAAATTGTAGAGAAGAAAAAAGCCGAATTGGAACGTTTGCATAAGGCCGAGGTTGAACGTTTGGAACATCTTTCGGGACTTTCGGCAGAAGAAGCGAAAGAAAAGCTTATCGAATCGTTAAAAGAAGAGGCGAAGACGCAGGCGGCATCTTATATTAATGATATTATGGATGAAGCCAAACTGACTGCAAATAAAGAGGCGAAACGAATTGTAATACAAAGCATTCAGAGAGTGGCGACAGAGACGGCGATAGAAAATTCGGTGACGGTGTTCCATATCGATTCAGATGAAATAAAGGGCCGTATTATCGGTCGTGAAGGCCGTAATATTCGGGCATTAGAGGCCGCAACAGGTGTAGAAATAATTGTGGATGATACTCCCGAGGCGATTGTTTTGTCAGCGTTCGACCCTGTTCGTCGTGAGATTGCTCGTTTGGCATTGCATCAGTTGGTAACGGACGGACGCATTCATCCTGCCCGTATCGAAGAAGTAGTTGCGAAAGTAAGAAAGCAAATCGAGGAGGAAATTATCGAGACCGGAAAACGTACGGCTATAGATTTAGGTATTCACGGGTTACATCCCGAATTGATCAGATTAGTGGGGAAAATGAAATATCGTTCTTCTTACGGACAAAATCTGTTGCAACACTCTCGGGAAACAGCAAATCTTTGTGCTATAATGGCTTCGGAATTAGGGTTGAATCCTAAGAAGGCGAAACGTGCAGGCCTTTTGCACGACATCGGAAAAGTACCCGATGAAGAACCGGAATTACCGCATGCTTTATTGGGTATGAAATTAGCGGAAAAATATAAAGAGAAATCCGATATTTGCAATGCGATAGGAGCTCATCATGATGAAACGGAAATGGCAAGCTTGCTTGCTCCGATCGTTCAGGTTTGTGATGCGATATCGGGAGCACGTCCGGGAGCACGTCGGGAGATTGTAGAAGCATATATCAAACGTCTTAATGATTTGGAACAGTTAGCCCTTTCATATCCGGGAGTTCTGAAAACATATGCGATACAGGCCGGGCGTGAGTTGCGTGTAATTGTCGGAGCTGATAAGATCGATGATACCGAAACGGAAAACCTGTCGACCGAAATCGCAAAGCGCATTCAAGATGAAATGACCTATCCGGGACAGGTGAAGATTACAGTTATCCGTGAAACCCGTGCGGTAAGCTTTGCCAAATAGGACGAGAGATCGGCTTATCTGCGACAAATAAATATTTAGGGCTGCAGGCTTCACCAAAATCTATGATTCTGAGTGCTGACTGTAGCTTTTTTTGATAAAACAGATTATATGAATAACACGTCAGATAATAATAACGAGAATACCCCGATATCGAAAAAAAAATGTAGGGCGAATAAGCTTGAGTGCTATGATTGGCTGTCTGATCTGCCGGAGTCTCATAGTGAGACGGAGATGGTGGAGGTACAGTTTAAGAATACGCGTAAAGGATATTATAAAAATTCCACCCATATTCATCTTGAAAAAGGAGATATGGTGGCTGTCGAGGGGAATCCGGGTCATGATATCGGAGAGGTGACTTTAACCGGGCGTCTTGTTTTGTTACAGATGAAAAAAAATGGGGTAAAATTGGATAATCCCGATTTGAAAAGGGTTTATCGTAAGGCCAAACCGAACGATTTGGAAAAATATGAAGAGGCCAAATCCCGAGAACATGACACGATGTTGCGTGCCCGTAAGATTGCTGAAGACTTGAATCTGGATATGAAAATCGGTGATGTAGAATATCAGGGAGATGGGAATAAGGCTATTTTCTATTACATTGCAGATGATCGTGTCGATTTCCGTCAATTGATAAAAGTGTTGGCCGAGGCTTTTCGGGTACGTATCGAGATGAAACAGATAGGAGCTCGGCAAGAAGCCGGACGCATCGGGGGAATAGGTCCTTGCGGACGCCAACTTTGTTGCTCTTCTTGGATGACTAATTTTGTATCGGTGGCGACAAGCGCGGCCCGCTATCAGGATATATCGTTGAATCCTCAAAAATTGGCGGGACAGTGTGCTAAGCTGAAATGCTGTTTGAATTTTGAGGTCGATGCTTATGTCGAAGGACAAAAAAAATTACCGTCCCGGGAAGTTGCTCTCGAAACGAAGGACAATACCTATTATCATTTTAAAACCGATATATTCAAACGGCAAATGACCTATTCGACAAGTAGGGAGATAGCCGCAAATCTGGTAACTGTAGATGCTTCCCGGGTTTTTGAGGTCATTGCGTTGAATAAAAAAGGTATAAAGCCCGATAAACTTGAAGTTCTGGACGACCAAGAACCGGTAAAAAAAGATTTTGAGGATGTAGTGGGGCAAGATAGTCTGACCCGTTTTGACAAGAGTAAAAAGCGGTCGGGTAATAATGGCGGAAACGGGCAGAATCGCCGTCGAAAGAAACCGGGTTTTAAGAGGAATAACGGAAACGAGGCTTCCGGAGCGATAACCGGACAGGAGACTGCTTCTTCTCAAAACGGAGTTCGTGGAAATAATAACCGAAATGGGAACAACAATAATGGAAAAAACAATAGCAACAACCGGACGGGAAGTACACCTGAGTAAGGTGATACTGTTATTCTGTCTGCCGATACTGTTTTTTTCCTGTAACACAAAGGACGTGTATCATACGTTTAATCACATTCCCGAACGGGGATGGGATAAGCGTGTGATAGAGTGTTTTTCTCCGGTAATTGAAGATACGATAAGTACCTATGACATAGATTTGTCTTTGCGTTATACCAACGATTACAATTATAGAAACTTGTGGCTTTTTATTACCTGTGAAGCGGAAACAGGAGAGGAGTTTACCGATACGTTGAATTGTGTCTTGGCCGATGAGTATGGGAAATGGTTCGGTTCGGGTTGGGGAGCTTCCTATCAGCAGACGATTTCTTATAAGACCGATTTTAATTTCCCCCGTAAGGGAAGGTATTCTATTTCTGTTCAACAGGGAATGCGTGATGATGTAATTCCCGGAATTACGGAAGTCGGCATAAAAATAACTCCCGCAACATCCGTTACCGGAGAATGAACTTAATAAGTCCGGACATAGTCGGTCTCGATATCGCAGGCATAAGCATAACGGGTTAACAAATCTGTCGTTAGCTTTATAGCGTTTTCTACACCGTTTTCTCCTGAATATCCGTTGATAATGATTAGTATTCGTGTCGTATCGAGAGAAAGTTTTGTCCTTTCTTCATCACTTGTCGGTGTACCGATAGGACCTGTTGCATCTCTATATACCGGAAGGTTTTCTATGTTCAATATGCCCCGTCCTATAGCATGGAATAATTCGTTCTCTTTACCGACACCTAAAGTGAGAAATTCCCCGTCTATTTTTCCGGCATCGAAACCTCCTATAGAATATCCGGTACGAATAGACACCAAATTGATAAGATCTACTAATGTTGAGATACGGTATAATTCCATCCCTTTTGTCAACCGACGGCATAAAGCTTCGGCTGAAGGACGATAGCGATTCGGGTCTTTTCCTAAGTTTTTATATACTTTCCGTGTAGCCAGTATCGTTTCCCGTTTATTGATTGTTTCTAAAGGGTATTCTTGTCGGATTTGAGTTATTTCCTCTTCAATCTCTTTCCAAAGAGATTCGTTATATAGATTGTTTTTTACTTGAGCACAGACAAGCCCGGCAGTAAACCCGGGGCATGTTTGTTTGATTGCATCCGAGATAGAAAGTCGTATTTTCATTTGTTTGTATTGAAGATTGCAGGACAAAAATACGAATTCGTATTCTTACTATATAAGAATCGTCTTAAATTTTATGGAAATATTTTTTTGACTTATTGTTTTTTGTTAACTTTATCGTCATATAGACAAATCTTTATTTGATTTCAATTTTACAATACATACATAATTATGAAAGCACCTCGTATAATAAGTTTATTAGTGTTTTTCTGTTGTTGCGTTTTATTACGAGCCGAAGACAGCTCTCCGTTGAGGCTGGGTATTGTCGGTCTTTCTCATTCCCATTTACATGAAGTGTTGGTCAGGCTCGATAGGGGCGATTTTCAGATTGTCGGAGTCGCAGAAAGAGATGCAGCTCTTAGAGAAAAGACTCCGTTACGAAAAAAGGTCGACCCTTCTCTTTTTTATGAGAATTTAGAGGAAATGCTCGATAAATCGCAACCTGAAGCTGTTATTGTATATGAGCCTATTTATGATCATTTGCGGGTTGTTGAAGCGTGTGCTCCGAGGGGGATACATGTTATGGTGGAAAAACCTCTTGCCGTAAGTATGAAACATGCCAACCGTATGGCAGAACTTGCACGGAAGAATGATATATTGTTGTTGACCAATTATGAAACCACGTGGTATGATACGAACCATGAAGCTTATCGTTTGATAAAGGACAAGGAGAGTATTGGTGACATAACCCGTATGGAGGTTTATGACGGACACCAAGGTCCGGTCGAGATTAAATGCAGCGAAGAGTTTCTCCGGTGGTTGACAGATCCGGTATTGAACGGAGGAGGTGCGGTGACTGATTTCGGGTGTTACGGGGCGAATTTAGCTACATGGTTTTTTGACAATCAAAAACCTGTCAGTGTATATGCGGTCTTGAAACATCAGAAGCCGCATGTATATCCTAAAGTTGATGATGATGCAACGATTATACTTGAGTATCCTTCGGCGACTGTTCAGATTATGGGTTCATGGAATTGGCCGATGAATAGGAAAGATATGCACATTTACGGTTCACAAGGGTATATTTATCAAGATACGCCTGTCAAGATGCGGGTTTATACAGATAGAAAGGAAAATTCTGTCGTTGCTCCTCGATTAAAGACTCCGTATAATGATCCGTTCTATTTTCTGAAAGCTGCGGTACGGAAAGAAATACAAATTTCTCCGCAAGACTTATCTTCATTAGAGAACAATCTGATCGTTGTGGAAATACTTGAGTCTGCCGTGAAAAGTGCGGAAAGAGGCAAGGTGATTCGTCTGAAAAAATAAATTTTTTGAGAGGAATATTATTAAATTATACAATAGAGCTTAGCCGAGATTAGACGACGGGCTCTGAAATTATTATTAATCATAAAAAATTTGAACTATGGAAAATGTTTCTTTTTCCCAAAGTATGATGTTTCGTAAATCTTGGGATTTTATGAAAAAACAAGGAGTTACTATGGTTGGCTTGTATTTAGCCTTTATGGCCGTGTCTCTGTTTTTGGGCCTTATCTCGGGAAATGATGTTACTTCAGTGCGTTATATTTTGGGGAATTTATTGGCTGCGATATTGTCTTGGGGATTTGGAATGGGGTTCGGCAAATTGATTTTGAATATTCTTGACGGGATGGAACCGAAAATGAGTGTATTCCTCTCTATTTGGTCTCGGGCATGGACTTATTTGAAGTTAGAGATTTTGATTTTATCGGTTATTGTCGTTTTGGGACTGATTGCTTTTATTGCGGCTGATTTTGCCATAAAAACTCCGCCGGCAATTTCAGTCTTCATACCTTTACTCGGTTATCTTATTTTGGCGGGTTTATCTATCTTGTTATGTTGGATTATGATTCGCATCTCTTTTGCGGGGATAATTATACTCGATACGGAGTTAGGATGCAGGGCGGCGTTAAAAAGGAGTTGGTACATAACAAAAGGTTATGAATGGAAACTCATATTATTGTATTTGTCGATATTGTTGTTGAATGTATTGGGGTTGCTTGCACTGGTCATAGGTGTATTTTTTACTATAGTCATGAGTTCGTTTATAAGTACGATTGCTTATAGAGTGCTTTGGGCGCTTTACCGGGAAAACGAAAATATTACGGACGGGGTCTCTGCAGTAGATTATGATAATGAAGAATTCGATGAATAAATGAGTGTTTAGTTTTTGAGGCATAAAAAGCATTGCCCGACAGATTCAGTTTTTAGGATCTGCCGGGCAATGTTTTTTGTTTTGGAACAACTCTCTTTTTAGTATATCTCGATTTTTTAATGCCGACAGTAAAAATCTTTCTTTTTTTATTGTTAAATATATATTATTGTATGGTATTGATTTTTAGATATTTGTTTTTGCTTTAAATGATATTTCCTGTTTTTTTCAATAAAGTTGACGTAAAAAAATTGAAAGTAGCTGACGTTTTTTAAGTCACCTATTTGTCTATTAAATGTTTTTGGAAATATAATAATAGTTTTAAATCTGAATGCCGAAAATATTTATGAAAAAATAATTACTAAAAAACTTTTTGTATTGATCGTAGTGTGTAATAAACTTCTAATGCCAGTCTTTTAATCTTGATGGAAAAACTAAAATCAATCAAACTATACTTATGAGAAAAAACTATTTTGCTGAACTAAGGGCTGTTTTGCTGATCTCTGCTGCTTTATTGCAGGGAGTGTCCCTGTATGCAAATACGGGAGATGCAGTAGCTGAAACAAAAGGTGCTGCTGCGGGTGAAGTCGCTCAGAAGAAGACTACCGTAAAGGGTGTCGTAACAGATGAGAAAGGAGAACCGTTGATCGGCGTTAGCATTGCGTTGAAGAATTCGACACAAGGGACGATGAGCGACATGGACGGAAAATACACCATTTCTACGGATGTAGAAAATCCGACATTGATCTTTTCTTATGTAGGCTACACTTCGCAGACTATTGCTGTGGGTGGAAAGAAAGAGATAAATGTCGTACTTAAAGAAGAGAGCCATGCTCTTAATGAAGTTGTAGTAACAGCTATGGGTATCTTGCGTAAAGAGAAATCCTTGACTTACGCTACACAACAGATTAAAAGTGACGACCTGAACAGAGTACAAGATCCGAATGTGGCAAACTCTATCGAAGGAAAAGTTTCGGGAGTCGTTATTACTCCGAGTGCGGGAGGAGCCGGAGGATCATCGAAGATCATTCTTCGCGGTAACAAATCGGTTTTCGGATCCAGTACCCCGTTGATAGTTGTAGATGGAGTTCCCATGACCAACAATACACGTGGACAGATGAGCGACCTTGCTACCATGACCAGTTCTGGAGTAGGGGAAGGATCCGACCCGCTATCCATGATCAATCCTGATGATATCGAGTCTATCAATGTTTTGAAAGGGGCTAATGCAGCCGCCCTTTACGGGTCGGCTGCAGCCAATGGAGTTGTGATGATAACCACGAAAAGAGGTAAAGAAGGCAAGTTAGCCATCAATTTCTCTTCAAATCTTACTTTCGATACGCCGCTTCTGACTCCGAAAATTCAAAATATTTATGGTGCTGAGGTGACCTCTTCGAGTATCGGAGATCAACTTTCCGTAGACAGTTGGGGAGACAAAGTTTCATCACGCAGTGCAGATAATTTGGTGATCAATGTCCCATTGGATGGAGACCAGTTCGGAGCAGACCGAACACATGAAGTATATCTGCGTAATAGTGCAGGTAACGACCTTGACGATTTTTACCGTACCGGTCTTACTGCCAACAACTCGATTGCATTGTCCGGTGGTACGGATAAGATTCAAACTTATTTCTCTTTCGGTAATTCTCACTCTAAAGGAATGATCGAAAGCAACTCTTACAATCGCAACTCTTTTGCTTTCCGTCAGAGTTATGAATTCTTTAAACGACTCCATTTCGACGTGTCTATGAATTATGTACAGACCGTAACCCGTAATCGTCCCGGTGGCGGTACAACCGGAAACCCGATTTATCACATGTACATGATGCCGCGCAATATCGATATCGGTTACTATCGCAATAATTATGCCATAGACGGCACATGGAACAGTAATATAAGATCAATTTATGTGCTTGATAAAGATAACGGTACGTATGAATTGACCCCGACTCGAGTATCGCTTTCAGGTCCTATGCAAAACTGGGCGTATATGGAAGCCAGACAGAATAATCCTTATTGGTTGATGAATCAGAATCGCAATAAGGTAAACGAAGACCGTTTTTACGGTACGATAACCGGTCGTGCCGATATTTATGACGGATTGAGTTTCCAGGCTCGTGTCAGTATCGATCACACCAAATATAAGAAAGACAGCCGTCGTTATGCAACGACATTCCTTCCTTCCAATATGGATGACTATGGAAATTATTGGAAAGACATTGAGACGGCCAATGAGATCTATACCGACTATTTGTTGAGCTACAATAAGACTTTCGGAGACTTTTCAGTATCGGCTACAGCCGGTTGGGTAGGCCACTTGCGTGAAACGGAGACTCAAAAGACCGATGTGGTGGCCACTTATATAGATCCGAATAATCAGATGCTTTCGACACGTGTCAATTTGTTCCAGACAAATGCCGGAGGGACATCTGCCACCAAGACTACTAAGTTGACAGATTGGGATAAAGCCGCACTCGTTACGGCTCAGTTGGGTTGGCAGGAAAAAGTATATATCGACGGATCTTATCGTCGAGATTGGTATCGTGCTTATAAACAATTTTCCGACCGCGGGACACCAGACAACTACGGTTATTTCGGAGTCGGAGCCAATGCCATTGTCAGTTCGCTTGTCGAATTACCCGACTGGTTCAGTTATTTGAAGTATCGTCTCTCTTATTCAGAAGTAGGTAACTCTATACCTAATCAGGTCTATGCAAAAGGGACAGAGGATCTCAAGACGGGAGTTATCTCACCGAGCGCGTATGCCCGTTTTGCTAATCCGTTACCCGAAAAGACAAAATCCGTTGAGACCGGTGTCGAAATGATGTTTTTAGATAATCGTCTCAATTTGGACCTCACCTATTATAATTCTAAGATGCAAGATCTTTATATGATAGCGACGAATGCGTCCGGCTTGTCCGAGCCGGTGAATTCCGGAAAGGTTCGCAATCAGGGTATCGAGGCCACGGTAGGCTATAATTTCCGTTTCGGAAAGAACTGGTCTTGGAGAACTTCTTATAACGTATCGTTCAATGATAACAAGATTCTCGAGACTTCATACGAAGAGGATGGTAGTGAAAAGCTTATTTATAACGATTTGATGGGCGTTCGTGTACGTTACCGCAAGGGCGGTTCTATCGGAGATATGTATGTGACGGATTTTAAGCGCGACGAAAACGGTCATTATGTTCTCGATTCTGACGGTGCACCGCAATTGGAGACCGAGGCGGACAAGCAGTATGGCGTTTATGCCGGCAATATGAATTCGAAATGGCAAATGGGATGGAGCAATACCATTCGCTATAAAGACTTCTCTCTGTTTTTCCTGATCAACGGTCGCATTGGCGGAAAAGTCATATCGTTTACCGAAGCCTATCTCGACGGATCAGGTTTGTCAGAGCGTACGGCCGAAGCCCGTCAGTATGCCGAACAACATAATCTCATAGCTTCAGATTATGGCTCTCAGTTGGGAATGTATCTTCCCGATGGCAGTAATCGAGTCGTACCGATTACCTCTTATTATAAAGGTATCGGAGGCGCATCTCCGGCATCTTCGCAATATATTTATAACGGTACCAATTTCCGTTTGCGAGAGCTTTCTTTGGGTTATACGTTCCGTAATCTGATCGGAGAAAATAAGAATTTAACTCTTTCGTTCATTGCCCGTAACCTATTCTTTATTTATAAAGATAGTCCGGTCGATCCCGATGTATCGCTTTCTACAGCTAACGGAGCCGGAGCATTTGAGATGTTCAACATGCCGTCTTCACGATCATTCGGATTCTCTTTGAATGTTAATTTCTAATCATAAAGCAGTATATCTTATGAAAAAAAACAAAATATTTTTCACGCTTTTGGGATCGGTCGTTTTTCTGGGCTTTCAATCGTGCCTGGATTATGATATCCCGACAGATGATTTTGACCAAACAGAAATAAAGGTCGATGATACGATCTATCATGGAGCGGCAGACAGTATAGATTATATGAAGTCTATTTCGGAAGAGGGATTAGATGCCGCTATTCAGGCGTTGAACACCACATTCAGACAAGCCCGCGGAGGAATATACGCGATGCGTGGAGGAAAAGAAGGGCAGACACCAGGAGGACATGCCTATCAGCGTCAGTTCTCTTTAGGTCCGGATAATTACGCACAGTTTACAGTAGTCCCGCATTCCGATTTTATGTACGGGGAGCTGAGACATATCTATGCCGTAAGTCCGGAATTTAACCCGGGACCGTTTTCCTCGTATGAAATTACAAAAAATGCATTTGTACCTCTGTTAAACCGACCGGAAATCGACTCTATACCCGAAATGAAAGCGATTTTCCTGCTTTTATTCAATTATGCATCTCAGGAAATCGCCGACTTGTACGGTCCGTTCCCGTATGTCGATTTCAAGGCGAACAAACAGAGCTCACCGTTTACGTATAATGACTTGCGGACTATTTATGTGAACATCAAGGCAAATGTAGATACCGTTCTCAAATGTCTTCACTATTTCGAACAGAAACCGGAATGGTATAAAACGAAAGTTCAGGGGCAGATGACTGAGCATTTATCCGATTTGTCCGAGATGAAAGCAGGCAATGTCGATACATGGATTCGTTTTGCCAATTCGTTTAAGTTGCGTATGGCGATGCACATAGTCAAGGTCGATAGACCTATGGCAAAGGAATGGGCAGAAGAAGCTGTGCGTGACGGAGTGATCGAGAGTACGGATGATGAGATCGGTTTGCGGCCTATGACATTGGCAATTTCCCATCCGCTAGTTGAAATCACCAATACATGGGGCGACTCTCGGCTGAGCGCATCGTTCGAGAGTCTGCTCAAAAGCCTGAATCACCCTTATGCCGACTATGTATTCGAAAAAAATAATAGTGCTTTTGTAAATAAGAAGACAGGAGAAACGACCCCGGCGAATACCCGTATTGTCGGTATGCGGGAAGGAGTTACTCCGGGAATCGGCCAGGCGTCAGGCTCTAATCCTTATATTGGTTGTAGCAAGTTGCAACCAAGGCCATTTGGAGCGAATAAACCCCCTATGTATTTGATGAAAATTTCGGAAGTAGACTTTTTGCGGGCAGAAGGTCATCTTTACGGTTGGGATATGGGCGGTTCGGAGTCGTTTTTCTATAATCGAGGTCTTGATAATGCCTATTTTGAGGATAGGAGTAGGAAAAGTTCATCGACTTATGTTACTCGTCTCGAAGAATATAAAAATCTTGAAGAACCTGTATCCTATACTTATGTCGATCCCCAGGGTATTGTGGATGATATGCCGAGTGTTACCCAAATCGGGGTAAAGTGGAATGAAGGAGATAGTCCTGAAGTGAAACTCGAAAAAATCATTACCCAGAAATATATCGCAGCGTATCCGTACAGTTATGAACCGTGGGTAGATATGCGCCGTACGGGCTATCCGAAAGTGTTTCCGGTGATAAATCCGGGTAACGGAGACGGTTCTTTGTCTGAAGGAGATTTGATCCGCCGTATGCCTTTCCCGAATACCGATGACGCTTCTATCCGGGATATTCAGGCTACCGGTCTTAAAGCGCTGGGAGGAGCAGATCTCCAGGCTACGCGCTTGTGGTGGGATGTAGACCAGCCTAACTTTTAATAATATGAGAAAACAAGAATAGTATTTCGGCACAATACCGAAATACTATTCATTAACTAAACAACCTAAATTAAAATTATTTGCTTATGAAAAAAAGACACTTGATTATCAGTGCTATGGTATGTTGTTCGGTAATGGGTACACCGGGCACAGCGATGTCACAGATGTCGGAAACTGCAACGAAAGAGGTGTATGATTTTTCCGGTTTTGTGGATGTCGATTTGATGGAATTGTTCTATAATGCATTGCAGGAGGGACGTAATTACCCGACAGAAGAAGAGTTTGCTGCTAAAGGTATTCTTCCTTCTGATATTGCATTTATTCGTTCACATGTTCGTAAGGCTCAGATTTTGGATCGTTCAGACCGATTGATCCAGGATACGTATGAAAAACGGGATCTTTGGATGAATATTCCGATGAGTATGGGAAAAGATGGGGCTGTTGGTAATCCTACGACTAATTTTGCAGATGATGTATTCTCTATGTGGAACTACACTAATCTGTTCGGGTCATGGAATCATGGTTTTTTCTCTGCTCCAGGTGCGTGGGTTGATGCTGCACACAAGAACGGAACCAATATCATGAGCGGTATCAAATTTTTTGAAAGCTGGGGAACTACTTCTGGAGAGTGGAATAGAATAATCAGCGAGAAGAATACTGATGGTACGTTCAAGTATGTAAAACCGATGATCAATTGCTTGATGTATTTCGGTTCGGATGGTATTAACTATAATTGGGAAGATAATGGTTTTTCTGATGCAAATACGATAGCGTTTAATAAGGCGTTACATAAAGAGGCGGCTGCCTGTGGTTTCGATAATTTTCATTTAGGTCTTTATACTTCCAATGATGCTCTTAATTCGTATAATGTGAATAGTCTGTTTGGTAATAGTGAAGGTCGTACCGCTCATACGATGCTGAATTATGCTAGCAGTGATTTTTCTTGGGATATGGGAACTTCGGTGGAGGCTGCCGAAGCTGCTATGGGAACTTCGGAAGGACTTTATGCCGGAGTATGGATTGTAAGTATGAATCGTCGTTGGACAGATTTGAATTATGATGAATCTACTAAGAGATGTGGTATCTGTCTTTGGGGAGAGCATGCATCGAGCCGTTTTTGGTCTTATAATTCTGGTGCCGATGCATATATCGCACAGACGAATTATCAGGCATTACTCGAGCGCGGATTCTCCGGAGGTAATCGTAATCCGTTAAATCGTCCGAGAATAAGCGATAGTGGTAATGAGTGGGAAAATAAAGACGGAATGCCGGGACTTTCTACATTTGCTGGATTGGCTTCGTGGATTCCCGAACGTTCGGCTATTCAAGGTAACCTGCCTTTTGCTACCTATTTTAACTTAGGTAACGGTGACCGTTATAATTATAAAGGAAAGAAAACTGCCGGTGCATGGTATAATATGGCTAATCAGGATCGTGTGCCGACCTACCGTTGGTTGGTAACAGAACCGGAAACACTGACGGCAAGTGATAAAATTCAACCGGAATTTTCTCATGACGATGCTTATACCGGAGGTTCTTGCTTGAAGTTGACAGGAGAAGCTACTTCTACAGGTACAGATATTGTTCTTTTCAAGACATCTCTTACATCGAGTGCATCGGGAGCTTATGCCAATATTGCCGTAAAAAGCGGTAAAGAAGGTAATAATGCAACCAATTTGTATGTTATTTTGAAAAAGCAAGACGGTACTTGGTTAGAATTTCCCGTAGGTGAGACAACAGGTACTACCTGGCAGGAAAAGAAAATTATGCTTTCCGGAATTAATCAGGGTGATGTGATCGAACGTATCGGTTTGCGAGTAAAAGGTTCGGACGATAATTATAAACTTTATGTCGGAAAATTGGAGATCAACGATAATGTTAAGACCGTACCGGCTAACGTGCAGGATGTGGTTGTAGAAGTAAAAGAAGAAACCAAGACTTCTCTTTCTGTGAAAATGAATTGGAAGTTAGATCGCTCGGCCGTTGATCGTGCTGCTTGGGATTTGTTATTCAATGATGAAGCTGATGTCGATCATTTCGAAATTCTTTATAAGAACGGTGAGAAAGGTAAAGTTTCTGAGATTGCCCGTACTACTTCTTGGGCTGCTTATGTAGGTGATATCACTTTTGAAAGTGTAGATGATGAACCGTATGTCGGTGTTCGCGCTGTTTCTACCGATTTAAAGACATATTCTCCTGTAGAATGGGTAGAAATAACCCGTGCAGATCAATCTGCATTGCCAGAGAAAAAAGATAATGGAAATTATGGCCTTAGCGAAATGGATCCCTCTTGTGACGGTGCTGATATTGCGCGTGCCCAACGTTATGTAACCGATGTGACGACTACCGGTGCAATTGAAAATCTAAGTTATCATGCAGATGGACCGGTAGAGGACGGTTCTCAATATGTAGATGCTACTGACCAGATATTGAAAGTAGAACAAGGTCAAGAGGTGACGTTGTTTATAAAGGCTTTCGATACAACTAATGCTTATTGGGATGGAGCGCCGAAAATAGATGGTCTGCGTTATTGTTTTGCCGGTGCATGGATGGATTTGGACGGTAGCAGCACATTCGCTCCCGATTCTCTCAAAAACGGAGGTGAACTTCTTTTCCGTTTAGGTAAGGTTCGTGCAGCTACTCCTGAATTTGAAACAGAAGGTATTACCTATACATTTACTATACCGGAAGATGCCCGTCCGGGAAATAGTCGTCTGCGCATCGTGTTCTCTGATGCTTGGTTTGCAGGATCGTTTATCCCATCGGGTTATCATAATAAGGGATTCTCTATGGATTTCGGTGTTGAAATTGTCGGTGATAATGAACCGCGCCCTCTTCCAGTTGACACTCACGATCAAGGTATTGCAGAAGAGCCGGAAGGTCTCGATCAGACTCCGGAAGGCATCAACAACGTTAATAGCGAAGTGTCGAGCTTCTATGTTGCCAACAATGTGATTAACTTTGTAAATGTTGATAAGGCTTGGATTTATAGAGTTGACGGTAGTTTTGTTAAATATCTGACTAATCCTGATAAATATAGTGTAGCAGATTTTGCAAACGGAGCTTATATTGTTCGTATGCAATACGGAAAAGTTATTCGTTCCGGTAAATTCGTGAAGTAAGTAAGATTTGCGAAAAGTTGGAATGCCTTTCCGAAACTAAATTTCGGAAGGGCATTTTTTTGTAAAAGCGGAGTCGATACGTTCTCCTCCTGAGAGAGCAACAGACTGTTTGTATGGATTTCTCTACAACTTTGTTCAAGTAAAATTTAGACACTCCCTTATAAACGAACCTACATTAAATATAAAAAAATAACAGACCGTTATTTCCGGAATCCGGGAATAACGGTCTGTTATGTATAAAAGAAAAAATGTCTTATTTAAATAGAGATTTCGCGATGCCGATTTCCAATCCGCGTAATTCGGCTAAACCACGCATTCGACCCAAACAAGAATATCCGGGATTGGTTTTTTTGTGAAGATCATCGATCATTTGGTGTCCGTGGTCGGGACGCATCGGTATGGAGACACCTCTGCGTTGTTGCAACAGCAGGAAGTTTTTCATTACGTTATACATATCGACATTTCCTTCGAGATGATTGGCTTCGTAGAAATTTCCCTCTTCATCCCGTTGCGTGCTTCTCAAATGTACAAAATTGATACGGTCGCTGAAACGTTCCATCATTCCGGCAAGATCATTGTCTCCCCGTACACCGAATGATCCGGTGCACAGACAAAGTCCGTTCGATTCGTTCGGAACAGCTTCGATCAGTTTTCTGAAATCTTCTTCGGTACTCAATATTCTTGGCAATCCCAAAATCGGGTAGGGGGGGTCATCCGGATGAATGACTAATTTTACGCCGACTTCGTCAGCTACCGGAGTGATTTCTTTTAAGAAATAGATCAGATTAGCACGTAGTTTTTCTGCATCTATGTCTTTATACCGATCGAGGGCTTCCTGAAATTGTTCTACGGTAAAACTCTCTTCCGATCCCGGCAACCCGGCAATCATGTTGCGTATCAGTAATTGTTTGTCGGCCTCGCTCATTTGATCATAACGGGCTTTTGCCTTGGCTTTTTCTTCATCGGAATATTCTTTTTCAGCACCCGGTCTTTTCAGTATAAAAAGGTCGAAGGCAAGAAAAGCCGCCCGTTCGAAACGCAAGGCTTTCGATCCGTCGGGCATGGTATAGGCTAGATCGGTACGAGTCCAGTCGAGTACCGGCATGAAGTTATAAGTCACGATATATATGCCGCATTGGGCGAGATTCCGTAAACTTTCTTTATAATTATCGATATATTTCTGGAAATCCCCGGTCTGGGTTTTTATGTGCTCGTGTACCGGAACACTCTCTACGACCGACCATTTGAGTCCGGCATCTTCGATCATTTTTTTGCGTTTCATGATCTCTTCTACTGTCCATACTTCTCCGTTGGGAATTTGATGCAGGGCGTTTACGATTCCGGTAGCTCCGGCTTGTTTTATATCTTGCAGGCTGACAGGGTCATTCGGTCCGTACCAGCGCCATGTTTGTTCGCATAAAATCATATCTGTAATTTTCTAAGTTGGTTATTAAATCGAGAATGCGTCGAATCCTCCGTCGACGATAGCCACTGTTCCGCTTACGAATTTCGAGGCGTCGCTGATCAGGTATTGGATCGTGCCGACAAGTTCTTCAGGTTCACCGAAACGTCCGAATGGTGTATGAGCGAGGATAACACGTGAGCGGTCGGTCAGTGAACCGTCGGGATTAGTTAATAAAGTGCGGTTTTGTTCGGTCAGGAAAAATCCCGGAGCAATGGCGTTGACACGCAATCCCGGTCCGAATTTCAGAGCAAGTTCGCCGGCCATATATTTTGTAAAGTTCGATATTGCGGCTTTTGCTGCACCATAACCTACGACACGAGTTAGTGGACGTAGAGCCGATTCGGAGCTGAAATTTACGATAGCCCCTTCTTTTTGTTTTGCCATCTCTTCTGCAAAAACCATTGTGGGTAATACCGTACCGAAAAGATTCAAATCGACAACTTTTCGGAAAGCCTCCACGTCAAGATCGAAAATCGTCTTTTCGGGAGGAATCGTAGCACCCGCCATATTACCTCCTGCTGCGTTAAGCAATACATCTATATGTCCGTATTTGGCGATAATATCTTTTTTGTTTTGCAATAGAACTTCTTTGTTTAGCACGTCGGTATATAAAAATATGGCTTCGTTTCCGGCAGCTTTAATGTTATTTACCAGTTCGTTTCCCGCTTCTTCATTACGATCGAGGATAACCATTTTTGCACCTTCTCCGGCAAGATATGAAGATATCGTACGTCCGAGAATACCGGCAGCTCCGGTCATTACCACTACTTTGTCTTTTACACTGAATAGATTTGCCATAATTGTAATATTAAGTTTTAAAGATTATTGTTTTGATAATAGCCGATATTTTCTTTAATAAGAATATCTATCGGCATAAAGTTGATTCGAGGCGCTTTTTTACCGTATGTCAGAAAATTCCCCAATGCTTTTATTCCGTTGTATCCTTGTATCTCGGGGCGTTGGGCGATAAGCCATGTAATCGTCCCTTCTGACAGATGTCGTATATTTCTTTCGATAAGGTCATATCCCACCAGCTTTATCTCTCTTTTACCGTTGTTCTCCAAGTAATCTGCCAATACGCAACATACCGAATTAAATACGACAGCTCCTTTTATGCCGGGATTGGCTTTGAATATCCGGTTTAGGATTTTTTCATTATATTCGGGTTCGTCGATATGCAGTTCGCACGAGAAGACATGACCGGAGAAACCAGTTTTATGGAGATATTCCATAAAACCCTTTTCTCTATTTTTGACCTGAGTAGAACTGTTGTTTCGTTCCCTAATTATTTTTCCGATGAGAATATCGCTTCCTTGTGCTATTTTCCCCGTAAGCAATTTTGCGGCAATATATCCTCCGTCATAAGAATTGGTTCCGAAATATGCCAATTGATTGTTTTCGGGGATATTGGAATCGATATACACGTATGGTATCTGTTTTTCATCGAGGCGGGCAGAGAGTTCGGTTACCGAGTCTGAAAATAATGTTCCGATCAGTACCCCGTTAAATTCATCAGAAAGAACCGTTTCACAAACGTGCTCGAATGAGGTTTGGTCATATTGGTCGAAGAATATTTTTTGAACGACAATGTTGTAGTCGTTCAGCTCTCCGGCAGCTTTGTCTATCCCTTCCGCAGCCTTTTCCCAATATTCTCCCGGCCGGAAAGCCGGAATCAAAGCAGCGATATTGAATTGCTTTTTCAATGCCAGCGACCGAGCCATGAGATTGGGCCGGTATTCAACTTCTTGCAATACTCGGTTTACTTTTTCTTGGGCTGTTTTAGATACTTTTCCTCTGTTATGCAGAATCCGGTCGACTGTTCCGACGGATACTCCTGCCATACGGGCAATATCTGAAATGCGAACATTTTTTGTTTTATCGGTCATGAGCTATTTTATGCTGTGTGTGCGTACACATTTATGATTCGCAAATGTAGCGAAAAATATCGGGTATTTATAATATTTTTTATTGTGTGTGCGTGCACATTTTAATTTGATTGTATTTAATATGTTGATTATTATTGTTTTATGTGTTGTGGTGTGTAGATTGACTATGCTGTAAAACATAAAAAGAGTCTGTTTGTATGGTAAACCTATTTTTTTTACTTTCGTTCCATAAAAAACAGAAGAAGATGATAAAATTGGTAATATTTGATCTGGACGGTACTTTACTGAATACGATCAGTGATTTGGCAGGGAGTACCAATTATGCATTAAAGCAATGTGGTTTTCCTGAACATGAAACTGATGCTTATAATTATTTTGTCGGGAACGGAATAAATAAACTTTTTGAAAGGGCACTTCCCGAGAATGCGCGTACTCCGGAAAATATAGGAAGGATGAGAGGTTTCTTTTTAGAACATTATACCCAAAACAATACATGCTTGACAGTTCCTTATCCGGGCATTTCCGAACTATTAAGAGAATTGCAACATAAAGGCATTGCTTTGGCTGTTGCTTCGAATAAGTATCAAGAAGGTACGGAGAAGTTGGTGCACTATTATTTTAAAGACATCGTTTTTTCTACGATACTCGGTCAGCGTGAGGGAATTCCGGTAAAACCTGATCCGGTCATTGTAAAAGAAATACTTCGGGTGAATGGTGTATCGGCAAATGAGACGCTATATGTCGGAGATTCGGGGGTAGATATGCAAACGGCTGCAGCGGCGACGGTTACTTCTGTGGGTGTGACATGGGGTTTCCGCACTTGTGAAGAGTTGGTAGAAAACGGTGCTTGCTATATCGTGGATTCCCCTGCTGAGATATTAGAATTGTCAGGTCGTCTTTAATTTTTTATTGATGCGAAGTTGTTGAGTCGGAATATAAAAACAACGACAGCCTTTCCTCACGGAATGGCTGTCGAGTAACCAAAATATATAGAATAGTTTAATCAAAAAATCATTCTGTACAGGTAGTATATGCTTTTTTGATTATTACAAAAATAAGATAAAAAAATTATTGTGCAAAAAAAAATCGATAAAACCCGTATTGTTATCGCTGAATAGTAAAAAATATCGGTTAAAAATCGTCTTTTCATAATAGTTTTATTATTTATAATTGGCTATTAATTTCGATTTATATTTTGCTACATGGAATTCGAAAATTTGGGCAGACTTGTCATGAATGATTCAGATTGGTTTTTAGAGTTTAAATAAAGTTAATACAAAATATTTTGTTTAGTAATTAATGTGTTGTATAACATGTTTTCTCTATATTTGCACGGTGTTTTTCATAGTATTAGATTTAAGGTTAACGAAGATTGGTTGTCGTGAGACAACCATTTTTTTGTTTATATGCCACTTATTATTTTGTTGAAATACCGGTTTTATTTTTCTTTTGAAGACTATATCGTACTGCGATTATTTGAGTTTTCGTTGATCGGTATATAAAGAAGACCTGTCCGGCATTCCCCATTTGTCGGGCAGGTCTTTTCATTGATAGAGTTTTAAGACCTGTCTAAACTCTATTTTATTGGAAAATTTAGACAGATTTTTAGTTCAGTCCCGGCCAGTCATTGATGTTTACTCGATTTTTAACTTCGGCAGGAGCTGTCGGGAAAAATTCGAATTCGTTGCCGATCTTTTGTTCTATTTCAGATACCGAGTATATATAGTCGCTTAACGGAGGTGTCGTACTCGGATTTTCGTTGTTAAGATTCTGCGGAAACCAGAATCCGATTGCCATAACTTCGTCCGGTGAACATTCGGCGATCGGTTTACCTGAACTTCCGTTTTTGGTACGAAGTATTACTTTGTATCGAGCTGTTGGAATTACGCATTCTTTGGATAAAGTCGACAGGGTATTCCAATTACTTGCATCATAAGTTTTGTAACCATCATTTGCATAATAACATCCTGCAACGACATATGTCGTATCGGAACATTCCCATGTATCGGATAACAACTCTTCCACTTTGCTCCAATGATCTCCGTATAGATATGCTTCGGGAGCGATATTGGTAGGATAGAAAGTCTGTATGTTCATTTCGCTTCCAGCGCCGCCTCGATCGGCCGAGCGCAGTAAATGTCCTTTGGTAAAGTTTTTGTTATTATAAGGCCTCCAATAATAGTATAAGTCGGTAGGTTCATTACCGTTCATTGACCAAGGCCAATCGTTCCAGTCACTCGGGTAGATAACAGATTGCTGGCTTGCCGAAAATTTCGGGTCGGGACGCCAAGGATCGGGATTTGTACGTCCGAACCCTTTTTCATGGTAACATTGGTGTACAGGATAGGCCACCCACATGGGATTGTGTCGGTATGTGTCGTAACATGCCGTGTAATTGCGTACATGCTTTTGGCTTATCAATGTTTCGGCAAAATGTGTAACATATTTGTAATTACTATTGGTTTTGATAGTTTTGGGTGTCTCTACACATGAATAGTTCGTTGTGGAGAAATCGAATATTTGCTCTGTCGACTGATTGCTCGTTACCAGTTTGATGTCATCCATTCTGATATTGTAGTCGTCGGCTACGAACATGATGGATAGTGTTTGGGGAACTGTGTTATGTATACTGAACAGAGCGGTTGCCAGCGCCCAAGAGTTTGTTGTAGACCGGTTGTAGGCAAGAGGTTTCATCGAACTTCCGTTTCCGCTGATATATACTTTGATATTGGAAGATGTATCGAAGTCGCCTTCGAATTTACAACATCCGAAAGAGAGCTGAAAAGACGTTTGCCCGGGTTGAAGTTGTATATTATTGACCGTCACATAAGCATCTTTTCCTCCGAAATAGAATGCATTTTTGCGAGATGCTCCTGCATATCCCGAAGATTGAAAACTGTTTCGAACAGAAACGGTTCGTCCCGTATATTCGATGTTTTCAGCACCCGTTCCCGTCGCATTTATATAACCGTCCCATTGGTCTATAAATGGGTTTCCGCTTCCGCTCCAAATTGCTTTGTCGAGATTATCGTAATAGACTGTTTCGCTGGTGAAGCCTTTCGGTTGACGAGTTACGGCGATACTTTTTGATATTGTTTTATCTGTCTCGTTTCTTTTTACGGTAGAGATCGTAAGCATATAGGTTTCGCCTGCGGGGATATCGGTTACAGAAACTTTGTTTTCTCCGGGCCCGCCTTCGCTTTTGTCGACTTTCAAAGCGTTGTTGCTGACATTTATACTCCATGAGACATTGGAGATAATGGTAATTTGATTGTTTGACGGATTGTTTTCGTCGAAATTCAGATTTTCGGGAGAAACGGATAATGTCGCTTCTTCAAGTTCTGTTATGGTCTCATCTTTTTCACATCCGGTGAAGTAAACGGATAGGAAAATAAGTAGTAGATAACTATACTTCTTCATACGATAGGTGAGGATTATTGATGAATTTGTAAAAATATTTTGGAATTAAGTTGAAAGCAAATATGAGAATAACCCGAAATATTCAGGGAATCAATCGATAAAAAGAATATTCAATAAATAAATTATCGTGTCATTAAAACAAAAAAAGGAGTCATTCGATAAAAATGACATAGAATATTAGGGACAGCTTGAGTTTTCCGATAAAAAATGTTATCCGGCCTGTTTTCTCGTTTTCATTTGTCAGAAAGCTGCTGTCATTCTTATAAAAACAAGAATATATACTCAAATGGAACTCTCAAAGCCAATCTTGGCAAAATTTGGACAGACTCAAATCTTCAAACCGAATTTTCACTATAATATGTTCACAATAAAATGATTGTAATATTAATATATGCAATAATCATTAAACTACATGTGTTGTATAAATTTTATAATTCTTATATCTTTGTAAATAAAGCCCTATTTGTCAGAATAGATTAACGAGATGAACAATGAATCCATTTTATGAGAACTTAGCACATTTTATACATGGTGCAGCATTTATGTTCTTTATACTTGCCAGTATTCAGTTATATCCTTTAAGACACCGCAGCAATATGATGAGGTTGCTTTTCTGTAGCATGATTTTTCTTGCATTCCTCGAATTCAAGGATATGGGATTTTTGATAAAAGGCGTATGGTACAACCCGTATATAACGAGTATAACAATGAGTACCGATATGTTATATGTTCCGTTAATGGCTCTTTTTTTCTTCGAAGTTATCTCTCCCGGATGGGTCACATTACGCAGAATCATAGGAATGTCTATGCCTTCGGTATTATTTATAGTCGCATACATCATATACCCGTCTTCTGTTATTTTTAAGGCGGCAATGTTATATGCCCTTGTTTTCGGAACAATAATTACTGTTATTGTTTTCATGGCAAGTTCCCGTCGTGACAATTATATAAAAAACAATTTCTCGGATATCGAGAACTTGAGTATTTCATGGGTACGCAAGGCTATAACAGCATTATATATATGTCTTGTACTCTGGACCATTCTCCTTTGGGAAGAAAATTGGTTGAACGATGCCGCTTATTATGCAATATCTATTATCGTTTGGACTTATATTTATCGATTATCCCAAAAACATTCGGTTATAGAAATGCCGAGTACGTCCAGATTATTTATGCCGAAACCTGAACAGAAAGGGTCTCATGAGATACAAAATTTTCCCTTTAAAAAATTGCAAGAATATATGGAAAATGAACGAATGTTTCTAAATCCTAAACTGACTCTTACCGAAGTGGCGACGGCAATAGGGACAAACCGTACTTATCTGTCGGAATATTTAAATAACGATCTCGACACGACTTTCTATGAATATGTAAACGGATTCAGAATAAAGGAGGCTTGTGCTCTGCTCTCATCGGATGAACGCAGGTCTTTAACGGAAATAGCCGAATTAAGCGGTTTCAATTCTCTATCTACATTTAATCGTGCTTTTGTTAAAAGCATCGGAGAAACCCCGGCCCGATACCTGAAAAAACGTCAAATCAAATGTTAGAACTGTCTGAATTTTGCTCGGGCCGGGTTTGAGAGAAATTTTATTGTCAATGATTCATTTCCGCAAGAATTTGTATGATCATTACGATAATCATAATAGAGATGTAGTCTTGCAAGTTTTCACGGAGTTTCATCTCTGTGCGCATTTTATAACGTTCTACCGACTTTACCGATATACCCAAAGTTTCAGCAATTTCGCGGTAATTTTTGTTTTCGAACCGGCTCATAATGAATACCTGTTGGTATTCAAAAGGCAGTGTTTTCAGAGTTTCTATCATCAAAGATTTAAGTTCGGAGAAAAGAACGACTTCTTCCAGATCGTTACTGCCGATCTCGAACGGGTTTGTCATTTTCCCTTGTATGTAATTTTGTTCTATCCGGTTTCTTTGTAAGTAATTCAGACAGAAATTTCGGGTCATGGTAATCAAATAGTTCTTTGCAGAAGTTTCGATATTTATTCTATGGCGGTTTTCCCATAAGGATGTAAAAACGTCTTGAACCACGTCTTCAACGACCTCTTCTGATTCGATATAACGGCGGCCGAATATACATAAAGATGGATAATAGGATTCAAACAGTAATTTGAAAGCTTTTTGACTATTATTCTCTGATATTTCTATTAATAATTCATCAGCCTGCATATCCCTTTGTAAACTTAATTTGAATTATGCCGTTATTTTGTAAAAGCATTTCTAAAAATTGAGGTATCTGTTTATTTTCTGCATAGAGTTTGTCCGCACAATCAATTGTCTTTATATTTTGTAAAAAGCGTATAGTTCAGTCAGATTAAATTTAAGATTTACAATTATAAGGTCTGAGATGTTTGGATTAAACTACTCATTTCTGCAATTTTAAATAGAATAACTTCAAATCGTTGGTTTTATTTCCGATCGATTATGGTTAATCTCCGACTGAAATACAAAAGATAAACTTTGCAAAGAACTTTTTGGGATTTTAACTCCGTTTTTGTGTCGCATATAGAAAATATGATGCCAATCAATTTTATATTATATCCAAAAGTGATAAATCATTGTAACCCGATTTATAAACACCAAAATGATTTTTTCATGTTGGAAAATCAAAAGCTAAATAAGTATAAAAAAATGGAATATACAAGGATTAATCTGTTTTTATTTTTTTGAAAAACGCTTTTTATTTAATGCTTTGATGTTTTCTGGTTCTCTCTTTTTATCTCCAAAATAGCATAAGGTATTTTGTGATATTTCTAAAGTGTACGAAATCAGATTTTTATAAAAAACTTATGTCGTAGCTGTCTGTTTTTGCTGGGTCTGTTTGTCTATTAAACGAATATGCAAAATACAGATATGGAAAAGATTTCAGAAAATATAAAACCCCAACCTCAAAAAGTCTTTGATTATTATAGCGGGAAACTCGACCCCGAGGAGGGGAAAAAGATAGAGGAGCAACTTTCGGAAGAAAATGCTGCGTTATTAGTTTCTGTAAAGAAGTTGTTGGATTTGGACAAACAAATGACCGAGTTGTCGGAGATCGATACTCGTAAGGCATATAAAAAAGTATTGTCCCGTATACATACCAATAGGCGTTCTCATATATTCGAGATATTTAGTCGTGTGGCGGCGATTATTGTTCTTCCGCTCATCGGTCTGACCGGAATTTTGGGTTATTTTCAGATAAAAGACTCGTTTGCAGATATTACTTATGTTGAAGTGAATGCTGCTCCGGGAACGATCTCTAAGTATCAGTTACCTGATAAATCGTATGTCTGGCTTAATTCGGGAAGTTGGTTACGTTATCCGACCCGTTTTAGTGAAGAATCCCGGAGAGTAGAAATACGGGGAGAGGCTTATTTTGAGGTGGAGTCGGATAAGGAACATCCTTTTTATGTAAATACTCCCGGAGGATTAAGTGTCCGGGTTACGGGGACGAAATTTAATGTAAGCGCTTATGATGATGAGCGTACGATCGAGGTAGTATTGGAAGAAGGACGGGTGAATGTTGAAAATACAGACGGAAATGTTAATATGGCTCTTAGACCCGGGGAGTGTTTCTATTATGACCGCCAAGATAAAAATACATATGTGAAATCGATTGAAACTTATGAAAAAACTGCATGGAAAGATGGGAAGGTTGTCTTTAGGAATGCCTCGTTGGATAAGATATTTAAGTTCCTTTCTCGTCGTTATAATGTTGACATTAATTTCGTAAATAAAAAGAATACCGAGTATAATTACCGTGCGACCTTTACCGGAGAAGATATTTTTCAAATCTTGGATTATTTGAGCATGACTGCTCCGATAAAATGGGAAGTTGCAACTCCTGCTCAGAATAGCGATACGACACTTTCTCGTAAACGAATTAATATATACCTTGAATAAAATAATTAATAAAAATTTAAAATTTGTATGCTTATGAAATTTTGAAAAACACAGCAGTGAAGCTCTTGAAAATCAGAGCTAGCCATTATATTATGTAAAAATTGGAGATTAATTTAAGTTATAAAGAATATCATGAAAAAAAAGAAAAGGTGTGAATATCATACAGTTATTTCCTGTATGTTTCGGAAAATGAAGATCGGGCTGTTTCTTTTCCTGTTTGCTTTCTCTCAAATTCAAGCTGAGAATCTTTTTGCTCAAAGTAGAACGATATCTATTTCGGTAAATAATGAACCGGTAGAACAAGTTATCGAAAAGATCGAGAAAAATTCGGATTATGTTTTTCTGTATAATGATAAGTCTATCGATTTGAGCCGTAGAGTATCTGTTAAAGTAAATGGTGGTACTATTAATGCCGTTCTTGATGAAATGTTTAAAGGAACAGGTATTAAATATACCATTTCGAATCGTCAAATTATTCTTTCTCATGTAACAGTCGCTCATGCGGGTAAAATGGCCGGATCGGCTGAACTGTCGGCTGTTCAGGATGGGAAAATCTCTGTGTCGGGGACTATAGTGGACGAAAAAGGAGAGCCGGTTATCGGTGCTAATATTGCACAGAAAGGAACGACCAATGGTACGATTTCTGATTTTGACGGAAATTTTACAATTAAAGTGCCGAAAAATAGCGAGTTGCTTATCTCTTATGTCGGGTATGTATCTCAAACGGTAAAAGTGACCGAAAGTGCATTGAAGATCGTTTTGAAAGAAGATGCCAAAGTTTTGGGAGAAGTCATTGTCACGGCTATGGGTATTGCCCGTAAAGAAGAAACATTGACTTATGCTACTCAGACAGTAGGAGGCGATGAACTTACCCGAGCTAAGGAGACGAACCTGATCAATTCTTTACAGGGGAAAAGTGCAGGTCTTGTGATTACTCCTAATTCAGGAGGAGCCGGAGGTGCTTCAAAAATATTGCTCCGCGGTAATGCCTCGATAATGGGGAATAACAGCCCGTTGATTGTCGTTGATGGGGTACCGATGAGGAATAAGGTATCTGGTGAGATGAATATGGATTCCGGTGGTGCCAATTTGATGGTTGATGGGTCGACAGAAGGAAGTGATCCCCTTTCTCAACTTAATCCGGATGATATCGAGAGCATTACGGTGTTGAAGGGTGCCAATGCGGCGGCCTTATATGGTAGTGCTGCGTCTAACGGGGTATTGATGATCACTACGAAAAAAGGACGTGAAGGGGCTTTACGCATCGATGTGTCGAGCAGTACGACATTTGAGACACCTTTGGTATTGCCTAAAGTGCAGAGTACCTATGGAGCGCAGATGGCAGGTTCTGCTGAAAACGGTTTTACGATGGGATCTAACAGTTGGGGACAACGGATGTCCGATCTTTCCGACGATTATTTTAATTCGCAGTATTCACCGTACCATTTGAGCCGGAATCCTTATGATCCAAGCGATTTTTTCAAGGTGGGGACTAATTTTAACAATACAGTTGCTTTAAGCGGTGGTAATAAAACGGTACATACCTATTTTTCTTATGGAAATACGACTGCGAACGGTATCATTGAAACGAATAAATTCCATCGACACAATCTGGCTTTGCGAGAAAATTTCTCTTTCTTCGATGATAAGCTGAAAGTCGATATTTCGGTTAACTATATCAATCAGAAAACAATAAATCGCCCTTCCGGGGGAACATTCTTCAATCCGATTTATCAACTATATACTGCTCCCCGCAATCTGGATATGGACTATTATCGTAAAAATTATTATGATTTGAACGGTACGTGGACGTCTAATCCTTATAATGTAATCGAGCAGCAGACTGGTAAAGACGGACTTCCTATCTCGGTAATTAAATCAGGTTATACTTCTCAACTTTCTGATACTAATTATGGAAAACAGGTCTGGTTTACTGATGCTATTAACTTGAATAATCCTTGGTGGCTACTTAACCGTATGACCAGTGAAGATGTTGTAAACCGTACGTTCGGTAGCGTGTCTGCTAATTATCAAATTTTAGACGGGCTTAATTTGCAGGCTCGTGTTAAATATGATTATAACGAGATGAATAGTGAGAACCGTCAATATGCGACTACTTGGGGAAATGCCGAGATGATAGACCGTGGACGTCTTATTCTCGATCACACTAAGTATTATGATTTCTACGGAGATTTTATGTTGAGTTATAATAAAAATATAGGAGATTTTACATTAGGTGTAAATGCGGGCGGTTCTATGTTTAATTCTGTTTCTAATCAATGGAAAATTACTCCGATTGCGAAGTCGGGAGCTCCTTATATTGTCGATCTTTCTTGTAATCAGTTTGTACTGGAAGATATTTATTTGAATAGCAGCGAAAATTTTGGAGGATTAGTTGATAAGGATTGGGAGCGCTCCATATTCGCTACTGCACAGTTGACTTATAAAGATAAAGTTACGGTTGAGGGTAGTTATCGAGATGACTGGTATCGTGCTTTCACGCAGTTCCAGGGTATGTCTCCGCACTTTGCATATTTCTCTGCCGGTGCTAATGCTCGGCTTTCAAATATATTCGAATTGCCTCGTCAGATTAATGAGTTGAAAGTTCGGGCTTCTTATTCAGAGGTGGGTAATTCGGTACCTAATATGTTGTTATTGGCTTCTTCAAAACGTAATCCGGTGACTGGTGCTTATATCAATAGCGGTGTTGTATCTTTTAAAGATCCGAAGCCCGAAACAACGCAATCGGTTGAAGTCGGTTTCGATATCAGTCTGTTGGATCGTACGATCAATTTGGAAGCTACTTATTACAATGCTCTCATGAAGAGTCAATATATGACATATCCGGGTGCTGGTAATAAGACGATTTTTATCAATGGTGGAAAAGTCCGTAACCAAGGTATCGAATTGACCGCTTCTTATGTCTTGGCGCCTAACCGCAATTTCAGCTGGGTAACCAACGTGAATTATGCATTTAATGACAATAAGATTATTACGGTGGCGCGTAAACAAAATGGGCAGCCGTATATATATGAAGTGGATATGGGAAACCTCAGTGGTTTGAAAGTAAAATTTAAAGAAGGCGGCTCTTACGGAGATTTGTATGCGGTAGGGTTTATGACCGATGAGATTACCGGAGAGGTGATTGTTGATGAAGAAGGCAAACCTTTTAAGAAAAACGGACAAGCCAATGAATATTTAGGAAATATGAACGCCAAGCATACGCTTGGGTGGTCGAATACCTTCACATATAAAGATTTTCAATTTTATTTTCTGATCGATGGTAAAATAGGGGGTAAGGTGATTTCGTTTACCGAAGCTTACCTTGATTATTTCGGGACTTCGGAAAGAACCGGTCAGGCTCGGGATAATGCTATAGCGAATAATCTTTATTGGACTTCTGAAGACGGAACTGTTTCCAAACCGGGAATGTATATCCCCGGTACGACACAAATTGTTCCTATCGAGTCATATTATACTACTATTGGGGGAGGAACCCCGATAGGCCGCAATTATGTATATGACGCTACTAATTTCCGGTTACGTGAAGTTTCTATCGGATATACATTCCGTAATCTTTTCGGTGCAGGTAAGAATTTGACCCTTTCGGCAAATGCCCGAAACTTGTTTTTCCTCTATAAAGATGCTCCTATTGATCCTGAAACATCGCTCAGTACACAGAATGCATTAGGAAATGTCGATATTTTCAGTATGCCGACAACTCGCTCTTATGGTTTAACAGTTAAAGCAACATTCTAAACGAATAAAATTATGAAGAAAAAATATTTTTCCGTAATGATATTAGCGGCAACGATGTCTTTGGTCGGTTGCGGAGACCCTCTATTGGATGATCTCAGCCTGAATACTCAAGTTTCTTCGGGTGATCTTTCTATCGCAGAGAATTATGATCAGGCAGTCGGTTATTTTCTGACTGCCCAACAGAAGATGCATGATATAGGAACTTCGGGAGGCGCGCATGTTTATCAGGTGCAATTTAATATCCATATCGATAACTATGCCGGTTATATGGCAAGTACACAAAATTTTAGCGGTAACTTGCCTTCTACGTACCGTTATTTCCCGGAGTATGCCGACGGTCCTAAGGCTAGTTTCTTTAATGTGGCGCATGCGGCATTACCTGTTATGCGATCGGCCGATCAGCTTGATCTGAAAGAGATAGGGGCTATGTGCAATATCATGTATTGTTTCTCGGCATTAGAGTTGTCCGATGTTTATGGTCCGTTTCCTTGGACCGATTACAAGAATGATGTTCAGGAGCCACCTGTTACTTACGAACCGATGGATGTGATTTACGACTCGTTATTTTATAATTTGAAAAAATCTGCCGAAATATTAGCGGATTTTTCGAATACATCGCAAGAGCATCAGGATAAAATCAATAATGCACTTGCCCGATATGACCGTATTTGCGGGTCGGTAGATGTATGGCGAAGATTCGCTAACTCTATACGTATGCGTATGGCCTTGAGAATGAGTAATGTTAATCCTGCAAGAGCGGAAGAAGAGGCTCGTTTGGCATTTAATGACGGACTGATTGAGAAATCGATAGTATATAATCAGAATGTACATGACGGATTGTCTCATCCTATTGTATTTATTTCGACTCTTTGGAATGATACTCGTTTGAACGCTTCGATGGAAAATATAATGAAGCGGTTGAACTATCCTTTTATGGAGACGATTTTTCTGAAAAATGGAGGTGCTATCAAGAATACTTCTACGGGAGAAAAAGTCTGGAATGAAAATACGGATATTGTAGGTGTTCGGACGGGAATTTCATTGACTGCTCGTGATGATAATAATCCGTATATCAATTTCTCTATGGTAAATAGTGCCTATAATACTACACCTATTTCCCTTTTCAAGCTTTCGGAACGTTATTTCCTGGAGGCTGAAGCGGCTCTTCGTTGGAATATCGGCTCTTTGACATCCAGCTATTTGAGGGGGATTGTGGCGAATTTTGCGGACTTTGATGTAGCTCAGACTGATGAGAAATTCCGGACCTATTGGGCTCAGAAAGATGGTGATATTGATACGTCTATCGATTATGTAGATCCGAGTAATCCGAGAAATAATATAAAAGGTTTGTTAACTGTCGGTGTAACTATAAACTCATCAGATGCTCCTGCCATAAAATTGGAAAAGATCATCACTCAAAAATGGCTTGCGAATTTCCCGATGGGACTTGAAGCGTGGAACGATTTGCGCCGTACCGGTTATCCCCGCATTTTCCCGACAAACGATATCGGTGACGGAACATTGGGTAAAGGGCGTATGATACGCCGTATTCCGTGGAATGAAACTGATGGTTCGGCTGCGCAAGACATTGCCAATAGCGGATTGGATGCACTTGGTGGCGGTAATTATGAGCGTACGACCCTTTGGTGGGATGTTGAAGATCCTGCCGGCCTGGGAGATAATCGTTGGTGGGAACGTGCGGCTGTCGGACAATAAGAGTTATCCTTAAATTTTAGGGAGGTGAGTATCTCACCTCCCGGATACAAATACATAGTTGTTAATTTAAAATGGAAAAAACATGAAAACAAAGACTTGGTTATTTTCTATGCTTTCGTGTATTGCGGTTTCTTCTGTTTCGGCACAGAATATCCCTTCGCACGATGCATATGTGAAGCTTTATGATGATAATGTTTCGCAGAATTTTTATGACTATTTCAGAACATGGGAGCCCGGACAGGCATTGTCGGAGGATGAGAATTTTTTTATTTCCCGTGTGCCGTTAAAAAAACGTTTTGAAAATGCAAATACACAGGTTGATCCGACATTGACGACAGATCGCAAATTTTGTATGTGGACTCCGATGGGAGTTGCCGATACTTATTGGCAGTCGTTGCCCCGTTATGTTTTTGATGGCGATAATTTCAGTATGTGGTCTTATGTCGATTCGCAAGGAGGATGGTCTTTGCCGTGGATTCGTGTACCGGGAGCTTATTCGGATGTGACTCATCGTAATGGTGTAGCAAATAGCGGTGGTTTGATCTTTTTCGATTCGTGGGGAGGAGACAATACCAATGCGAATAATTGCGTGAGAATGTTGACCGAAAAAGAGAACGGTAAGTTTAAATATGCCGAGAAGCTTGTGAAATTTATGCGTTATTATGGTGTCGATGGTTTAGGCGTAAATCCCGAAGGTAGTGTGCCGAATGCTTCTGATTTTCAAGATTTTATTATTGAATGCCGTAAAATTGCGGAAGATTTGAATTGGCAGTTCCATATTTATTGGTATGGTACCAGTTTGAATAACGGTAATATGGATTTGGGTTCAAGTTTTATAGCTTCGAAGCAAGACTGGTTGTGGAAAAATGGTAGTCAGGTGACCGATATGTATATGCTGAATTATAGTTGGTCTTCTGGTGCTTCAAGTTCTGTGAACCTTGCAAAATCTATCGGATCTGATCCGTTTACTCTGTATGCCGGTTATGATATTCAGGGAAAGTGGCTTGGTCGTGGATCTTGGAGTGTATTGAAAAACACGGATATGTCAATAGCATTTTGGGGTAATCATACAACGAATATGATTTATCAGAACTCTTCTGAGTTCGGGTCAGGAGATGAAGCTGTTCAATATTGTTATTTGGATAAGCAGGAACAAGTATTTTCGGGCGGATTACGTAATCCGGCCAATCGTCCTGCAATAAAAGACGGGATTACAAGTGCCAGTGAAGCTGCCATGGAGAAGTTTCACGGTATTGCAGAGTATTTACCGGCTCGTAGCGTATTGCAGGAATTGCCTTTTGTGACACGTTTCGGGTTAGGTAACGGTAAGGTATTCAGAAACGAAGGCAAAGTGACTTTCAATAACAAGTGGTTTAATATCGGTGTTCAAGATTATTTACCCACATGGCGTTGGTGGATTACCGATGCGAATGGCGATGTTCCGTCAGATGCTATTGATTGCGGGTTTACGTTTGAGGATTCTTGGTATGCCGGTTCTGCATTGAAATTGTCGGGGGCGACTAAAGTTTCTAATATCAGATTGTTTAAGACCAATTTCAACATTGCTAAAGGTGACAAGATTTCTATGCGGTATAAGGTGAATAACGGAACAGAATCTCATCTAAAACTGATTTGGTCTAAGGTAGGTTCTGAAAGTGATTTCCAGAGTGCAGATATTCCGGATGCTGTGGCAAAAGGAGAATGGATGGAGTTCTCAAAAACAGCTAATGCACTGGGAATGACCGGGAATGTCGCTTGCATTGGCTTGGCTGTTGAAAACACTTCTGCCGATTATGAATTGTTAGTAGGAGAGTTTGCTATTGTCAATAATAATGTAACACTTCATCCGGTAACTCCGACAATCATTACAGATGAAAGTAAGATACTGAAAAAACGTACTTATAACGCACTTGATTTTAAGTTCAGTTGGAAGTGTGCCGATACTAATCCGAGTGATCCGTCTTTACCTATCTATAATGAAGATGTAGATACGTGGTATTTTGAAGTGTATAGTCAGGCGAAAGGTGAAGAACCTATCCTTTGTGGTACTACTTCATCTTGGGCTCATTATGTAGTCGGGGCTCCGGTATCATCAGACAACACCATATCTGAGTACCGTGTCGGTGTACGGGCTGTTGCTCCTGATGGAAAAACAACTAGTGATATTGCTTGGACTAATTATTTGAATATTCCGGTTACGATGATTGACGGTATCGAATGTAACAAAGCTGTGATCAAGGCTGGAGAGGAGTTTACCGTGTCATTGCTCGATCCTAATCAAGCAGAACCAATGTTTTGGGAACTTATCAATTCGACTACCGGTGAAAATAAAGGTACTTTTGATATGGGGCGTTCATTTACGACATCTCTTTCGGAAGAAGGTTATTATGACGTGAAAATAACAAAGCAAGATTTGTCCGAATTGACTTATCGTGGATATGTACAGGTATCGCCTGCTGTTACCGGTGCTTTACCGTTGATCGATGATATTACGGCTTCGAAAACAGAGGTTGATCTGAGTCAATCGGATGATCCGGTTACGCTTACATTTACCGGACGTAAAGGAGAAGGTACGGTATCCCGCGGGTTGAAGATAGACGATCCGTATATGTTCCGTATCCCGTCAGAATTCCTACCTAATAATCAGGGTACTTATTCTATCGGATTCTGGCTTAAACCCGATAAATTCTCTCATGCACAATATGGAACTAATTTGTTGAATCAGAGAGATATCTCTCTTAACTGGCCTAACAATAACTGGGGTGCTTTTTGGGTACATATATGGCCGAAGACCACAAATAAAAATAATCCTGATGAGGTTTTAATAGAGGATAATATCGTATCGTTTACGATGTATAACAATGAATCTACGATTTCGTTTAACGGAAATAATAATAAGCATGAAATACCTAACTTGAATTGTTGTACTGACGGTACATATTTCAAAGAAGAATCTTATAGCCTGACACCGGGCCAATGGACTCATATCATGATTATGTTTAACGGATCACAGCAAAGTATCTATTTTAACGGTAAAAAGGTAGGTTCTTGTGCCGCAAGAAAGAACAGTTATAACGAATCTCCTATTTATTTCGGTGGATCGAATGTTTATCATTCCGGTTTTACGGGAGTTATAGATGATGTACAGATTTGGCATAAGGCTCTTTCTGACAGTGAAGTGGTAGAAGCTATGGGCGGATATGAAGATAAAGAGATACCCGCCGGTTTACAAGGTTATTGGACATTTGAGTCGGACACTTATAATGAAGGTGATAAAACTTTTGAAAATAAGGGATTGCTTGCTGCTAATACTAAAGCTTCTTATATAGAATTTAAAGGTTCGGCCGGGGAGAATACTTCACTTACCACTGAAATTGTAATTCCTGCTTCAATTAATGTTGAAGGAAACCCAGCACTTTCTGGTTCGATGCCGATCACAACGACCGCTACTTATGAAGTAGAAAACGCTAAAGTCACAAATAATGGTGACGATGCAACTGTCGCTTTTGATACTGATGGTACTTATGATGTTACTCTTACGTTGCAAAATGGTTGGGGTACGGCAACAATGACAAAACAGCAATATATTGTAGTTGTAGGCGGTGCTATGGGTGTTGATGAAAATAATGTTGTAGAATCTTTGTCGGTATATCCGAATCCGTTTATCGAAAATATAAACTTGCAGTTTGCCGTTGACGGTAATTATCAAGTAGATGTTTTTGATGCGCAGGGCCGTCAAGTGGCTTCTAAAAAATATCAGGCAAGAGCTGGAGAAATTTGTACAATGACGATGGACAATGCCGCTAAGGGCATTTATTCGGTCGTAATTTCTCAAGACGGAAAAAGGGTGAAAGCCTTGAAATTAGTGAAATAATATAATATAGATTTATTACCTGCACATATTGTGCAGGTAATAAATCTATATTCGTATAATAATATTGAATAAAGAATTGGACTAAAATCGAAGATTGTCCCGTTATCGGGTGATTTATTTGATAAACTCTCTATAATAAAAAATAGAACGGAGGCATTCGTGTTCCGATATGACAAAAATGGAATAATTAAAATCTATAAATAGTATGAAGAAACATTTGTTTGTATTAGGAGTATGTCTCCTGTCATTGTTTATAATTTCGTGCAAACGGCAAAATGCACCGAATACCTATTCTGTTATTCCTTATCCGAACTCATTAGTTCAGGAAGATGGTACGTTCGTTTTTAATAAAAAGACGAAAATGATATGCACTTCATCGCTCGATTCGGCATCTCAGGAGGTCGTTCGTAACTTCAGTGCACTGCTTAACAATGTAGCAGGTCTGAAAACCGAGTGCATAGTTGAAGAAGAGAAAAGAGAAAAGAATATCGTCTTTTTCGATTTAGATACATCTATTGCCGATGAAGGGTACTCTTTAGATATAGACCCTTCGAAAATTATTATTAAGGCAAGTTCGGCTGCCGGATTCTATTATGCCGTTCAATCATTAAAACAACTGCTTCCCATAGCTGTGTATGGAGATAAAAAGAGTGATTCGGTAGAGGAGTGGGAAGTTCCGTGTGCCCATATCGATGATGCCCCGCGTTTTTCTTACCGGGGAATGCATCTTGATGTAGCACGCCATTTTTTCTCTGTGGATGAAGTAAAAAGATATATAGATTTGCTGGCCATGCATAAGTTGAATGTGTTTCATTGGCATCTTACCGATGATCAGGGCTGGCGTATAGAGATTAAGAAGTATCCCAAACTGACCGAAATCGGCAGTATTCGCAAACATACGATGGTTGAGAAAAATTTTGATCAGTATGATAATACTCCGTATGGGGGATATTATACACAAGATCAGATTCGGGATATTGTCAATTATGCAAAAGAACGTTTTATTACTATAATTCCGGAAGTAGATCTTCCCGGTCATATGGTGGCGGCTTTGGCCTCTTATCCTTCTTTGGGGTGTACCGGAGGACCGTATGAAGTGCAAGGAGTGTGGGGAGTGCATCCTGATGTTTTATGTGCCGGAAAAGAAGAAACTTATGAGTTTGTAACGGACGTATTGTCCGAAGTTATAGAATTATTCCCTTCCCGTTATATTCATATAGGAGGAGATGAATGCCCTAAAGACCGTTGGAAAAAATGTCCGCTTTGTCAGGCGCGCATTCGGAAGCTGGGTTTGAAGACCGATAAGGAACATACTGCCGAAGAACGGTTACAGAGCTATTTTATGACTCGTGTAGAGAAATTTCTGAATGAAAATAATCGTCAGATCATCGGTTGGGATGAGATCCTTGAGGGAGGGGCTGCCCCTAATGCAACAGTTATGTCATGGAGAGGTACCGACGGTGGTGTGCAGGCTGCAAAATTGCGTCATAACGTTGTTATGACTCCCAATACTTATCTCTATTTTGATTATTATCAAAGTGAAGATACTCAGACCGAACCGCTTGCAATAGGCAGTTATGTACCTCTTGAAAGAGTATATGATTTTGAGCCTGTTCCGGATACGTTGGATAATGATTCTAAAAAATATATTTTGGGAGCACAGGCTAATCTTTGGACTGAATATATTTCTGATTTTAAACAGGTCGAGTATATGTTGCTTCCGCGTTTAGACGCTTTGAGTGAGGTGCAATGGACTCAGCCGGAGAATAAAAATTGGGTGAATTTTCTTGATCGTCTTCAGCATAATATACAGGTGTATGACTTGAAAGGATATAATTATGGCAAACATATATTCGGCATCAATCCTGAATATAGGATTATTCCGGAAAAGCATTGCATAGAGGTGACTTTGAGAACGCAAGGTGATGCTCCGGTTTATTATACGCTTGACGGAACGGTGCCTACTGAAAAAAGCACGAGATATACACAGCCGATCGAGTTGACGGAAAATGCCGATTTGAAAGCGATTGTAGTGCGTTCGGGAATGAAGACCAATATGTTTGAGAAAGAATATGTATTCAATAAGGCTACGGCACGCAAGATAACGTTGAATAGTGTCCCGAATGACCGTTATACGTTTAAGGGTGGTCAGACTCTTGTAGACGGGATGACCGGAGATATGGGGTTTGCCACCGGTCGCTGGATCGGATTCAGTCCAGGAGATTTGGATGCCGTGATTGATTTAGGTGAGACAACATTTATTTCTAAAGTCGAATTGGGTATTCTGTTCGATAAAGATAATTGGATATTCCCTTCCGATCATATTTCAGTATCGGTTTCTCAGGATGGTGTGAAATATAATAGTGTGGCAGATACGGTATTGGTGTTGCCAGATCAGAGTATGAAGAATAGTCGTATGATTCAAGGTGTAACCTTTGATCCTGTAAATACCCGTTATGTAAAAATTAAGGCTAATAGTGTAAAATCTTTACCTGCATGGCATGGTGCGAAAGGTAAGCCCGGATTTTTATTTGTAGATGAGATAAATATATATTAAGAATTGCTCTGGAGCTGTGTGTATTATTCTGAATATTTAGACAGTCTCTTGTTATATAGAACAAATTCTTATTAGGAAAGTGAGATTTTTCTAAGCAAATAAATCTTCTTCCGGAGAATATTTAGAATTTTCGGTATCTGTTCGAGGTAAGCAGGTATAAATATAAATTGGGATATTCTCCGGACAATTTTGATTCAAGTATGGTGAAAAAACTAGTGTTGTTATGTTTTTTATTTGTATTCTTGTCGTTGTCATTGAAAGGTCAATGGCAAGAACAGATAACACTCCAACTGATTCCTTATCCGCAGAAACTGGAATTTGGCGAGGGAACATTTTTTTCTGAACATCCGGATGTCGTATTTTCCGGAATATCTTCTGCTGAAGAAGCGATTTTAATGAATGAGTTACGTTCTTCGTGGCAGACGATCAATCGGAAGAAAAAAATATCCGGGAAAGATGTTATTTTCATTCAAAAGATACGAGACGGAGAGGTGTCTGTCTCCGGTGGTTATGATTTGGAAATCCGTCCCGAAAGAATCATCATTTCTGCAAATAACGATGAAGGTCTGTTCTATGGTGTTCAAACATTGAATCAGATTACGGCGTCTTGTGTCGGTAAGGCTCTTCCTTGTCTGAAAATCAAAGACTATCCCCGGTTTCCTTATAGAGGCATGCATTTGGATGTTTCACGTCATTTTTTCGATACCGAATTTATAAAAAAGCAGTTAGATGTTATTGCTTCTTACAAGTTTAATCGGTTTCATTGGCATTTGACTGACGGTGCCGGGTGGAGGATTCAAATAAAAGAATATCCGCTTTTAACCGAAGTGGCGGCATGGAGGCCTGCTCCTACGTGGAAAGAGTGGTGGAACGGAGACCGCCGTTATTGTCGGCAGGATATTCCCGGAGCTTATGGCGGCTTTTACACTCGTGAGGATATAAAAGATGTATTGGAATATGCTCGATCGAAACACATTACGGTAATACCCGAGATCGAAATGCCGGGACATAGTGAAGAGGTTTTGGCAGTTTATCCCGAGTTGTCTTGTTCGGGTGAGCCTTATAAGAACGGGGAGTTTTGTATCGGAAATGAAAATACTTTCGAATTTCTTGAAACCGTATTGGATGAAGTTATTTCACTTTTTCCTTCGAAATATATTCATATAGGAGGGGATGAGGCGAACAAGGAAGCTTGGAAGAAATGCCCTAAATGTCAGCAAAGAATGAAAGATGAGGGACTGAAGTCTGTCGATGAATTACAGAGTTATCTGGTGCATCGTATAGAAAAGTATCTTAATAGCAAAGGCCGCGAGTTGTTAGGATGGGATGAGATTTTGGACGGCGGACTTTCTCCGAATGCGACGGTTATGTCTTGGCGTGGTGAAAAGGGTGGTATTCAGGCCGTGAGAATGGGGCACGATGCGATCATGACCCCCGGAGAATATTGCTATTTCGATACGTATCAGGATAATCCGTCGGGAGAACCGGAAGCTATCGGCGGATATTTGCCTTTAAAGAAAGTGTATTCTTATAATCCTGTGCCCGATTCTTTAACTTTAGAGGAGAGCAAGCGCATATTGGGTGTACAGGCCAATCTTTGGGTAGAATATATCTCTACGCAAAAACATGTCGAATATATGCTTTATCCTCGTTTGCTCGCACTTTCCGAGGTAGCTTGGAGTAATCTCGAAAATAAATCGTGGACGCGTTTCCGTCTGGCGGCCAATAGACATGTTGCGTGGTTGTGGGACAAGGGGATAAATGCTCATCCTATTGCCAATGGAGTAGTCATGTCTCAGATTGTAGATACTTTGAAACGTGAAATACGTGTTTCTTTCGAATGTGACCGTATCCCGTCCGAAATTCGTTATACACTCGACGGATCAGAACCGACGTTGCAATCGACATTATATTCTGTTCCTGTTTCTGTAAAAGATTCGGCCGAGATAACCGTTGCGCTTTTCGGGAGGGGGAAGCAGTTGACCCGTTCACAAAAATATAAAGTTTATTATCATAAAGGAATCGGTGCGAAAGTGACTTATAAGTTGCCTTATAGCGACCATTATAAAGCTGCTTGTGAATATACGCTAACCGATGGTCATACAGGAGGAAACAGTTATGGAGACGGCAAATGGCAAGGTTTCTCCGGAGATATGGATTGTATTATAGATTTAGGTAAAATTACCGATATTCATACTGTCGAAGTTAATTTCATGCAACAGCCCGGTCCTTGGATTTGGTTTCCCGAATGGACCGAAATATGGATTTCTGATGACGGAAAAGAGTATTTTCGTCTGAACCGTATCGATAATCCGGTCGGACGTGATACGGAGGGCATGATGATCCGGAATTTCGGTTATAACGGATATGCAAAGGCTCGTTATATTCGTTATAAAGCTCATCAAGTACCTAAAGAAGGTGCTTATATGTTTGTCGATGAAATAAATATACGTTGATAATTCAGGATACTACGATCTATCTTTTCTATGAAAAAACATTTTGTGTAGTATGTGTAGTGTGTAGAACTCCCGGGGCGTATGGGAATAATTCCCGGGAGTGTTTTTTTGTTTCTGTTTGCGAAAATATATTTATAGTTTGTGTGAAATTTTGTCCGAATTATTGGGGATTTCAAAAATATTTTATAGATTTGTTGAATAGATGAAGAAGGTGAACTAAGAGAAATAATCTCTAATGCGAACACACACACGCATATTATAGATTTCTATACTATCTATTTTTATACGGTACGAATTATTTCCCTTTTTTAGTGTTGTGATATTTTGGTATTGGGTTGGTGATAAGCAAGATTGATTATGCAGTCTTGTGTGTGAAGAATTATATATAGAAAATAATTAATCATTATACCTATAAATTTCAAACAATGAAAAATGCAGTATCACGCCGTGATTTTTTGAAAAAAGCGGGATTGGCGACATCGGGTTTAGTATTGGGAGGTATGTTCCCGAACTTGTCTGCACGGAGCGAAAGCTCTGCTAAGCAGGTATTCGGGACGAATGACAAAGTAAATCTTGCCTGTGTCGGTATCAGTAATCGAGGGGGAGAAATTCTTCGGGAGTTTAATAAAACCGGGTTGGCGAACATCGTTGCTTTGTGCGATGTAGACTTGGATTCTAAAGGTTGCCGCAAGACTATCGCAGAATTTCCCAAAGCACGTTTATTCAGAGATTTCAGAGAAATGTTCGACAAAATGGGAGGTGATATCGATGCTGTATCCGTAGGGACTCCCGACCATTCTCATTTCCCCATCTGTATGATGGCTATGGCTTTGGGAAAACATGTTTATGTAGAGAAACCTATGGCACGTACGTTTTATGAAGCGGAGCTTATGATGCGGGCTGCACAGAAGTATGCGAAAGTGGTGACTCAAGTCGGTAATCAAGGACATTCAGGCGAAAATTATTTTCAATTCAAGGCTTGGAAAGAAGCCGGGATAATAAAAGATGTCACCGAGATAACCGCTCACATGAACGGTGCTCGGCGGTGGCACCCGTGGAATCCCGATATTAAGCAATATCCTCCTGCCGAAACTATCCCTTCCGGAATGGATTGGGATACTTGGCTGATGACCGTTCGGCATCATAATTTCAACTCGAAGTATCATAATGGAAACTGGAGGTGCTGGTATGATTTCGGAATGGGAGCATTGGGTGATTGGGGAGCTCATATTTTGGATACTGCCCATGAGTTTTTAGACTTGGGGCTTCCCTATGAGATCGATCCGATTAAGTTGGAGGGGCATAATGACTACTTTTTCCCGATGGCATCGACCATTAAGTTTCGTTTTCCGAAACGGGGGAGTATGCCTCCGGTAGATGTTACGTGGTATGACGGTGTGAATAATATACCTCCGGTTCCCGAAGGTTACGGTGTTTCGGAACTCGATCCTAATATTCCGCTTGTAGCCGGAGGTAAAATACAGCCTGCAAAGCTGAATCCGGGTAAAATAATTTATAGTAAAGATTTGATCTTTAAAGGAGGAACACATAGTAGTCCGTTGCATATTATTCCTGAAGAGAAAGCAAAAGCCTTGTCTTCGAAATTACCTGAAGTTCCTAAAAGTACGTCTAATCATCATGAAAATTTTCTGTTAGCTTGTATGGGTAAAGAGAAGGCTAGATCTCCTTTTGAAATATTCGGACCTTTGAATCAGATGTTTTCGTTAGGGGTTATGGCTCAGCGGATGAATACGAAATTGTTATTTGACCGGAAGACTAAAGAGATAACGAATAATCCTTTTGCTAATGCTTTGTTGGTCGGAGAACCACCCCGCAAGGGATGGGAAGAGTTTTATAAAATATGATGTAATATATCGAAACAATTAAAAAATAGAAAATATGAAAAAAACAATAATATTGTCTTTATTGGTTTGCATGACATTGGGGTTATCGGCACAAGATACGCAATGGGAGTCTTTATTTAACGGGAAAAATTTGAAAAATTGGAAAAAACTGAATGGAGATGCCGAATTTAAAGTACAAGACGGGACTATTGTCGGTATTTCGAAATCAGGCACTCCGAATACTTTCTTAGCTACGAAAAAGTACTATGGCGATTTTATTTTAGAATTCGAATTTAAAATCGAATCAGGTTTGAATTCCGGTGTTCAGTTCAGAAGCGAAAGCCTCAAAGAGTATCAGAACGGGAGAGTACATGGTTATCAGTATGAAATAGATTCGTCACCGAGAGCTTGGAGTGGAGGAATTTACGATGAGGCCCGTCGAGCTTGGATATATCGGCTTACGGCTAATCCTCCGGCGAGAAAAGCTTTTAAGAGCAATGAGTGGAATAGAGGGCGTATCGAAGCTATAGGTAATTCTATTCGCACTTGGGTGAATGGAATTGAATGCGCTAATATAATAGACGATGTAACCCCTTCGGGTTTTATCGCTTTACAAGTGCATGAAGTCGGTAAAAATGAGGATGGGAAAACTGTCGCTTGGAGGAATATCCGCATTTGTACTACCGATCTTGAAAAGAACAGAACTCCTGAGAATATGGCAGTGCCCGAAATAAATTTGATCCCGAATACTTTATCCGACAGAGAAAAGAGAGAAGGTTGGAAATTATTGTGGGACGGTAAGACGACCGATGGTTGGAGAAGTGCTAAAGAGACCGGTTTCCCGAAAAAGGGATGGACAATAGAAGACGGAGAGCTTAAAGTTGTCAAAAGTGAAGGTAAAGAGTCTGCTAACGGTGGAGATATTATCACAAAAGATAAGTATAAAAATTTTATATTAAAGGTGGATTTTAAAATAACGACTGGAGCAAATAGCGGGATAAAATACTTTGTCGATCCGGATTTAAATAAAGGTGCCGGATCGGCGATCGGTTGCGAGTTCCAGATTCTTGACGATAAAAATCATCCGGATGCGAAGCTGGGTGTGAAAGGAAACCGTAAACTCGGTTCTTTGTACGATTTGATTCCTCCGTATAAGATTAGTGAGGCTAATTTTCAAAAGGGAACTTATAATACTGCAATGATCGTTGTGAATGGTGATAAAGTGGAACATTGGCTTAATGGGAAGAAAATAGTCGATTATGAAAGAAATAACCAGATGTGGAACGCTTTGGTTGCTTATAGCAAGTATAAGAACTGGCCTGATTTCGGAAATCTGAAAGAGGGACATATTCTTTTGCAAGATCATGGAGATGCCGTGTCTTTCAAAAGTATAAAGATCAAAGTTTTGGATTAATCCTATTTTATGAGAATAGCTCTTCGGAGCTATTTTTTATGTTTATAACCAGTCTGAGTTTTCCAATAAGGAAATATTATCAGGTCATTTTGCATTTTTTTTGATTTGTAACATTGTTTGGTATCTGTATAGTTTCCTTCTCGAGAGGGAAACTGATTATTTATGTGGATTTCTCTCGAACTTTATCCAAGCGAAATTTAGATAGCCTCTAAATAAAAAATTAGTTTTTGGTAAAAAAAACAAAAAAAGGTGACGTTTTTATGTCTGTTTGTTTGTCTATATATACAAAAGAGAAATTAATTTCTCACTAACCTTGAATATTTTAACCATGATAGAAGAATTTTCTGAATATTGTATTTTTTCGTTCCTTATATTGTCTACTTGCGCTTTGGCAGGGTATTTTAGGGTGTCGATAAGTTTTACCAGCCTCTATTTTACTAAATCTTTTGATATTGATAAACTATACAATTCTATTGTTTATAAAGTAGTAGGAATAAAAGTTTGTTCCTTTTCTTGTAATATGTTTCTTTTAAATAAGAGCGTTGAGATAATAGTGAGTAAGAGAGGTCGAAGTTTGCCTAAAGATTAAGACTACTTGATTAATAAATCAATATATCAATGTCTAACTTAAATTTGTTTGAAATGAAAAAACTAAACTTTTTTTTCTTTCTTAGCCTTTTTGCGTTGACGGGGTATTTTGTTCCGGGGATTGCTCAGGGAAATAATACTGCGATCAACATTCCAGGCAAGTCAGGGTCAAATTATTTCCAATTCCGTTTTTCGGATAGTGCGTTGGGAACGCATACTGTAGGTGATGCTACTGTAGATTCTCGAACGAAAACGTTTACGATGTCAGTGTGGATTAAGGCTTCTACTACAAATGGAGATATAATGGGGCATTTACAGGATAATCGTTATCAAAATAGCGGATCTTTTTCTGTAAGGCTTACAGATGGAAAACTCGGTCTTTATGCTCGTGGTTATTATCCGAATGGTGGAGATAAATTTGCAACAGCGGTAAATACGCCATCTTCAGTTTCTTTAGAAACAGGAGTTTGGACGTTTATTTCTATTGTGTCGGATGCTGTGAATAAAACGTTGACTTTGTATAAAGATGGAGTTCAAATACAGCAAGAAACTGTGGATGCGGAAGGTGGTCTTGGACTCTTACCTGATGCGTGTATAATGTTTGTTGGAGGAGAGAGTGATACGGATAAGGTTTTTGCCGGAGATTTGGATATGGTTCAACTTTGGAATAAAGCTTTGACTCCTGAAGAAATAAAAGCTTCAATGGTTAGTGTCGATCCATCTTCTGCTGAAGGTTTATTAGCGTATTATACATTTGTCGATAATGTCGATAATGAGTATCAAAATCAAGGTTCTGTTGAGAATCTTCCTGCAAAATTGGTCAGCGGACCGAAAAGGAGTGGCTCTGCAGCTTGGGAAGGAAAGTATTATGATACTTTTTCAACGGTTGCTTCTACATTAGTTGAAGGACATATTATTCCTGTTCAGCAGTTTACCTATACTTATACAACAGTCAATGGAGGATCTGTTACTGCAATGGTGGGAGATAATGTTATCAGTACCGGAGAAAAATTTGAGACAGGATCGGACATTGTTTTAACAGTATCTGCTAATGCGAATTATGAGTTATCTTCTTTATTGGTAAATGAAGTAGAAAAGAAAAATGAAATATCTGATGGGTCGCTGACAATTGCTGACGTAACTTCTGATTTGACTGTGAAAGCATTATTCGTTGAAAAAACAGCCTCTTATTGTACTCCTGTCGGAACAACCTATACAGGTGTTTATTTGGTTGCTATTACTTCAACGGGAGCAAAAGACGGTGTTGAGATTAATTATACAGCAAATTCGGATTTACCGTCTGATCAGCCGTATGTAAAATTAGATCAGGTTCTGACTGTGCAGAGAGGTTCTACGTTTACCATAAACTATGTAGGAGCTAATAGTGAACAAGAAAAACCGCAGATTACTTGTTGTCATGCAGAGATTTTCGTCGATTGGAACGGTGACGGAGTCTTTGATGGTGAAGACGAAGTATTACCGATGATCGGAAAGGATGCGGGAATGGCTTCAGGAATTCCTACCGAATCAGGTCGTAATTTGGATGTGAAAAATATATTGCAATCATTTACCGTGCCTCAAGATGCTGCTATCGGTCAGGTTTGTGTAAGAATTAGATATGTGGATGCTTGGCATATACGGGGTAATGATGGTGCGGATACTGAACATGGAGCTTGTGCTGGTATCAATAAAGGTTGTGCATATGATATTATGCTGAATATTACAGAAGGAGATGTAACTCCAGAAGGAAATCTTTATACATATAATACTGTTGCTGGCGGAAGTGTAACAGCTGCTATAGAAAATGTTCCGCTTCTTCCGAATGCGCGTTTTGATGATGGATCGGTAATTGTATTGACAGTAGTTCCTGAGGAAAATTATAAATTGACTTCTTTATTGGTAAATAAAGAAGAAAAAGCAGGTGAAGTTGTCGGTAATACTTTGACATTACCGGCTCTATCTGAAGACTTGACTGTGGTTGCTACATTCAGTAAACAGAGTACTCCGGTTGTAGCTAGTTCTGCAATTCATATACCTGAAAAGTCTGGAAATAACCATTATATGTTCCGATTCGATGATCAGTTGTTAGGAAGTCATACAAATGGTAGTACGGATAATGATCAGCGTATTCGCACTTTCACTATGTCTGCATGGGTGAAAACTGCAGGTACAACAGGGGATATCTTAGGTTTGGTACAGTCTAAATATTATGTAGAAAGTGGATCTTTCGGGGTTCGTTTGAGAAATGGAAATCTTGAATTGTTCTCTCGTTGTGTGACATTACCTAGTAACTTTGGAGATGATATAAATGTGAAGACAGGAGTTGCTTTGCCAATAGGAGAGTGGGCATTTATTACTGCAGTTATCGATGATGAAAACAAGACAATCGCATTGTATAAAGATGGTGAGTTGGTTACTCAGCAAAATTTTAAGCGGGATGGTTTCGGAATGTTGCCGGATAAGTCTTGTTTCTTTGTCGGAAATATGGATTTTACAGGAGATATCGAAGATATTCAATTATGGAAAGGAGCTTTAACTCCGGAGCAAATTAAAGCTTCCCGGGCAGGCTATACTCAAGCACCTGAAGATCTGTTGTATTATTATAAATTTAATTCGGCAGATGTTGATATAACACAGTTCCCTAATAAAGGTACTGGAGGTGAATGTGTTGCCGAATTAGCTTATGGCACTGTAAAATGGACTCAAGATCCTGATTTTGGTTATGCTGTAGAAATGTATGTTTATACACCTCAAGTACCTGAATATGTTCAAGGACATGTTAAAGCTCAGCATATAGTTACTTATACAGGGACATCCGAAGGCGGAAGTTTTGTTGTTAAGAATGGAGATGCCATAGTAGAAAGCGGCAGTAGCGTAGATGAAGGAACTTGGCTGACGATAGAAGCTACTCCGGAAGAGAACTATTTGGTTAAGGCGATCAAAGTAAACGGAGTAACGATAGACGGTCAAGGTTTCAATTTGTCTGAAGCCAGTGAAATTACAGTAGAATTTACGAATAAGCTGGTTTACAGATATTCACCGGTTGAAGGCGGAACTGTGTCGGCAAGTATAGGAGAGATGCCGTTGGACAATGAAGGCGAGTTTGATAGAGGTAGCGATGTCGTACTGACGGTATTGGCGAATGAACATTACGAGTTATCATCTCTGTTGGTCAACGGAGACGAAAAGAAAGAGTCTTTAGAATCCGGAAAGCTGACGCTAAGCAATGTTCAGGAAAATATAACAGTGTCTGCGGTCTTCACGAAGAAAAAATATTCGGTTACGTTCACGAGTACGGGAGACGGACAATTGGTGTTGAAGAACGGTAGCAGCAGTCTTTCGAGCGGAGCATTGGTTGAATACGGGACAGAGTTGACGGGTAGTTTGGTTTACAGTGATCCGACCCGATTATCGAAATTAACTAACAATGGAGAAAGCATATTGGAGACGGTAGTCAACAAGACGTTTACGATTACGGTAGAAGGATCAGTGGAACTTGTAGCAGAGTTTAAGGGTGCGACCTATACGGTTACATATCCGACCGAATTGACAGGTGGGAAGTTGAAAGTAACGCAAGATTCCGACGGAGAAGAAATTCCTTCGGGAACGGAGTTGCAGAAAAATACGGCTATCACGATTGTTCCGGAAGCTGAATTGGGCTATGAAATCGGAAGTTTCATGGTCAACGGAGTAGATCGATTGACTGAGTTGTCGGAGAATGGTGGAGAATACTGGATCACGATAGCAGAGGATGTTGAACTGACTGTGACTTTTACGCCGTTGACAGGAATATCCGGGGCTAAATTGACAGAAGTTTATTTCGACCGTACGACTTCGATATTGCATGCACCGGAGGGGGCAATGTGGCGAGTATATAACATAACAGGGTCTGCTGTATTCGAAGGCCAAGGAACACAAAACTTGCAAAATTTGTCTGTTGGTACTTACATTGCTAAAGTGAAGACGGATAATGGTATCCGTACGATTAAGTTTATTAAAAAATAAGTTTTAGAATTTCTGTTTTATTAGGGGGGAGTGATATCGGATTTCCCGGTTGTCTTCCCCCTTTTTCTATTTTTATTCTTAGAGCCGGTCGTCTAAATTTTGTTCGGATCAAGTTCGAGAGAAATCTACAAGAATAGTCAGTTCCCCCTCTTGGTAGGGAAACTGTACAGATACCACCAATAATGTTATAGACCGGAAGAAAACGTAAGATAGTCTGATAATATTTTCTTATTGGAAAATTTAGACTGGCCTTAAATATTTATTTAAACCTGTTTGACTTTTATAAAAAGATTTTTTATTTAATCTCAAATAGAATTTAAGATAAGTTTTTAATCTGTTGATATTTGTTGTTTTATCGAATAATCTCTTTATTATGAAAAAAACAAAACATTTCATTTTATTTATTTTCTTGTTGTTTGTTGCTCGGGTGTATAGTCAGTCTTATACTGTTTATCCTATACCGCAGAAAATGACTATGGGAAATCAGACTGTAGAATTATCTCCTGTTTTTAATGTAATTATTGAAGACGGTATACATATAACGACAATAAACCGGTTGAGAGAAGTTGTCGAGAATGCCGGTTTTACCATGTCGGTCAATGAAGCGGGAACAGCTTCGTCTGTTCAAACCAATATTTGGCTTGGAGTGAATGGTTCGGGAAAGGCTGCGGATCGGGCTTCATCTGTTTCTCGTTCGGTATTTGCTGACGGAAGTAATAAATTTGATCCTTATATATTGGAGGTCAATAAGAACCATCCTTTTGGAGATATCGTTATTTTGGGCAATGATAAAGAATCTGCCTATTATGGTATGGCGACATTAGAGCAGATGTTTGAACAGAAGGAGGAGAATAAGCTCACTACCGTTGTTTTCGAAGATTATGCTTATATGGAATATCGAGGCATTGTAGAGGGCTTTTACGGTTATCCGTACTCTGTGGAAAATCGTTTAAGTTTGTTAGAATATTGTAAACGCTATAAAATGAACCTTTTCGTTTATGGTCCCAAAGCAGATCCTTATCATTTGGGATATTGGCGTAGAGATTATCCTACATCTCTTACTCAAGCAGAGCAGGAACAGGGAATGATTACTCAAGATGATTTGAGAACGATAGCTGCTAAGGCACAAGCCTGCAACGTTAATTTTGTTTGGGCAGCTCATCCGGCGATGCAGGATGGCATAAGTTTTTCCAGTGAATCGGCGATGAATCCCGGGATAGATGCGATCATGAATAAATTTGCTCATCTTTATGGATTGGGAATTAGAGGTTTCGGTGTTTTTATCGATGACATTACTTATACGCCGAGCGGGAGCATGCAGGCATATTTGGCAGATCAGGTACAGAAGAAATTGAAAGAAAAATATAATACCGTTTCGGCAACGAAAGATGAGAAGGTTTGTCCCTTGTTTTTTGTCCCGACAGCTTATGCGCTCAACTATGGCGGCTCTTATTCGTTGAATTCTTTGAAAAGCGTCGATTCGGATGCGGTAATTGCCTTTACAGGGTATGATTGTTTCTCGAATATCCGAGGTAGTTCGTGTGCCGATATGGCGGGACGTGTTGGTAGAAACCCGGTAATGTGGTGGAATAATCCGGTGAATGACGATCATGATGAACGAATTTATATGCGTGGAGTGACAGCCCATTGGACTATTGAAGATTCTGAGCCGATACCCTCTTTAAGAGGTTTGATGCTTAATCCGATGGGACAAGCTCAAGCTTCGAAAGTCGCTCTTTTCGGAGGCGCTGATTATGCATGGAATCCGGCTCGTTTTGAAAAAGTTTCTAATTGGGAAGCTTCTATCCGGAGTTTGGTCAAAGACGATGAAGAGTTGAGGAACGCTATGCGGACTTTTGCCATTCATTCTGAATCGGGTATAGAATTGAAAGAAACGGATGAGCTTAAGCCGTTATTCGATACGTTTAAATCATTTTATTCTGCAAGCGGGGAATTACCTTCTGTTACAGGTCAATTGGTTACTGAAATGCAAAAAATTTATGATGCGTGCGTTCTTTTGCGAACAATGGAGCATAGTGGTGATTCTGATCATGTGTTGTTTTATAAAGAAACGAAATATTGGATAGCTAAATTACAGTCGATGAGTAATATAATATTAAAATCACTCACATTGCTTCAATCAGGGGAGAATAGTCAGTGGACTGATTTTTTAGTAGCAAAAGAAGAATATGCCAAGATACATACCGATCCGGATTTTTTTGTCCCTGCATTGGAAGGTTCGGGCACATCGACAGAAAAAAAATCGTATGAGGTAACTCCCTCCGATGTCAATATGATGCCTTTTGCAGACTGGATTATCGGCAAAATTGCAGATAAAGCTCCGGTTTTGCCTGAACGGTCGCGAGATATAGTTATCATTACTAATGTGAAGAATCTTAACGGACCGCAGATAAGCTTAGGAGAATCAAGTGTCGTTTTAGGAAATTTATCCGGAGTTTCTTTAAAAGATGGGGAATATGTAGGAATTTATTTTAATGCGATAAAAAGTGTATCGGTGAACACGCTTCCTGTTTCTATGGCGGAGAAGTTTGCATTCGAATATTCTATTAACGGTAAGGAATGGACTGTGTTTACACCGGATGGTTCTGTTATGGATATGGCATATATTCGGATTCATAATAATAGCGGGAAAGTGCAGGAAATTCCGGAGAATGAATTTACGATGTCCGTGTCCGGGACGGCTCCGGGGACTGTAACAGCAACAACCAACATGAGTGTCTATAGCACATATTCTGTAACGAATGTGATCGATGGTGATGTCGATACTTATTTTTGGAAAGACGGCGCTCAAGCTGTCGGTGATTATATTACACTCGATTACGGAGGAACAGTTCCGTTTTTCGATATAACATTGACATTTACTTCGAATGATCGTCCGACAGGCAGCGGTGTGGTAGAAATATCCGGTGATGGGCAGAGCTGGACGGAAGTGTCGACTTTTACTGCATCGGAAATAGAAGCTAATAATTCGGTGTTCTCTTGTAATGCCGGTGGGAAGTACGGACGTTATGTCAGGATGCGGTTGACTTCTGTTTCTTTGAATAATTGGTTACAGGTTGCTGAATTTTCTGCATCTGTCTCGGGAACTACGCCGGTTGCAAGTGATCAAGATGGGAATTCGATATCCGTATTGGATGATCGTTCGCTGATGAACGGATATAAGTCGGATAAAGCAGGACACTTGATTTATCGTTTTACTGAGAATATATTAATCCAAAAGGTAAAGATTTACCATTATACTCAATTTACAACCGCAGCGGATAAGCCGTCGATTCAAGTCCTGGCAGATGGTGAATGGGTGGATAAAGGATTTTTGGATGATTATTGTACGGAGGTAGATGTAAGCGATTTGGATAATATATCTCAGCTTAAAATTATTTGGAACGAATCGAATATACCGACTTTATATGAAGTATTGCCGGAAGGACTTCCTTATAATGAAGGAGGTGAAGTTGTTACCCATTTTGTCGTTTCTTTTGAACAACCTGCGCATGGAAAAATTTCAGTAATGGCAGGTGATATGCCAATAGATTCGGGAAGCAGTGTAGAACACGACACAGAAATAACTATTTCGGTAAGTGCTGATGAAAACTATGAATTAACTGCATTTACGGTTAATGGAGAAAATCGGATGGGAAGTCTTCACGAAGGAGTTTATACGATGACAGTGACAGAAGCTGTAACGATTGCGGCTGAGTGTAGCGAAAGAATACCGGTTATTGCTGGTTCTGCAATCCGTATTCCTCAAGCAAGCGGAAATAATCATTATCGGTTTCAATTTGACGATAAATTATGTGGAAACCATACGGTAGATACTCAAGTCGGAGATGAGCGCATACGCACTTTTACGATGTCCGTATGGGTAAATCCGTCGGTAAGCAACGGAGATATAATGGGAGCGGTACAGTCAGCATTTTATGTTGGATCAGGTTCTTTTGCCGTGCGTTTGACTAATGGTAAATTGGGCTTTTTTACACGTTGTTACGGTAATGGCGGCTACGGTGATGATGTAACGGTTACGACAGATGTGGCACTGCCGATCGGAGAATGGGCATTTATAAGTTTAGTAATAGATAGTGAAAATAAAACCATAACTTTGTATAAGAATGGAGAAGAAGTGGCATCCGAAATATTGAATCGAGAAGGATTCCGTCTGTTGCCCGATGAGACTGTATTTTTTGTCGGATGCATGGATTTTGCCGGAGATATCGAGGATGTTCAACTATGGAATGTTGCTTTAACACCTGAGCAGATCAAGTCTTCTCAAGCAGGATATGCCCGAATTCCCGAAAACTTGTTGTATTATTATAAATTCAGTTCTTCGGATGTCGGTTTAACGGAGTTTCAAAGCAAAGGTGCGGGAGGCGATTGTGCTGCTTATTTGATGAAAGGGACGATTCAGGAATTGAGTTGGGTAACTTATTATCAGAATACGACTTCTCAAGTGCCGGAATATGTTCAGGGTCATAATCAAAATTTGTATAAAGTAACTTATCCGGAAAGTTTAACCGGAGGGTATCTCGATGTCAGAAACGAAAGAGATGATTGTAGTGTCATTTCCGGAACGGAATTATCAGAGAATACGGTTATAACAATCGAACCGATAGCTGACCCGGGATATGAAGTAGGCTCATTTACTGTTAATGATGAAGATTGCCTTTCTGATCTATTAAATAACGGAGGCAAATATCAGATTACGGTTACTGAAGATGTAAACATAACGATAACCTTTACATATTTAGACGGAGTTCGGGATGAAAAGACCCCGATATCTTACTTTGACCGTTCTACTTCGGTTTTATATGTTCCGTTGGAGGCAAAAGTAAAAGTTTATGATATTACCGGCTCGTTCGTGTTTGAAGGAATGGGAACACAAAATTTACAAAACCTTTCGGAGGGCACTTACATAGCCAAAGTAAAAATGGATAACGGTGTTCGTACTATTAAGTTTATTAAAAAATAAAGAGATTTAAATTTTAGTTTTTTCATTCAGAAAGATACTCCTTATGGGAAAAAGCAAAGTGTATCCTAAAAGTGAGGTATAAAATTTTGAGGATATAGTTTGACGAAGCCTTATAGGAGTATCTTTTGATAAAAAATAAGAAAATGAGAAAAAGCTTATTGATGTTTTTTTTGTTATTTCTGAGTACTCTGTTTACCGGGTTGAAAGCTCAAGAGTATATAACAGATAACCCTTTTGAGACGATGATCAGGCTGGGTTCTATGAATGTTAAGAACCCGATTTATCAAATGCCTTCTGGTCAGGCCGGGAGTGCATATATCGTTTCTGCTATTACATCCGGAGATGCCGTTCGTTATCCTTTAGGCTATACTGTTGCCTCTACGCCTGACCGGCATTTTATAATTGTTTCTAAAGCTACTACTTTGGTGGAGAAAGAACGTCAGTTCGATTTAATTATTGAGGAAAATGTATCTATCTCCGGACAATTTGTTACTATTTATACAGATTGGGATCGTGACGGTGTCTTTGTTAGTCAAGATCAGTCCTCTTTAAGTATGAGAGATAAAGGATTTACTGCTTCTTTTCAAGTTCCTGCTGATGCAGAATTGGGAAAAGCCCGGATACGTGTAAGATTAGACTCGTCCCGGCCTTCAGGCCCGGATGTTGCAGTTTCTGGAGGACGTGTGTATGATTTTGTTGTTTATGTTATGGACAAGACCGATCATGATGATTGTTATATAAGTGTTTCTTCTAGTAATGATAATTTAGGTAAGGCGGTTATTGAGACAGTTGCTAATGCAAATGGTAGGTATGATAAAGGTTCTTCTGTTACGGTGAAAGCCGAACCCTCTTCTTCTGCTGCAAATTTTGAAGGGTGGAAAGTTGGACAAGATATTATAAGCCGAGATCAGGCATACACCTTTACGGTAAATGAGAGCATGCATATTATTGCTGTTTTTTCTACCGTAGAGCCCGAGTTATCTGCTCCTCAAACGAGTACCGAAGCAAATCCGATATGGTTTCAGATAAAAAATGCTCATACGGCTACGGAGCGAGCAAACCGTTATATCGCTTATGATGAAAATCCTACAGGAGAATATTCTTCTAATTTACGTGCTGAACGTCCGGCTGATATAAGCGATAAATTTTTGTGGAGGTTAGAATCTGTTTCTGGAAATAGGGTTAAGATTATTAATAAAACCAGTATGAAACAGATTTACAGTTCTGGAGTTTTGGAAACGCAAGAGTTGACTGCTGAGGTAAACGGGAGCGAGTTTGTCATAGAACCCAGTGGTAATGCAAACGGAAGTTATTCTATAAAATATGAAGGTAACGATGGTTTATTGTTGAATGCAAAAGATGGTTTATGGAAAATTGTTTTATATAATGCTGGGGTAGGTACAGGATCGGGTTGGTATTTTTATCGTGTTCCTTTTACATCTACCGGTGTGGAAAATGTTTCGGTTACTCAAGTGAAGGCTTTTTTGTCGGATGGCATAGTCCGGATGAAAGGTCTTCCGGAAAAATGTTCTGTGAAAGTGATTAATCTTTCCGGGCAGGTTATAGGAGAGTTTGTTCCCTCTGATGTAAATTGCGAATATAAACTAAGATGTCCTGAAGAGTTTGTTATTCTCATGGTTAAGATTGAGGGACAGAAACCTCTTTCATTGAAACTTTATAATAGATCTTGATTTTTTAATTTCATAAAACGAAAAGATACCGATGAATTCAAAATATTTTTTATATCTGTCCGGCAGTTTATTATTTCCGTCTTCTTTATGTAAAGCACAAGTGAAAGATGCCGTTGCGACTACTGATCGTCCTAATGTGATTTACTTATTATGTGACGATATGGGCTACAGCGATATAGAGGCCTACGGGCAGCAAATGATTTCGACTCCGAATCTGACGAAACTCGTGCAGCAGGGAATGAGTTTCACTCAATTTTATGCAAGTACGGCTGTAAGTGCTCCTTCCCGGGCATCTTTAATGACAGGACAGCATACAGGACATACCAAAATTCGTGGAAATAAAGAGATACAACCTGAAGGGCAGGAACCTCTTGATCCGGAAGTAAAAACATTAGGAAATCTTTTTCAAGAAAACGGATATGTTACAGGTTGTTTCGGTAAATGGGGAATGGGATATCCCGGATCGGGAGGAGAAGCAAATGATATGGGGTTTGATGTTTTCTATGGGTATAACTGTCAACGTAAAGCTCATAAATATTATCCTGATTATTTGTGGAATAATAAAACGAAGGAGTATCAAAACGGACGTTATTCACAGGATGCGATTCACGAGCATGCACTTAAATTTATCAGAGATAATAAGGACAAGGCATTTTTCGGATATTTTACTTATACGATACCTCATGCTGAGTTGACACAGCCTCAAGACAGTATTGTGGAAATGTATAGGAATAAGTTTTATGAGCCTAAACCTTTTTATTCTGATGGTGATTACGGGACGGCTTTAAATCCCCGCACACAATTTGCCGCGATGATTACTCGTTTGGACACTTATGTCGGTCAGATAATTGAAGAGCTTGAACGACAAGGTATTGCCGATAAAACTTTATTTATTTTCACCAGTGATAACGGTCCTCATCAGGAGGGTGGTGCCGATCCTTATTTCTTTAATACAGAAGCACGTTTGAAAGGACTTAAAAGAGCTCTTTACGAAGGAGGTATGCGAGTACCTTATATTGCTTATTGGCCTGGAAAAATTCAACCCGGTAGTATAAGTCATATTCAGGCTGCCGGATGGGATATGATGCCTACATTTGTAGATTTATTAGGTGTCGATTCGAATTGGAGAGAAGAAGCGATGGATGGAATTTCTATCTTGCCTACTTTATTAAATAAAGGAGAACAGCCGTTACACGAATTTCTGTATTGGGAATTTCATGAGGAAGGCGGGCGTCAGGCCGTACGTGCCGGAGATTGGAAACTTATTCGTCAACAGATCAGTTCGGGAAATCCGACACATGAGTTGTATAATATAGATGAAGATCCTCATGAAGATAATAATGTCGCTGCTCAATATCCTGAAAAAGTGGAAGAGTTGAAAGCAATTATGGATCGTGAGCATGAGCCTTCTTCGTTATTTAATTTCGGTAAATAAGGTTCTCGATTTGAGATATAATGATGAAATAAAAGAAGGTGTCTAAAAAGGATGCCATCTTTTTTTTGTCATGCCGCCCTTTTAT
>ERZ773173.100-NODE-100-length-100940-cov-5.836438_pt1 | contig 100940 bp, 88 predicted proteins | sample MGYA00580535_ERZ773173 | MGnify/ENA primary metagenome ERZ773173 (study PRJEB29015, sample SAMEA2737856) | human gut metagenome | biome: human gut; feature: human-associated habitat; material: faeces | place: China | collected 2012 ...
CTGCTCCACCTGTAGCAGCAATTGCGGTTCAAAAGACCCAAAAAGTCTCTTAGTAGCACCACATCCAAATAGCAAAATCGGCAAGGTTATCGGTGTCGTCAGCGGAAAGGGCGGCGTAGGAAAATCAATGGTTACCGATTTGCTTGCGGTTGAATTTGCGCGCCGTGGATACCACTGCGGTATTTTGGATGCCGATATTACCGGTCCTTCGATTCCGAAGGCATTTGGCATCACCGAAAAAGCGCAGGGAAATGAAACAACGATTTTCCCTGTAAAATCAAAAAAATACGGCGTGGATATTATGTCCATTAATGTCCTTTTGGAAAATGAAAGTGACCCGGTTGTATGGCGTGGTCCGGTGATTGGCGGAACGGTTCGCCAGTTCTGGTCTGACACCCTTTGGGATAATGTCGATTATCTGTTTGTCGATATGCCGCCGGGAACCGGTGATGTTGCACTTACCGTATTCCAGAACATTCCGATTGATGGCATTGTCGTTGTTACAAGTCCACAGGATTTGGTTTCCATGATTGTCGGTAAAGCAATGAAAATGGCTTCTCTTATGAACATTCCGGTTCTTGGTCTCGTGGAAAATATGAGCTATGCGCTCTGCCCTGACTGCGGTAAGAAAATTCATGTATTTGGTGAGAGCCACATCAGTGAAATTGCTGAAGAGTACCATGTACCGGTACTCGCCCAGATGCCAATCAACCCGGCACTTGCTTCTGCCTGCGACAACGGCACGGTAGAGGATTTGGATTGCTCCTATCTGGAAGATGCTGCGCTTGTTATTGAAAGAGGTCAGAAATAGTGGATACAAAAGTCTGTTATTTATTTGGGGCAGGGGAACAATCCCCCTGCCATATCGAATTAGGAAAAGATGATTTGGTCATCGCTGTTGATGGCGGCTTTGACTATTTAGAAAAAATCGGGCTGCGTGCCGACTATGTGATTGGTGACTTTGATTCCGTTTCGGCATCCAGCCATCTGCCATCCGACTGCATCCGACACCCAAAAGAAAAAGATGATACGGACATGATGCTTGCCGCACGACTTGGTTTGGAAAAAGGATACACAAATTTTGAAATTTATGGCGGTTTAGGCGGCCGCTTAGACCACACATTAGCTAATATTCAGACGCTTACATTCTTAAACCGGCATAATGCCGTCGGAACCTTAATCGGAGATGACTATGCACTAAAAGTTGTCACAAACGGCGTCATTACATTCGGAAAAGATTTACCGGAAAATACCACCGGAAATATATGTTCCGTCTTTTCTTTGAGCGACGTGAGCACAAATGTCACCATTCAGGGATTTCATTATGAAGTAGAAGGGGCGACCCTCACAAATTCATTCCCTCTTGGTGTCAGCAATGAGTTTACCGGCAGAAAGGGAAGCATCAGCGTGTCAAATGGCACATTAGCTGTTTTGTGGAATCGCCCTTAAATTTTCTATTTATATTTCTATTTTATTGAATCAAGTCCGAGTTTTACGGCAATCATTTTGTCAATCGGACAGGTACTCTGACCCTTGCCATCCGTTCCTTCCAGATACGTGGTGGCAGCGGATTCAAATATCATATACACTTCATCTCCCACAACTTCTACTTCCTCTACCATTGGCGGCAGTGCTACGGCAAGTTCTAACTCGCCAAGCATCGTATCATCGGTCGCATCTGCACGGTTATACACCTGTAATTCGGATAAAAATCTCTTCTTTGTACTGTTTCTTCCATAGGAACAACTAAAGATTGTACGGTCTCCGGAAAATGTAATTCCCTGCACATAATTCGGTGTGCTGCGGTACAACACATTGCCACGGACATCCAAAATAATTTTTCCTGTCAAAATCTGCTCTGTCGGCTCCGCACCTTCGTTTTCTGCTGGAATTGTACGGTGAATTTCCAGCGTTACTGCAGTTCCTTTCGTACATTTTTCCAGTAATTCCGAAAGCTGTTTTGCACTTGTAATCAGCTCATTATTAACCGAGTAAATAACATCGCCTTTTTTCAGCTTTTCTTTTGCTGTAGCAGAGCTTCCTTTTTCCGCAAGTAAAACAGAGGAAGAAGAGTACACTGTTGCAACCTGAACACTTGTCTTTGCCTCATTTTCTGCGGTTGCTTCTGTCTGTACTTCTTTTGTCTGGATTCCCAGATAATCCTCTTCGGCAGGATTCGTAACAATACGAACCTGATTTAATTCGTTTGTCTTTGCATCGTACTCATATGCATACATACGCGGTGCACTGGTATCATTTTCCTCTACTTCTTCGTCCGAATCTTCATCCTCCGAGGTGTCACCGGCAACCGGTGCCACACTAAACTGTGCCACCCACAGATAACCGTCCTTTTTATTGTAGGAAATCGTCGATGGTTTTGTTGGAATCTGATGTAGTTCCACTTTACCGGATGATGTATATTCTTTTTTGCCTGTCGCATATTTCACCAAATCCGACAATGTAATACGCTCAAGTGAATACATTCCTGTCGTTTTATCTTTTTTTGAGTGGCAGACCCAGATGTTTTTATTTTTCTCATCATAAGTAATTCCACCCACGTGGCTCTTCTGGTCTTTTAAAACTAGCGTCTTTAAAAATTCACCCGTCTTGTTGTTGTAAACGAAAATGCAGCTGTTGTGCAAATCATCCATACAGTATGCTGTCGTAAGCATATAATTTCCTGCCATGCAGACACCCTGCGGACAGAGATTGTTACACTGAATATAATTTTTTGTCCAGTCCTCATCAGCAGTCGGTGCAAGCCCTGGCATCTGATACTTATCCACAATTGTCCATTTTAAATCTGTCAGTTTTTTATAATTAGTAAATCCCGGAGACAGTGGACTCTTCGACGGATAGCTGTATTTATTAATACTGTCATAGGTACTGAAAACACGTACCGGTTTTTTGTTAATCGTAACGGTAACGGAAGTCGAAGCTGCCTTATAATTTGTTGTTGCTGGCACACTCATGGTTACCTTTGTCGAAACTTTCTTAATCGTATCTTTTGTCTGCTTGGACAATGTTTTACATGTCTTATCAAAGGTTTTAACAATCGTAACCTTACCGGCTTTCGTGACTTTGATCACATCGGCTGTCGCACAGGCATATGTTACCGTTCCACCGCCTTTTGATGGTTTAGCCACAATCGAAAATGAACCATCTCCTTCAACGGCTGAATATGCTGCTTTGTCCGGTACTAGCAGACGACTTGCTTTTTTTATCTTAAAAGTTTTGCTTTTGCTGCCCTTATATTTGGCTTTTTTCCCTTTTTTAGCCTTCTTAGCTTTAATTGTAACTTTCGCCGTTCCGGCATTTTTATTTTTTGTATACTTGACCGTATAATCCCTGTTTTTTTTCAGTTTTTTCTTGCCAAGTTTTACGGTAACAGCTGGTTTTTTGGCTTTTCCATTATATGTATAACTGCTCTTTGCCAAAGTAATCTTTGCTTTTTTCAATGACTTTGGCTTCGTCTTTTTCTTTGCCTGAACATTCATCCCACCAATTAATACAGTGGAAAAAAGTAACAGCGCTAACAATAGTATTCTTTTTTTACACTTCATATTTTATTTACGCTTCCTTCCTAAAAAAATGTAACTGTCCTTTACCGAACAGTTACATTTAATCATGCAATCGTGGCAAAACATAGGCATCCTTACTTCAAATTTACCCACATCGTCGGACGTATGCAGGCACCATTTTCATCCACCGGGAAACCATAGGTAATAATATCCCCCAGTGCAGAAACATACGTCGTTGCCGTGGCATCTTTGCCCGGTGTACGCAGCCGCATTGTCTTTGCCTTTGCTTTCAGTTTCTTCTTATATTTGGCAAACTCCGGCTCATTCATCAAAAATACTTTATCTTGCGTATTCTTGCCACCGTCCGTCCCAAACTCTTCGTTTGCAACATTTTCAACATTTGTAGTCAAAATCATCGCCAATTCCTCCGGTGTAAATTTACCGTCCTCAAGGAATTCACCATTCAGATACTTTCGCAGCGCACAACTCTCCCATGTAACCTTTTCTGATTTATCATGGTATGGATGTTTATTATCTGCCATATATTTTGTAAGCAGAGCTTTACCATCTGTACGCTCCAAAACCATCCAGTCACAAGTTCCAAACTTCACAACACCACCAATTTTCACTTTTTCGATGGCTTTTTTCTCAAGCAAAACAATCTGATTTTTACAATCTTTATAATCGCCCAGTTTTTCGTATGTGGACGATGCCCATTTATCAAAACCAACTTTTGCAGAAAGTCCGGCTAACTGATAACGGGTTGCCGGAACATTATAGCAGACAATCATTGCAACAATAACCACAAGCACAACCCATTTTGCAATTCCTTTTTTCTTGTTGTCGTCTTCTTCCTGTTTCTTCACTGTTGTCGTAACAGTTCGTGAAATCACTTCTCTCTCCGCCGGCAATTTCTTTTCCCATTCTTTTGCAAGAGCAGCACATTCTTCACTTAACGCAGCACACTCTTCACATCCTTCAAACGGAGTCTCTTTACCTAACTCATCCATCTGTGCGAAATCTTTTGTAAGACGCACGTAGATACGATAAACATCTTCATCTACTAAAAGGCATCTTGTCGCTCTCTTTAACGTCTTTAACTGGACAAACCGTTCCGCCGGCGTCAGTTCAATGACCTCTTTTTTCTTTTTCTTCTTATCTCCCTTTGCCATGCACTGGAATCCTCCTTTGTCTCTTATGCGGACTGTATTGGTAGTATAACATAGATTGTGTCTAATTATCAACTTTTTGACATCTTTTGTTCGTCATACGAAAAAGAAGAAACTATCATTCGCATGAACATTACTGTTTCCCGATTTGTAGTTTCTTCTTTTCTTGTTCCAATATTTATTCACAAAGAATTATTTTTTCTTCTTTGAATAAGTGACTGCTTTCTGCTCTTTTTCTCCTTTTCCGGAAAGAACATACCACAATGGTGATGCTACACATACTGATGAATAACATCCGGAAATAATACCTACAATCAACGGAATTGCAAACTGGCGTACGGAATCTACACCGAATACTGCCAATACAAATACCATGATAAAGGTAGTTACCGAAGTATTAATGGAACGAGACAATGTCTCTGTAATACTCTTGTTAATAATTTCTGCAAGGCTTGTTCTTGACGTAGCCTTCGCTTTATTCTCACGAATACGGTCAAATACTACGATGGTATCGTTGATGGAGTATCCGACAATCGTAAGCATACATGCAATAAAGGTACTTCCGACCGGAATAAATGCGCTTGCCACTACATAAACAGTCAGCACAGCAATTACATCATGAACAAGTGCCAAAACAGCACTGATACCGGTTGAAAGTTTACGGAAGCGAATCCAGATATAAAGCAGCATACAAAGTGTCGCAATCAGAGTTGCTACGGCTGCATCCACTTTCATTTCATCACTGACAGAACCACTGATGAACTCGGACTCAATTTTGGTAGATTCATCCACGCCAAATGTTTTCGCCATCGTTGCTTTCAATTCTTCCGACTTCTGCTCACTGAGTTCCTCAGTACGAACAACAATCTTTGTATTATCAGCAACCGAAATTTCAACACTCTTACCGCTTCCAATAACAGATTTTGCAGTATCTTCTGCTTTCTGTTTATCTTCATCGGTTACAGTCTTAGATAAGTCAACAGATGTTGAGTTACCACCGGCAAAATCTAAACTATAGTTAAATAATGGACCACCGGAAGCAGCACGGACAACAAGTCCTGCCACACAGATTACAACAACAGCTCCGGAAATAACAACATATTTCTTCCAGTTACCAATAAAGTTAATTGTCTTACGCTCTTTCTGAATACCATACATTGAAGTATTTGTCATACCCAGTGCACAGAATGCTTTCATCAAAAGTTTTGTAATAAACAAAGCAGTAAACATAGACAACACAATACCAATACCAAGTGTCATCGCAAAACCTTTTACCGTACCGGAACCCTTGAGATACAGTACCAAAGCAGCAATCAAAGTTGTTACGTTACCATCGATAATGGCGGACATCGCTTTGGAAAATCCATTATCAATCGCAGACGCTACCGTCTTACCTGTTGCCAATTCCTCGCGGATACGTGTAAATATAATACAGTTTGCATCCACCGCCATACCAATACTCAGGATAATACCCGCAATACCGGGCAGGGTCAATGTTACATTCAAACCATTCAGTGCAAGCAGCATAGCACCTACATAGAAAATCAATGCAATGCTGGCTGCCACACCGGAGATGCGGTACATAACAATCATGAAAATGATTACGAGAATCAAACCAACCACGCCGGCAAACAAACTGGATTTCAATGCCTGACTTCCCAGTGTTGCTCCTACTACGTTACCATGAATGTTCTCAAGTTCCAATGGAAGAGCACCGATACGTACGGTAGAAGCAAGCTGCTCTGCGGACTCAGAAGTAAAGCTTCCCGAAATCCAGCACTCACCGCCGGAAATCTCTTCTTTCAGGTTTGGTGCAGAAACTAACTTCTCATCGTATACGATAGCAAGCTGCTCACCAACATGCTCTCCGGTAATCTTAGCAAATTTCTTAATTCCTTTGCCTGCGAATTTAATAGAAACACCATATTCAGTCTTTCCGGTGCCTTCCTGCTGTCTGCTGCCGGAAGTTGCCTCACCAATCATGTCACCGGTCAAAAGGACTTTCGATTTGTCGTAAACGACTTTATCACCTTCGTTTGGTGTGCCGCCTTTTTCAGTCTTCAGATCTGAATACAAAATGAAATAAAGCGCTCCAGCTTTACCAAGTTCCTTCAAAACCTCTTCTGAATCACTGGCACCCGGAATATCGATTGTGACACGGTCACTACCTTCCTGATATACTGCAGCTTCCGTGCTCTCTAATGTTTCCACACGTTTCTGCATCTTGTAAATCGTGTCTGCCATGTCTTTATCGGTTGGCTGTTCACCGGTTCTCTTACCGGTACTATCAGTCTTGTAAGCCTGATATGTGACACTCACGCCACCTTCCAAATCCAATCCAAGACGAATGTTCTTTGCGCTTCCTCGGTGTGCGCCACCAATTCCCCTTGCTGCTACAAACGCAAACGCTGCAATCAGCACAAGAACCAGTAAGACCTGTAAAACGCCCTTTACTTTACTGTTCATGTTACTTATCTCCTTTACTATAAATCCTTACCAGGGTCTCTTACTGTAAAAATCCCCCTTATCGAGCACTGCTCGAGATTAGATTATATCACAAAACAATTGGTTCTTCAAGTATAAAACGAAAGCGGCTCGCGCCCTCTTCTCTTTGCTCCAAGCCCTGCTCCATTCGCCCTAGCGGGCTCATGGACGGCTCGTGCCCTCTTCTCTTTGCTCCAAGCCTTGCCCCATTCGCCCTGACGGGCTCATGGACGGCTCGCGCCCTCTTCTCTTTGCTCCAAGCCTTGCTCCATTCGCCCTAGCGGGCTCATGGACGGCTCGCGCCCTCTTCTCTTTGCTCCAAGCCTTGCCCCATTCGCCCTAGCGGGCTCATGGACGGCTCGCGCCGTATATAAAAATAAAAACAGCCATTCATTTGTGAGTGAACTCACAATGAATGGCTGCTTCTATTTTTATGCATGGCTTGGAGCTTAGCCAAAGTATCTCTTTAACAATCCCTCGAATGCTTTGCCATGTCTTGCTTCGTCTTTTGCCATCTCATGAACAGTGTCATGGATAGCGTCTAAGTCTGCTGCTTTGGCACGTTTTGCAAGGTCGAATTTACCCGCTGTTGCACCATTTTCAGCGTCAACACGCATCTGCAGGTTTTTCTTTGTGGAATCAGTTACTACTTCACCAAGAAGTTCTGCAAATTTTGCAGCATGCTCTGCTTCTTCCCAAGCTGCTTTTTCATAGTAAAGGCCTACTTCGGGATAGCCTTCACGGTGTGCTACTCTTGCCATAGCAAGATACATTCCTACTTCTGAACATTCTCCTTCAAAATTCGCGCGAAGGTCAGCTACGATGTCTTCGCTGACACCCTTAGCAACTCCTACTACATGTTCTGCTGCCCATTCTCTTTCGCCAGTCTGCTCTTTGAATTTTTCTGCCGGTGCCTTGCAAACCGGGCACTGCTCTGGTGCACTGTCTCCTTCGTGAACATATCCACATACGCTGCATACAAATTTCTTCATACTAATACACTCTCCTTTTGATAAATTAGTTTAACCACTTTTGTGATTTATAAACATTTTTTACAGATGCCGTAAAAATAGATTTCATGTCCTTCTATTTTTCCGGGAAACTCGTCATCCATCTTGGTATCCAATTCAAAATCCCAGTCGGCTTCCAAATCGATTACCTGTCTGCAACGACGACAAATAAAATGATTGTGTGGGGTGGTCGTTGCATCAAAATGCTCTACCCCGTCACCACAGTTCAATCGCAAAATCTCACCACAGTCTGCTAATAAGTTTAAATTTCGGTATACCGTTCCTAAACTTATCTTAGGAAATTCTTCTCTGATTTTCTGATATACCTGCTCCGCAGTCGGATGAGACTTTGTTGAACGCAGATAGACTAACACAGCTTCCCGCTGCCTGCTATACTTGAGTCCAGCCATATCTCACGCTCCTTTTTGATAATAGTAACTGTTACTGTTATTACTATATATCATTTATCTTTGCTTGTCAATACTTTTTCTCAATAAATTTTATTTTTTTCACATTCGACATTTTTCTACATAATATATAGTAAAAACAAAAAAGGAGTTTCTATGAATCTTTCAAAGAAACCATTAGCAATGGCATATGTCCCATGGCAGACTTTTGAAAATGTCATGGAGGGCGAATGTGCCTTAAGACACGGCACCATTTTCGAAGATTTAGTTTTTCCGTTTGTTGGTGCACAGGCTGCCTGCCAGGCAGACCGCAGTCAAAACCACTCCCATTCCGGTTCTTGTGGCTGCCATAACCGACAGCCCTATATGCAAAACAACTCCTGTGGAAGGCGAGGTGTTTATTGATGAATCAAAACAGACATTCAAAGCATCAGAAAATGACCGCTGTACGTGAGGCCGGATTCTGCATGATTGACGCCGGTATGTATTTGGATACTCATCCTTGCGATGGCAAGGCAATGGATTATTTCAACCGTTACCAGCAGATGTACAAAGAAGCCGTCTGCGATTACGAAAAACACTGCGGACCGTTATTTTTAACCGGTATTGATACAAACGATGGCTGGACCTGGACCGATGAACCGTGGCCATGGGAAGGGGGGTGCAGCTGATGTGGACGTATGAACGACGACTGGAATACCCGGTCAATATCAAAACGCCGAATGCAAAATTGGCAAAAGTAATAATCAGTCAGCTGGGTGGACCGTAGTGCTGAGAGTTATAAACTCTTATAAAGCACGAAAAGATGGCAAAAAGCCACCTTTTTTGGTTTATACTATGCATTCTTCTATTGAATCTTACGAATGAAGATATCTTAACATCTGTATCAAATATTTACCATTAATATTAATCTCATCTTTGTCAAGCATTCTTTTTCCAAATGAAACAAATCCGTTAGTAGTATAAAACTCAAGTAACCGTTCCTTGTCTTCACATTCTAAATAGACAAATTTTCCACCTATCATATACTGAACCTGCTTCACCTTATCAATCGCCATCTGCAAAAGTTCTGCACCACTAATCAAAGTATCATTTCCATCTTTGAAATTTTTTGATAACTGTCCAATCAAAATTGCTGGTATTGTGCAACTATCCTTTTCTTTGTCATCGCTAAATAAACGTATCCTTTTATATGTATTTTTACTTACTTCTTTCTTTTTTACAGTTATTTTTTTGTTTGACAAAGCGAAATAGCCAACTAAGCACTTCTCATCTTCGTTATCACTAACCCAAAAAACCAAAGTTGTTTTAGCGAATCCTCGCTTCGAAAACTCAACAGCTTTTCTTTGAATAAATTCCTGCACATCTAGATTTTGGTCACATGAAAAATCAGAGAGAATAGACTTCGTTCTATCCTCTCCAATCTCTTCTATCATATCTTGTAAATTAATCTGTCTTAACTCTGACATATCAATAATTGTCAAAAAACTTCTTGACGCTCTCCTTTTTTACTTCTTTACATCTTGTTTTGTATTCAACACTATGTTCTTTTTGCTGAATCGACCTTTCAAGAGCATCAGCTAGAGATACACCCATAGTTTTCGTCTTTATGGTGACAGTTTTTAACATACTTTTTGTTGCCATAATCGTCTGCCCCCTTTTTGTGCTTCATTTTTCGTTTATTTCATTATACACGATAATTAGGAAATGTCAACGGAACAACTGTTCATTTTTATTTTTCTCAATAACTACCGTAAATATTCTTTCTGATTATGGCAACAGTTTTTATTCTAAATTTCTTTCACCTTTTTCAAACTAATCCATTGCCATTTGTCATTCTTTTTGTTCAACAAACGCCCCCAGGCACCAACCACCTTAGAAATCTTAACAACCTCTCCCGAATTTATGCTGCCAATTTTATTAGTAGGTTTTACTCCCTTGGATGAGCGGATGGCTGCTGCCTTTGTTACTTTGGCTCTGTACTGATAATTATACATAATCTTGTTGTAAAGATGCTTCCATTTCAAGTTGCCTTTACCGATCATCGGCTCTGGACACGCTTTGCCGTTGACGTCCCAATGTCTGATGATAGTCTTTGCATTCGGACAACGTTTCTGAATATACTGTACTAATTGTCGTACCGCAAGCATCTGTTCCCAGCTTACACCTTTTTTGCAATCACATAATTCGATGGACACACTGTTATCATTCGTACACTTTTTATAATACGATGCTGCCCCCTTCTCACGGGTATAGAAGTGGCCAACCGCCCAGGCAGTATATTCCATTGGCACGGACTCCCAAATCTCAGATTTTTTATCCACAAAGAAATGCGCACCCGCTTCTCGCGTGTTGCCAGTAGCGTAGAAATCAGCATTGTTCTTCGCCGTATCTCCTTTGTTACCGGTAAAATGTATGACAATGTACTTTATGTCCTTTAAACTCCTTTTGCTCCCATAACTGATTGATTTTGCTCTTCTTTTTTTAATCTCCATTCGTTTCACCTTCCTTATCTGCTTTCTGTTGCAATACCTCAATGGACTTTGTAATTACCGACGGAAGTTTAATTCCCATCAACCCCGCCTTCTCTACAACGGAAATTAATTCATTTGTTATAAACGCTATGACTACAGCATCTCGAAAATAATCGGTACCAATTACCAAATCAACGCGATGTGCCACAAGAACAAATACAAACGACATTCCTTTCCGGCATAATCCTTTCCAGCAGGCACGAGATTCCAGTTTTCCCGTTGATGTCTTATTGCTCTTCTTAAACACACCCGCCACAAGCAATCCTGATACATAATCCACTGTCATAAAAATGAGAAGCGTTGTCATTCCGGAAGTCCATCCTCCAAAAAACGTTGCCACGCTACTTCCAATCAACCCGCAAATCGTACAAATCATCTGTTTCATTCTATAAGTCCCCCTTTGTTTTTTTCTCAGTATAGCAAATGAACTAGAAGTTTTACCCCCTAGTTCCCATGCGAACCACCTATTCCTCATTCCATTTTTTAAACGTATCGCTTGTATAGATGCATTTACCTTTTATTTTAAGTTTATACAGTTTCTGCATAATAAGCTGTTTCTCATGCGTATTTTTAGCACTTCGAAACTTGTCTTTATACTCAGAGGATAATTTCGAACGAATGGACGCAAATGCTTTCTTCTCTTTCTTACTGGCACTAAGTTCATGCTTTTCATCATCCTTTTCAATTTTTGTCATTGCTTCCTCGTACATCTGTTGTAATATTTCTTCGTAACCTTTTCCCTCCTCAATGGCAGCAACCAAATCATCGCTCTTGTAAAAAGAAAGATAATCATGTGCATCCTTTGCACCGGATTCCGTTTTGTCCTGCATCTTATTTAATACACTATTAGTTGCAGCTACAACTTCATAATGATTAAATCCCATTTTTATAAGTTTGTTGTAACATTCCATATAGCCATCATGATTTTTGTCAAGACGATACTGTGCCGCTTGCTTTACTAAATCATTTCGACTTGCCAGCTGGTCCTTTACCGCTGTTTCCACATCACCTTCACCTTTCTTACCACTTTTCTTCATCTTCTCCCGATATTCCTCGGCTGTCTTCTTATCTCCGTCCATAAGCGCATAGTAAATTTTCTTTCCATACACACTTGCTTTCGGTTCTTCTTTATCCGTGGAAAATGAAAACAAACCATCCCCGGATGTCACATCCTCAACATTCTTCCAAATTCCAACGGCTACATTTTTCACATTGTCTACCGGTATACCATACATTTTTGACACGCTACCAGCAATGTTAAAAAACTCATTTCTCATTTTTTCTTTTCCTTTTTCTACCTCCTCATCAGAATCACTAAACAAATAATCATTTGCACCTATTCCTATGTTCACAATAGATTCACCCAGCGAAGAAATTTCACTAAACAGGGACACCTCAATTCCATAATACCATTCTTTTGTATGTATTGAATATATGATGTTATACAATTCGTTTCCAGCTATAAAACTTCCTGAAAGTGACCCCAGTACACCATTGGTCCACTCTGAGACAAAGCTCTCGGCAGTGAGTTCGTTCTCATCGTCCAAATACGGCTTTATCTTGTGCAAAAGACCTTTTGCCAAAAACGTCATTGTAGAAAGCACTGCTGCCGATACCAACTGACTGGATACGGCCCATGCAAATTCCTTTCTTGCCTGTGCCTTTTGCTCCTTTGTTCCGGTTTTGGTTTTTGCATACAGATTACATGCCGCATCATATAAGATACCGCCATTCTGCATACGCTGTGTCATAAACATAAACAGTACCTTTTTCATTCTGCTTGGGTCTCTCAAATAATCCGGTCTCTGCATTACTGTATAATTCGGCTGTGTATCTTCTACGCATCGATTAAACACTTCTGCCACTTGTCGATAATACGCATCGGTTCCCTTTTTCAAATCCTTATAATTTGCGTCCACATAATATTGTGACGCATACCAAAGTCTGCCAACCGTAGCAACATCGACTTTCTGTATCATGTTCTTTACTTCTTTTACCACCGGCATACGATTGGTAAGGCTATTCAAATTATCAATATCAGCCATTTCCTGTGTGGAATTTCCTTTATTTCGATACCATAAAAGTGGCGTATATTTTGCAATCAGTTCTCGGTCGGCACTACTAATCGGAAGTCCGTGTTTACCTCCCTTTGCAAGAGCTTTCATCACCGGCTCCCAGCCAAGGGTGGCAACTGCTGTCGGATAAGATGCCGCCTGTTTCATAATAACCGACCAGTTTCCGGTCAGAACTGCTCCAGCAAAATTTCCCCGAAGCATATCAAAGACAGTCGATTCTCCCGCCCTTGCATTCTGCAAATCAGCGAGTAGATTATCAATATACTTCGTTGCCATTCTTCCCCATACATCCTGCATTGCCTTATGAACAGTATCATCTTGTACCATTACAGATTTCGCAGATACATCGGCACTATCCGCATCTACCACTTTCCACGTCGAGCCGTTATACACCTTATTAAAATTCCTAATTGGAATCGCAAGACCACCAAACTCCGATGTCTTTTTCAAAGAGCTCTGCGCTGTGTCAACTATACTTTCCAATACCAATGGTTTTGTCGATTGTACACGCTCTTTCAAAAAGCCTGCTCCCTCTAAAGTTTTATCCATTTTCAAACCGGTAATATCCGTTGCTATATAATTTTCATCAACAGAAATCGGATAATAATTTTTCTCATTTGCTTTTTTAAATCCGTACAATTCCATTGAGGTCTCATTAATCACACTACCGGTGTACTCGTGGAACAACTTTTTAAAAGCACGAAGAACCTTTTTCTCTTCCGGGGACATGGCATCCTCCATCGCCTGAATTTTTGCCGAAGTTACTCCTACAGCCTTTTTAGTTGTATTATAAGCCCCTTTTTTATCCCCCTTCAAATATAAGTCCATATTTGGCATAGTGACACCACCATAAACCATATGTCGCAAATTGTCCTTATTCATACCATGCATGACAAGAGCCATACGCATTCCTTTCGTCACTTGTACCTTCTTGCCATCCTCATAAACAAGACCGGTGTCAACTATCCCCTGCTTCTTATCAAAAGTTTTCATCAATTTTACGACATTTTCGTCCTCCATCACATCCGCAAGAATAGCTTCACCATCTTGCTGGATTTTCAGCATTTTACGCTGTCCTTCATTTAACTCACGCCATTCCTGCATAAACTCTCCATCCGCATATCCGGTAATCCGACGGAATGCCCGATAAGAGTTTAAAGATTTCAAAGTAAACTCCGGAAATTTTCTTATGACTTTATGTGTACTCATAAATGAACTTACACCTTTTGCCGAACGCACCTCATGAATAACTCGTTCTGCTGCCTTTCTGGCATTTGTTTCCCCTTCTTTACGAATCAGCTCAGTTGCCCTTCGAATCGTTTTATACACCATTTTCATCGCATCATATACTTCATCCAAATCCGCAGATGATAAATCATAAATGCTGTTTCCATTATTCTTAAACTTATTTGCAATACGCTGTAATTCATAGTCAATATCCTCATCATATTCCGATGCAAAATTGTAATCCGGATCATTTTTCATTTTCTCAAAATACTGTCTCGCATCATCTAACGCATTATATAATTGAGTTCCTTCTTTCGCACCCAAATTGACAGCCTCGCACACATCAATTACAGACCGAACCAAATCTTGTGGCACATACATCCCCTCTTTTGGTTTCATCAGCATCTGACGCATCTGTTTATGTAACCGTCGAATCTTATTCTTTGCTTCTGTCTGTTTTTTCTGCTCAGATAAATTCTTACGGTACTGACGATTCTCAATCTTCATTTCCGCAATCTTTTTATCCTGTCCTTTTTTTAATCTCTCGATGTACCTTTTTTGCTTTTCAATCTCATGCTGATACTTACGAATCAATTCTCCATTCTGTGTCGTCTCAATCACATTTGCATAATCATGTATCTTAGCATACGCCTCACGGATTCTCTGATTCTTGTTTTTTATCTGGTCATTCATACTCACCTTTAATCCTTCAAGGAATTGCTTTTCACATTCCTTGCGATAATCCTGGAGCATGGTAAGATACACTCGGTTTGCTTCCTTCCACTCACGCTCTACGGCGGCATCTGCCTTATCCTTAAACGTTTGTCTCTGTGGTATCATACTCATTTCCTTGTAAATATTTAAGGCAAGGTCATAAGATGCCTGCTCAATATCCTCTCCGTATGCATTACGATATGTTGGCCGCAATCCATCTAATACAGTCATTACCTCTGCTATCATATCACCGTCATTGGTATCCGCCTTAAATAACTCCGGATACTTCTCGCTTAACTCTCCCCAAACCTGATCAAGAGTCGTCCCCTCCGAAACAATTCTAAGCCGTCCGAAATTACTCTTGCGAAACTCTCCCATACTTCCATACATGTAATTTACTTCACTTTTCTGGGCTTCCGACAACGCAAGTTTTGTTTTACGGAAATACTCTCGTAAATCTTTGTACTCGTTATACAATGTCATATCTTTTGCTGTGCTTTTTTCAAGGACACCTCGTGCAATCTCAGAAGTAATCTTTAATGCCTCTTTATAATCCGCACCCTCTTCATTCATATAAGCATACAGTTTTGTCAGGTTATCCCGAAATGTTTCTGCATCAAAGGACGAATGATATTTTTTCAATATTTTTTTGCATACTGCCTCTACACGTGCCGGTTCCGGAATGGTTTTCTTTCCCGGCTTAAATTCACTCTGAAGCATCTCCACAACTTTCTTTAATTGCTCATTTTCTTCTACCAAACTTTCCTCTGTTGTCATAGTTTCTGCCAATGAATGACGCAGTTTTTCTGCACGCTCTGATACATGAAGGGAATATTTTTCGCCTTCACCGGATATAATGTTCTTGACAATCTCTTTGTATCGTGCTAGATTGTTACTATAATCCTGATGAAGTAAGCCCCCATGGGATTGGCCCATGGGCCACACTGCTTCATCAGGATTTACTTTTATTATCCGGTTTTCTTTACGAGCACTTTCAACATAATTCTGTATTGATTTCTTCCCATACAAACTGAGCATAACATTAGCAATCGTATGTTCACCTTTAACACGTCCACTACCATTGGGTTTAATTGCTGCAATAACAACATTTCCCTGATTGTCCTTTACATTTGTTACCAAAATTACATCCGCATTATTTTCATTTGTATTTGATTTTATAATCATTGCTGGTGTTTCTAATTGCTTCTGTAGTTTTGTAAATAATCCTTTTCCCAAACCATGATAATTTGTTTTTGGTTTAAAACGATTTTCTTTTTTTGCCTCTTCTTGCGTTTTTATTGTCGAATACACATGTTGGTTCGTCATAAGCATTGGAAGATCATTCCAGCCTAGTTCCTTCAACGCTTTTGTTGTTTCTCCCAGATAAACATGCGTGTAATCTTTTGGTACGGTATCATTTAGCACATCATCTATCTGCTTATCTAGGTCAACACTAATAGAGTAGCGACTGTCCTTGTTTTCTCCACTATTGGCTTCTCTACTATTTTCTGCACGCTCTGATACATGAAGGGAATATTTTTCGCCTTCACCGGATATAATGTTCTTGACAATCTTTTTGTATCGTGCTAGATTGTCCTTATAATCCTGATGGAGTACGTTCCCTCGGAATTGGACCGTTGGACCCACTGCTTTATCAGGATTTACTTTTATGATACGGTTCTCCTTTCCAGCTTTTTCGACATAATTATGAAGAGCTTCTTTTCCATACATGCTTAACATAATATTAGCATCTAGCGTTGCTGTTTTCTTTCTTCCTACCCCATTTGGCTTAACTGCTGCAATGACAACATTTCCATTCTTATCAACAACAGAAGATACCATTACCAAATCTGCATTATTTTCTTTGTTATTGGATTTAATTATCATCCATGGTCTTTCAATGTCTTCCAACACTTGCATAAACTTTTCTTTGCCTAAATTATGATAATTTCTTATTTTCTTATATCTTGCACCCTTATCTTTCTTCTCGTTAATCACACTATACACATGTTGGTTCGTCATAAGCATCGGAAGGTCATTCCAGCCTAATTCTTTCAATGCTTTCGTTGTTTCCCCCAAATAAACATGCGTATAATCTTTTGGTACGGTGTCATTTAGCACATCATCTATCTGCTTATCCAGATCAACACTAATAGAGTAGCGAATGTCCTTGTTTTCCTTTGTTGGTTTTTCATTTGTCATTTTACTATCTTTGTTCTTGACATTCCCCACAATGTTGGTTAGAATTTCTTCAAGAGATGGATTGTTGCTAGGGTTGCTTATAACTTTGTTATAGGTCCTAGTCTTGAACAACAATTCATCTCTTTTTATGGTTGCTACTTCATGCATATAAAATCTTTGCTTCGCATTTTCCCTACGCAATACAACAGCCATTATATATTTGCCACATATTTTTTCCTGACTTCCAACAATTTCTATTGGTGCCGCAATTACAACTCTCGCATGACCTTTTCCTTTATAGTTACTGCTATAATTCACTATTTTCCCGTTCTTAATAATATCAGGAATTGCTTTAAAGGAAATTGCCTTCGCACGACCAATCCCATGTGATATATCATCTTTTACTCCTTTGCGGCTTAACTCAACATCCCCTAACATTTCATTATAAACATTATTGCCGATATCATCGAAAAATTCTGCAACTTGGTCAACAAGTTTTATTTTCCCCTTTGAAAATTCCGTTTCTTTCACATTACTCACCGTCGGCATATTTGCAACATCTTTTAGGTTCGTTTTAATATCATCTTGTATTGTATCCGGAATTACCTTGACCGAATACTTCCCTCTTTTCTCTTTTTCTTCACCCTTATTATTACTATCCAATTTCTTGTAGTTCTCCCCCGCTTTATCCACGGCATCCATGAACATCTGCTGAATCTTTTCCTTCTGTTCCACGTTGAGTTCTGCTGCCAGTCTGGCCGCTTTTGTCATAGGAGTATCATCAATATATTTTTTTATCTTTTCAAATACATGCTTTACCAAATCTGCGATTTTCTGAAATACATTTTTCTTTGCATTCACATCCAGCTTCGCATCTTTCATTACCCAGTCAATAAAGTTTTTTGCCCCGGCTTCATCATAAAACACACCACTGACAGCATCGTTGATTAACTCTCCTGCAGCATCCTCATAACTTTTTTCACCTTCCACCTGCTCATAGGCTCTTTGATAAGATTCAATTAAGGCGTGGATATCCTCTGCTCCATGTTTCTCTACCAGGTAATTAAGCATCACTCCCATTAATTTCTGATACTCTTTTTCCGACATTACCGATGCAAATTCCAAAGATTCATGTATCACTACACCAAATTTATTTTCTGCATCTTCCGCAAATGCCATCTGTCCTCTATCCATATTCAATAAACCATTTACCGTATCTGCATCTTTATCTGTGAGGGTATTTAAATCCAATACATCCAATCCGGTTTTCTTTGCCAATTCTTTTTTCATGCGAACAAAGCTATCCTTATCCTCCGAAGCATAGCGGTAATCTTCATATTCACCTTTTCCTTTTTTTTGCGCCGGTGCAACTTTGTTTTCTGCCTCTGCTGCCTTTGCGTTTTCTCCATGTACCTTTCCTAATTCATACGCAAGACGCATTGCTCCCTTGTCACTCATTATACGAAATGACTTAGACGCCTGCATCATTTTATCAAAACTGATACTTCCCAATCTTCCCATACGATATGCCATACGGAAATTATTTGCATAAACACCGGCATTATCCTTACCATTGTAATAATCCACAAGTGCCGTTGCCGCAGCCGCATTATCCATCTTTGATGCAATGTTAAACAAATTCTGTGTACCTTCATCCTGAAAAGACAAGTCTGCAAGATTTACTACCTCACCATCCGTAGTCTCTACTGTAGCCGATTCTTTCCCAATTTCCCGAAATCCTTTTACCTTTACTTGTTCGTCAGATGCCGTAAATGCCGCATTCTCTGTCTTTCTAAAATTAGCATTCGTAACATTTTCTGACGGTGCATCATTCTGCTTTGTCTTTTCCGGCTGTAGTTCTTGTACCTCAACCGGTCGCTGATTCCGTTCCATTCCCTCGTCAAGATTCACACGATCGAATGTAGTATCTATATTAGCAGTAGCATCTTCCTCCTGCTTCGACACAGACTCCTTCTGCATCATCTCGCTTTTCTGATTCAGAGATACTGTCCTTTTCATTGCATTTGAAACAGAGGCATCCATAATGTCATACAATGCCTGCCGCTCGGATTCGAATTTTGCATATTTACTCTTTTTAGCTAACTCCTGTGCTTTCTCGCGTGCCATCTGGTCGATTTCTACTCCCAGACTATCCGGCACACCACGAATGGCATCTTCATACGCCCTTGCAAGTTCTCCGCTCGTTCTTGCTTCTGTAAAATTATTTTCAGCATTTTCCATGATGTCTACTGAAATTTTACCGTATTTTTCCGTATCATCTTTTGCCTTCTCGTAAGTGTCCATACCTCTTTTTGCAGCATATGCAAGTAAATCTGTGCCTTCATTTCCCTCTGTAATCGATGTCCCATTCTTTTTCACTAATGACTCATACTGTGCTTTCGAATACACATTTGCATAGGTACCAAAAAGACCACCTGAAAAAGCCCCTGCTGCCGTGTCCTCTGCTACTTGTATCAAGAAGTCTTTCCGTGCATTTTTCTTTGCCTCATCCTTTGACATTCCCTGCTGGATATAATTTTTAACATTTTCATTATACTCACTTTTACTTCCATTAACTGCACGGTCGACAAATGCATTTGCAAAGTCCGAAGCAAGTTCTTCTGATCCTTCTACCGCCCCCTGTTTTACAAGATTCTTTGCAAAATCGCGAAACTGTTTTGGATTTGTTGTTTTTAACGCCTCAAAACTATCCAGTGAAAACTTTTCGCTTGCCCACTCTGCCAAACCGGCTCCCAATCCGGTAATCAAAGACTGTCCGGCACTTCCTGTTCTCTCATAGGTGTCCATGTACGATTGATTTGCCGCATTTGCTCCCATCAACGCACTAGCTGCCCCACCTGCTAGCTTGGTTCCCTTAAACCCTTTCGTCACAAGAATATCCGCAGCAGAATCAACCGTGGACATTCCGGCGTTATAGACAAACTTACCAATATCATTATCAATACCTTCGGATACTGTCTGTCTTACATTATTCGTATAAGAACTGTATGGATGGCTGGCATGATTAATGGGATAAGACTTATCCGATGACAGGTTTTTAACCGCATGATTTACATCCTCTGCAAGTTCCAACGGTGAAAGCAAGTTTGACCCCACACTTAACGCACTAGATACTACCGGATGTTCGTCTGCTATTTTTCTTGTCCCTTCATCCCATGCCTCCTGTTCTTTATTATCTGTGTTAATGTTCTCGCTGTCGATAATGTAATCTACATCAATTCCTTTTTCCTTTAATTCCTTCAACTTAGGAAATTTCTCATATGCTTGTGACAAATAATCCGGATTACTGCTTACTTCCAGCTTGTCCTGTATCGTCGGAACTAAATGATTTTTATCTGCACTGTATTTTCTTTTCTCTACCCACACATAATCTGCTGCCTTTTTTACTAACTGCTTATCGGTATCCCCCAACTTATCGTATTCATGCTCCAGCTCTACACGTGGTTGATTACTCTCCAGTTCTTTCATATACTCAACATTATCCTGGTACTTATTCCACAAACTGGTGTATTCCTTGTAATCTTCCCACGATACACCTTTTTTTCCTAACTTTTCCTCAAAATCTTTTGGCTGAACTTTTTCCCATTCTCCCGAAAATCCCCGTTTAAACAAACCACTATCTGCGATTCTGGACTTAAACAAGTCTTTATTTTCCTTTACATTTGCAAGCGTTCTCTGTAGTTCATCATATCCCATCAAGGATGGGTCCTTATATTTATTGCCTGTGGAAGTATAAAATTTTTGATTTTTTCTTTTCTCTAATTCCTTTTCTTTCTTCTCCTCCAGTTCTCTCTGCTTTCTTCTCTGCTGTTCCTGTTTTTCCCTTTGTTCCCGCCTCGGAATTTCCGACAACATATTATTTTCTGCCTTTGCTGCATTGCGAATCAGAGTATTGGTTCTCTTATACTTTTCACTGTTCTTTTACGTTCTTTCTTTAATTTCTACTGCTTTCTCTGCCAATCGGCGATAACGGGATTCTGACTGATTCGTATAGTCGGTATCCGAATACTTTTTATCCTCACCATAATAAGAATCAGCCTTTGCTCTGGTCTCACTTGCTATTTTTTGTCCCTGCATATCTCTTTCATACAACTTGTCCTGACTCTCAAAATAATTTGATATAATACTCCCGGAACCGGATGCATGAGTATTCTGTTTCTTTTTCTTATTTGCCATAATATATATTCTCCTTACTTTTTCTTTTTGCTTTTCTTTGAGGACTGTTTCTTTTTGTTTTTATTCACCTGTTTTTCCAAATAGTCATTGTAAGAGCCTACTGTCTGTAACTCCCTGCTGCTAGGCAGATTTCGCATAAAATCAACATAGGATAATGTAGTCTTCGCATCTGCTCCGGCCGCCACTGCACTGTCATAGGTTGGATATTTGCTTAATCCTCTCGTAGTAGTTCCATCAGAGGTTATATATGTCGGTAAATCCTTTGCTGTATATCCCAACAAAACACTCCACACATAATTGCTTTGGTCAGCAGATAACACGCCACTCTTTTCCATATTGTTCAAATATTCTGCGATACCCTGCGTGTCATTGTTCTTAGCCAATTCCTTAACCTTCGACTTAATATCCGTTGGAATCTTAATCCCACCGGTTGAAGATGCCCCTTTGCCCGACGCACTTCGTTTACTAGCGGATGCAGCAGCGGCCTTAGCTTTTTTTGATAACTGGTAATCCTTATTCTGCCAGTAATTGGATGCGTTCTGCTGCTGTCTCCACTGGCTGTTGCCATTTTGCTGTTCATACTTCCACTGCTGATTAGATACATTCGCAGTATAGTTGTTAAAATCGTTATTATATGCCGCATCATATCGATTCGCATAATAGTTTCTGTCATCCTGCCAATCGCCAACCTTGTCCCGATACTTCGCATAATCACTTTCGTCAAGTCCCTGATACATGGACAAGTCGGATCTCTGATTATCCAAATCCGTCTGATAACGGTTGTACGCTGCCTCGTACAAACTAGGAATTATATTATTCAAGGCTGACATGTTTTCCTGATACGCAAGGTTGCCGGCCGTAGCCGCATAAGAGTTTCCATATCCTCCGGACAACGCGGCCGCCTGCGCCGTTGCATTCTGCATCCCTAACTGTGCCTGCCTCTGATACTGGTCCTTATAATTCTGATACAAAGCATCCTTTGTATAGTCATAGGAAAAACCTTTGCGATTTGCAATCGCATCCGCCAATCCGGTTATCTGTGTTCCATACTTACTGGTATAAGCTGCCGGCCTTGCCTTCTCCGTCTTTTGCAACGTACTCTTTGCGGCGTTTACTGCTTTCGATGGCGTATAAGACTTTATTGTCGGTGTCTTGACAGTTGTTGCTTTGGTGATTGTTATTTTACTGCTACTGCTCTTCTTTTTCGCCATAATCCTCATCCTCCTCTTCTATGATGGGTTCCTCTACCACCGGTTCCGAACCCCATATTGCAAACACGGCATTTACCACATTTTCTGTCTGCTCCTTCAACAATTCTTCTCTTCCGGATACGGAATTGAGATAGGTTCGTCTATGATTCTCTCCAACCTGAGATTTCACTTCTCCATCAATTAGTACCTTTCTTGTTAAGATGCTCACACTCTCTGTCGACAACATATCTACCGTTTTTTCTTCGTTAATTTCCATTTCAATTCCTCCTCGTTAAGCCTTTCTATACCAACCGTATACATACCAATCGCTATATGTTTTTCCGGACGCGTATGCCCCATTCTGGACATAATATGAACCACTGCCGCTAATTAGATTAAATGGTGAATTAGTTCCATTGCCACTCGACACAATTCCAATCGGATAGACATTTGATGGACGACTATGGTCAGGTTCATATGGCAGTCCGCTTATATGATGACAAGCATAACTACTTGTTGTTAATATCATTGCCTCTATAAATACAATGTCTCCCAGTCTATAATAATTTCCCGTAGCCGCTGCAATTGACGTTTTAATCTCATTACTTGCTGTATTAAACAGTCTAGGAGTCCATGTTCCTTTTTCGTATTTTGCTGTGTATTTTGTATAATTACTTGAATCCAGCAGCGTCTTCCATGTGTCCCAAGTTCCACTTGACATGGCTCTATGCTGCAATATTCCATTATTAAGCATGGCCAGTTGTGAATCCCAACCACTCGTATTATCCCAATTCATTTGCAGTATCTTTGCATCGCCCCCGGGCTTTCCCGTTGTCATCTTAGAACTGGCAACAAATGCTTCTACTGCTCCCATCCTATCTTCGGTACTTGCTTTATTTGCCGATATCGGACGAGTTGCAATATAATTAAGCAATGTACTTATTCCTGCCGGCCCCACTGGTCCTTGCGCCCCGGTATCTCCTTTTGGACCCTGAACACCTTGAATTCCTTGTGGTCCAGTTTCTCCCTGTGGTCCTTGCGGCCCTTCCGGTCCCGTTGCTCCGGTGTCTCCTTTGGGTCCTTGTGGTCCCGTTGCTCCGGTATCTCCTTTAAGTCCTTGTGGTCCCTGTGCTCCGGTGTCCCCCTTCGCACCAGTATCACCCTTTTCCCCTTGTTCTCCCTGCGGTCCCGTTGCTCCAGTATCTCCTTTAGGTCCTTGCGCCCCGGTATCTCCTTTCTCTCCTTTAAGACCTTGCGGCCCCTTAAAATTTCCAATCAAAAATTTTGCCATTGTATCACTTCCTATCTATTCATCCGGTAATATTAAATAAATGTCTCCAGTAGAATCTATTTCAAATTGAGGCGGTGTCTCATCATCTGTAGTAACCGCATATAGGTTTCCGTCAGCGTCTCCCATCAGATAAAAGAATCCATTAATTGGATTGATTACACCACTGTCACCTCTCTCGCCTTTATCTCCTTTATCTCCTTTTGGACCTTGAATTCCTTGTGGACCTTCCGGTCCGATTTCACCAGTTGCACCTCTCGGTCCTTGTAAACCTTGTGGTCCGGTTTCTCCGGGTACCCCCTGCAATCCTTGTACCCCGGTTTCTCCAGTATCTCCTTTGTCTCCTTTTACTCCCTGTTCCCCTTTTGGACCAGGCAGCCCTTGTGTCCCCTGTGGTCCACGCACTCCCTGAATTCCCTTTTCACCTTGCACACCTTGAATTCCTTGTGGACCTTCTGGTCCAATTTTTCCTTCCGGTCCAGTCAGCCCCTGCACACCCTGCGGTCCGCAATCACCTTTCTCTCCCTTTTCTCCATCTGCGCCTTTGTCACCTTTGTCACCCTTCTCTCCCTTATCACCCTTCTCTCCTTTTTCTCCTCGTAATCCGCCGCTCTCTAGCTGTTGCTTTAACTTGTCTGCAATCTCTTTTGCTTCCTTTGCCATCTTTACAGTTTCCTGCACTTGACTAAATTTCTTTTCTGTCTCAGAAGTCATATTCTCCAATTCAAGATTATTTAAGATATAACTTAAATTCTCTATCAGACGTATTATCCATGAATTCAACTTCTGAATATTTTTTTCATCAATACCATCAAGTTTGATAGGGTCAAATTGCAACGTAGCCATTAATATCCCCCCTGTTCCAAAACTTTGGAGATGCTGTAAACCCTTGCATCCCCTTTCCCTCTTAACCGGATTCTCATATGATCACATCGAATCGGAAATATGGGTATTTCAAAACTCCGCATTGTTACAAAAGATGGAGTATCTCTCCTACTTTGTTCATATTTAGACTCCATATGTGCAGCCTCCTCCCATACTCCACAGGAATCATACATTACATCTACATCTAATTCTGAATCTAACGGCAAAGACAACCTCAAACATATTTTTGATATATACTTGTTATTGGGATAGCTTATCCCTATCAAGCCGGTTTCCGCACTCCACTCAAGTATTGTTTCCAGTCCTTCCTCTGTCGTGTAATCCCTTGATGTAATCTCCATTACTTTTCTATCATTCATATAAAGCAAAGACCCATCCAGGTTTACGAATTTATCCATACTGCATAAAGATTTCTCATCCTCTTTGTGCCACATTCCTTTGCTCGAATCATACACAAGTGTCTCGTAACGAGTCGTGCGTATATTTTTCCCGTGCATATAGTATTTTGCCCCCAGTGCACCTGCCCTTACCTTTTCGTAGCGTTCTCCACCTAATGCTGCACTAATTGATACCGGAGTACTTCCGTCATACGCACACACATCCTCGCGTGATTTGTAATACAATATTTCATTCACAAGCACCAGACTTTCCGAACATCCCTTTTGCACACCACGGCATCGCTGCGTATTAATCTGATAATTTGCCGGATAAGAACCGTATACCTTATGAATGCAATCCTCTTTGAAAAACAAAACTTGTCCGCCGTATGCTGTACATCCGGTAAATTCTCCATCACTGCCGACCGTTGCCGCATATGAATCTGCCGCAGTACCCAGATAAGAATACCAATTTGTCATATCTCCCTGCTTACAGCAGTAAATTTCATGTTTCTCCGAAGAACACCCCCATATACGGTTATCACTTTCACACACATAATCCATATCCGGAACACTACGCTTCAATGTAATTACCCCAGTTTGTGTTGTATTATTGGTAAGCAGAGCCGTTACAATGATGAAATCATCCTTTTTATCCCAGATTGCCATATCCTGATTAAACGTATCAGAAATGCTTCCCGTCACACCCTCAATCTTCACTACGTCATATTTTTCAAACGGCTTTCCTATGCCGGGGTTTGATATTTTAGTATAGCTTGTAGCCACTGCCGTCCACTGGTTTTCAGATTCACTCCACAACTTCAATGCATTTGGTGTTGTCCCCGTATCCATCCAGTAAATGGCACCATTAGAGCATGTAGTTATCTTTGTCCAGGTAGTCGTATACTTTTTAATCACATGCGGTGTCGATGATGTATCCAGCCACAAATCGTCTGCCTTCGGTGATTGAGGTGCCACTGTTCCAATAGACGGTGCCTTTGTAATAGGGGTAATATCTGCCCCATCCAGCGTACACATGGAAAATGTTACCGTTCCTGCCGTTGCCTTTGATGCCTCCATATCTTTAAGCGTCTTGTCATTTGTATTAAATATCTTTTTGTCCGGCAAAATAGCCACATACGCCCCCATACCACACATTACTTTGGGATTTTTCGCAAGCTGACCAATAATCTGCCAATCGTTCATTTCTTTGTCTGTATATACTAAGTTGCCATCCTCCACAAGCAAAATTCCGTTTTTCGCATACATTCCATAGATTTCTCCGGTACGAAACAACATTCTTCTCTTTCTTCTGGGTGCCAGTGCCGGGTAATAATCGGATGTCATGTTCTTCTCCATATAAAATTCATTTTCCCCACAATTCATGGTATGGTTGTACCCGCCAAAAGCAGATATCATATCCCTTGTTGTTTCCATTTCTGTAGCTGGTGTTATTGTCAAGGTTACACCCCCGTTCTTTTTGGCTGCATTGGCATATGATTTCGAATATACCAGTTCTTAAAATCCTGATACCCATTACTGAATACCGCAATCTGGTTATTGTACATTCCCATATCACGATTATAAAAATCAATTTGAGCCATCAAATAATCAACATACACTTTCGCATAGGTATCCGGTATTAATAGGTCTTCATTCATATGTTCTTCATCATATCCATCAAATACAACGTCCACATTTTCTTCATACCTGCTAATTACCTCATCATAAACTTGTCCATCAAGCATCGATAACCATTCAATTTTTTCCATGTCCGAAAATCGATTTGGTCTTAACCGGTCTGCTTTTTCAATTGCTTCCTGCACTCTCAACTTTCTCACCTCAACCTAAAAAAAGCGGGGAAGGTCACTGCTTCCCCGCAACTTTCCTCTTATCAGGGGAACTAATTGCTTTCATTTTCTTCTTCGGCTACTGTTTCGGCTACTGTTTTGGCTACTGTATTGGCTACTAATTCAGAAATCTTTATCTCTGTCTCTTCGTCTGCCTTTTCGGAATTGCGCAATACCTCAGCCACGTAATATGGCACCTCAACTTCCACTCCGCGCTGAATACGGAATGTATTTCCATTTACAACTACTGTAACGTCTTCCGAATATTTATCCTTGTCTTTAAACAATTTAATCTTAACCTTACGCTTGATATTGTCCTTTTTTGCTGTTGCCATGATTCTTCCTCCTTTTTCAAATGGGTCCTCCTCGAAAAGAGAACCCATCCTCTTAGTTTGCTGTTACTGTGCCTGATTTAAAACCACACGACTCAATACGAATCATGTACTGTTCCACCAGACGCTCTGCCGTCTTAATAGCCTTCCAGCCAACCGTTGAACGCTGATTCAACGGGTCGTCTCCCGACCCCAGCTGTTTAACAATATGCTGTAATCCGCCACCTTCTACTTCGGTTACACCGTAGGCGTGTGCTGCAATTACCATTGTACAGTAAACCGCCAAATCCTCCGGACAAGTTTCGTCTTTCAGAATTTTAGCTTCTGAATTTTCTACAAAACGGATATCACCAATGCGTCCGATTTCACCCTTCCACATCTTATCCGGTGTCGTATACTTATTCCATTCCTCAAATCCCTTTGATGTTTTCACATCGTAAGCAGCGTACGGATGAATAACACATACATAGGCATCCTCAAACGTTTCAGCGTTTACGGTCGCAAGATAGGCTGCTGCCTGCAAAAAGATATCTACATTCAATTTGCAGGTTCCGTCCAATGTCTTTCTTGTAAGAACCTCTGTGCCATCCGATTTTGGCGCATACATTACATTGGTGCCACCGCTAATTACATCACGCGTAATGGTATCCAATGTGCGACCCGCCTGCGAACCACTTAACTTTGTGGCCTGCACCACATTGTTATCAATCGCGGTTAGCTGCAGCACATCCGTAAGAGTGATATAATCACCGTACTGCTGTACTTCAGATTTAACCGTGGTCACCGTCATCTTACTTCCATCCGGTGTCACGCCTTCCTGCAAAGGTTTCGTGTTTTTCGGTAACGAATCATACTTTCTAAATTCGATTACCTTACCACCATTTTTTGGAATTGGATATTGATCACCAAACTTGTCAAATACCAATTTAGGCTCTGCCATCGTAATCAGAGTTTTTTCATAAAACTCTTTCATCTCGGCAGTCATTCCCGAGTCGCCTGTTGTATTTGGATTTAAATTCCCTGCAAACATCTGTAAAGACATTCGTTTTGCCAATTTTCTTGCTTTGTTCATTTTACTTACCTCCATTCTGCACATCGGTCAGAATGTAATTTTCTCACCGCGTGCGGCTCTTTTTGATAACTCATCGATATCTTTTGCTGTCAACTTGCTTATGTCAATTTTCTGCTCTACGGGCTTTGAAGAAGTATTTGTTCCATTCTCAGCCGGACGCAAGCCTTTCGCGCGAATACCATCCGTCACGCGCTCCGCTGTTTTAGCTGATGCCATCTGCATAGCTCCTCGCATGATTTCATCGTGATGCGCAACTTCGTACGCCGTTCTTACATCAATGCCATTCTGCAGCAACTGTAGGAAGTCTTTATTCTCAACCTCCTCATCAAAGCTAAAATTCGGATAAATTTCCTTTAATGCGTCTGCCTCTGACATCCACTTGCTATACGTTTCATCTGCCTGACGAATTCTCTGCGTTTCCTCAGCCGCTCGTCTGAATTCTTCATTCTGTTTTTCCAAACGATAGAATTCACGATACTGTTCCGTGGACATTCCCTTTGCCATGGCACGCTCTTCGAACATGGAATCATCCTCTTCCAATGCCCTTAACATGTCATCCGCATCTGCGGTCTTGTCCAATCCATAGCGCTGTGCCACAAAATCAAGGACTTTCTGCGATGATGATAACCGCTCTTCCATTTCCTTGGTCTGCTTAAATCTGTCGTTAATCACCTTCTGAACACTCTGGTTATATTCATCTTTGAACTCCCCTTTAATCATGTTCTTCCACTTGGTTCCTCTGTCCTCTGTACTTTCCTCACCGGTGTCTGTCTGTACCTGGACAGTCTGCTGGTCGTTCTGACCCTCTAAGCCAGTCTCAACTTCTGCGCCTCCTGCTTCTCCTGCGCCCTCTGCAAACAACTGCAAATAAATTTTGTTTTTCATAGGTTTCATTCCTCCATCGTCTTTCCGAAGTGTCGCTATCATCGTCTTTCCGAAGTGCCAGTGCTTTCCACACCACTACCTTATCATGGATTAAATTTGGTTTACCCCCAAACTCCCATGGTTTTTGAAATTAAAATTTTTATGTACTCCGGATACTGTTCTTCCAAATCCAGCAAAGCATCTACAAGCATACCGAACACTATGTTCGCTCGTAACTTACTTCTGTATGTTGTATGAATCATAGCAAGTCCATTCTTTACTTCCACCTGCTGCCCCGGATACAATTTCTCATGATTTTCAATCTCACTTGCAAACATTCCTACAATCACGGATACCGCCGCACACACGATATCCTTTCCATGCTCCGCATAGCCTGCATGTCCTACCACATCTAATTCAAATGTTTCCTTTGCCCAATCAATCCGTATACTTAACATGTCAACTCTCCTACACACTTGCCATACTGTTTGCCTGTTCCTTTGCACCATCTAAGCGCTCGCTCTTTGTCATTGCTCCACCTAGAGTATCATTTTTCATTGTCTGCTTCGAATCCTGCCCCGGTGGATTTGGGTCTCCACCATTTACAATCTCCTGCCCCTGTACGCCTACCATCTGCATCAATTGCTGTACCTGCTGTTGCAACGCCATTAACTGTTGATACATCGTTCCGTTATTCTGTATTTTCATAATAATTTTTTCCTTACCTTCAAACTCCATCATATCAAGGCAGGCTAACGATGCATCGGCATTTCCCGGAGCAAAGAATCCTTTGTCGTAAAACTGGAGTGCAAGTTCATTCTGGGCCATTCGTGAATAAGTTGACTTTTTCGCTGCGGAGACAGTTACATCAAAGATAGGCAGTCTATCTCCAACCTCCACTCCCATTTCGTCTCCCATATTCTGTGGAATCATCATCCCGTTATCAAATGTGGCGAATTGCTGTTCCCCCTTATCCCCTAAGATTCTAAATTTACGCGGTTCATCGTAAAACTGACGTATCAGTTCAATCACCATATAACATTCTTCCATGTAGGCGCGATAAGTTCCACGTATCATATCTCTGGATAACTTACTTCCCGCTTCCTGCAAAGCTGCAATTGCCGTAGCGGCCGTAACACCGCTTTGTGTACTTCCCTGAGAAAAATCACGATTACCGGAGGTTTCTTTCAATTCGTTTATCTTTTCCTCTTTCACATTGATACACTGGGTCGGTGGAACCACCTGCTGCATCGGCTGAATATCATCCGGATTTCCTGTGTAATGAACAATTTCTTTTGTCCAATCATTAAATTCCTCCTCATTGATGCCACCGGTATCTTTTGAAAGATATCTCGCTTTACTTGCTTTGATGGCAGAATCCAGGATAACCTGATCTAATTTATCAATGTAGAGCTGTGGATCTTTCATGATATCGATATAGCCAAATCCAGCCGGTGTTCCCTCTTCCGGAAACATTACGTCAAACACATATGGATACATTCCATGGTCGTAATATCCTCTTTCTACATACTCTGGGTCATTTTCCGATGCATATAATATTGTGTCATTCACAAATTTACAATAATGGAGAATATCCTTTGTTCCATTGTCTTTTTTGTAGTACCAGTCAACCACATACGATTTTTCAGACGTATCCACATTTTCTGCATTGATATATTTGGTTAATTCGATTTCCTTGCCTGATATATCTGCTTCTGGATATCGCTGTTTCAAAATTTCATTGTCAACAAGTTCGACATGAAACAAATTTGCTGATTCCTGAATCTTATTTATCCCCGGCTCCCAGAAAAGGTTAAGTATATCTGTCTTTGCAATATTAATATCACCGACACCATTATTCTTACGCGAATCCCACACAATCTTCTTTACACTTGCTCCCTGCTTCAACTTGTACCATGCACAATCGTTATATGTTTCTTCATACCGGTTATATTCAAGCACTACCGGCAATATAGACGTCAGTGTTCTTGCCGTTTGTTCATCCGATGATTCACGTGCCAACACAGTAGGTTCCGGGAAGTTGTCCATCATATCCGCATGCTTATTATTAATCGAATTGTGTAGCCATGCGGATACCGGCTCTGTCATCCCCTTAGACTTTTTCTTCTCCTCGGATTCAATAATTCGCCAATGTCGTAATTTCCACCATTCTTCATTGGCTCTAATTTTTCGGTCAAGCAAGTCTTTTCCCTCTTTGTATTTCTTTAGCGTTTCAACAGCTTTTCTCACATCGTCCTCGGTTAAATTTGTGAGTTTCTCTTTCTCATACTGTTTTCTCTCCTCTTGTGTATTTGGTTCACCGGCACTCCCATCTAATTCCATCTGCGGTGTCGATTTTTCGACACTTTCATGGGTTTCTGAAATAGGTTCCTCCTGCTGCCCTTGTTTCTCTTTTCTTGGTTCTTCTACATCCTGCTTTTTCTTTTGATAGGCAAATAACTGTAATTTCATTCTTGTCCTCCTAAATCATATAAAATTCAAATCTCTTGGCATCTTCACTTTGCTGCTTACATCTCTGATTCAATGGATCATCACCAATATGGTCACGTTCTAGCACATTTTTACGCGGTGATATCGGATTATCCATGAGCACATAACGACACTCGTCATAAATATGGTCTTCCTGGGTTGTATCAATATCCTCAACATCACTTTCACTGTACACTAATGCAGGTATGGTCCGGATAAAATGCTTGCATGTGTTAAACACTTGAAACATCGTATCTCCCTCTTCGTCAAATGCCATCCGGTAATGATATTGCATCTTTCCGGCAAGTCTTGCATTATCGCCCGGACTAAAGAGAATGTTGTTTGGGTGTTTCTCCATCATTTCTGCAATGGATTCACCACGTGAGCAATCCCATATGGACGGGTCTGCGATACCTATTATCTTTCTGCCTTTGAGGTTTGGGTCCTCATTTTCAATTTCCCTAATGTGTTTTGCCTGCTGGGTTGGGTCTAACTCCAGTCCCACATTGGGTTCACCGGTGCACCCATAATACTCGCGGATTCGATAAATCTTTCCGTTTTCATCTGCCGCATACCATCCAACGCTAAAAGGTTTGGCGAACCCATAATCATATCCACGCCATATACGCCAATAGGATGGTATTCTGAACGGCTCTATAACGTGAGTCCACTTTCTGTCCTTATAGTGTTCCGGGTCATTTCTCCACTCTTTGAATACCTGACCGGAAAAGCTATCCCATGAGCCGTATAACAACGCCTTACGCTCTGCCTCCGGCAACATGGCAAGATTGTCCAGATAATAGGGGTCGTTTTCCAGCAATTTCTTGTTATCAAATACCGATGATGGGATAAAGATTCTCTTTCGTTTCACCTGAATCTTTTTTCCGTCCGGATCAAGAATTGTCCGTTCTTCGATAATCGGTGTTTCCGGCGGTGCCGCTGTAATAAACCGGTCTTTCACCCATGCATGGCCAACACCGCCCGGATTGGCAGTTGCTCTCATGTACACACGTGTTCCTGGTCCACTTGGACGATTACGCGAGAACATATAGGAGTACTCTTCCCACGTAAAATGTGTTAATTCATCAAAGCCAATGAAATCATACGCAAGTCCCTGATAATTCAAGCGGTCTTTTGTGTGCTGCATGGTACCAAAAAAGATTTTCGCCCCAGATGGAAATGTCCACTTCTTATCCGTGACATTGTATTTTGCCTGCGGCACCACCGCTTTGTATAATTCATTCGAACGCAATATCAACTCTTGAAGTTGAGGATATGTCTTACGAAAGATGATACCTTTATAGTTTGGCACCTTAATCTGTCGCATTGCTTCACACAACATAGCATCTGACTTTCCACCTCCTGCTGCCCCGCCATACAGACATTCGTACTCCGGACGACTCATAAATGCACTCTGGCGTGGTTGTGGTGACCAAACAATTCTACTCATCCTCTGCCTCCTTAACCGGAGTAAGAATCATTACACCTACACCATCCTCTTCGGTCTCAATTTTATTCTCAACCTTTTCACGCCACTTGTCCGGTTTACGGTTTTTCAGCCAAAACACTTGTGCTCCCAGTTCCGGCGGATAATAAACTTCCTGGTCTACCATCACTACCTCTTCGCGCTCACACTTACGTTTTCCGTTTTCATAATCCACTTTTTTCACCTTAAACGGCTTTTTCTCAATCCTAGTAAAACCAACCGCTTTTTTGAACAATTCATTCTCCACTTGTGCGTCTGAAACTTCCCTCCCTTTTTTTAGGCGTTCAGAAAGTTCAGAATGTTCTTGCATGTATTTGTATAATGTTGTTTTGCTAATCCCCAGTTTTTCGGCTATTTGCGACATTACAAGACCGTCTCTTGTCCATCCCTCAATCAATTCCAAATAGGGTTCAACTTTTACGCTATATTGACTTTTTGCCATATCTGATACCCCCTTTTGGTCAGAATAACAAAATCTTTGCTATCTTTCCCCCCTAGTTCCCATACAAAAAGGCACCTGCCATTGACAGATGCCTCTCTCTCTTCCATTATTTTATTTTGTAAAATCCACTAATGTACCACGAAGCTGGGGTTGTTCCAGCTTTATAATCATTATTATACAGCTCATTTTCTGTACCACTTTCACTTATTTTGTTTAACGAAGATACCTTAAAATTCTCCCCATTTACTACTGCTACCGGACATAACATGGCTGGTCTATCTGAATTCGGTGCAAATGGCAGTCCGCCTATTTTATAACAAGCATAATTACTTGATGTTATTATCATTCCCTCAATCCACACATAATCACCATGCCGGATATAAGAACCATATTGAGCTAATACTGTATTGGTTGGTGCAACTGTACTAGGTGTAACATATAGAACCGGCGTCCACGTTCCCCTCTGTTCTAATTCTTCCAATGCCTTTATACGACGATTAGTAGATAAGTCGCTCTCTATGTATTCCATATGCACTACTTCAACTACATCTTCCGCATTGCTCTCACATATCAATACAGGCATTCCTTTTCCTGATTCAACTCTTAATATAACATCATTCTCCGCATCATCCACCGGATACAACCGCTCTACGGATACACCATAATCTTCGTTGATATCTTTCTGCACATGCCATACATAAACTTTCTGATTTGTCGTTGCATATATGGCATATTGTACTCCTTGATACGGATAACTGCTATCAATAAATGGTGCTAATGAGCTTGAACGGGTATCTCCTTTTTCTTGAATTTTGAAATAGCTGCTTTCTAAAACTTTTTCCACGCGCATGGTGCCGGCAAACTGCAATACCACTTGATTTTTCCACGTACTGCTTTGTCCTTCAAAAGCCCCCACTTTTGTATCTACCCAGCCTTGTCCGTCATAATACTGGAACAGTCCATCATGTATACGCAATCCATGTGCCCCGTCACTGGAATGTGTTTCATGCAAACAATGCTCATGCATGGTGTCATTTACAATTTCTTTGTAGTTTTCAACTGCTGCCTCGTATTCATTCATCTTTGCTACCATCTCATTCAATGTATCCTGCATTTTCTGATAAATCGAAAGATAATCCGAACCGCCTTGGCATCTTACGGATTCCTCAACTCGAACCACGCAAGTATCTGTTGTTATCCTATCTGTCTTAGCTCCCGCATAACATCCAACAGTAAAATATTCCTGCATCATCACTTTGTATGGTACTTCACACTTACCATCTTCAATCAGAACCGGATAATTTTTTCCATTTGCCGTAAATACCGCTATTTGAATCAATCCATCCCATTCTGTTGGCAGGGAAAACTTTGCCTGCACATACTCTCTCGTATTTCCAACTAAATCCGAAATTGCTTCTGTACATTCAATATGCTGACCAGTTACTTCAAAACTTATCGTTCTCATCTTCTCAACTCCTTTTTCTTTTAAGCATATCAATCATTCCTTCTGATTTCTCCCCTAGTTCCCATAACTTTCATCCAGCATCTTACCATGTTTGCACCTTTCACAATTTTTATAGCAATGCTTTTCTTGAAAATCGAATTTGTCCTGTTCCGTCCGGAATCGTGTGCCGCATATAGTATGTTCTTCTAATCCCTCACACGTTATCATCTTTTCACTTTCCCGGATATAGTACGCACACTCTGTCCGGTATATTCCCGGACCATAGTATCCTGCCATTCACTCACTCCTGTCCTGCTGCCTTCATTCTGTTTTATCTCCCTCCTGCAAAAGCAAGAGGGAGACTTTTTTTACCATTTACCTTGAAATGTTCTTTCCAATATTGTTTTCTGTTCCATCAAATCTTCGTCCTTATCCCAACCTCTTGGAAGTAATCCGATTAACGATGTATTGTTTCGCCATAATAGTATTTTCCCAGACTCCTCTATCCTATATGGTCCTTCAATCTCCATGTCATCTGATGTTTTCGCACTTTCATCTATCATGTTGTACAATCCTTCATTGATTGGCGTCAATTCAGAGCCATTTGTTAGAAGTCTGCTAATTACCCCAAACTTCGGTTCCTCAATAAGAAGATTCGTTTCTTCCAGATATTCGTCCGGTTCTTTTTCGGCTAAAAGAATCTTCATCTCGTCTGGTACCAACTGCTGCCGTGATTCATTTTTATGTATTCGGACATATTCATCTCGTGGCAAATCTCCAATAAGTTCAACAAGAGCCGCTTTTTCAGCATTAGGAAAAAATTGTTCTTGAACGGCCACAAACCAATAGCCCCCAACAATGTAATACACTTTTGCCTTTTCACTGTGTCCGACACTCAAATTGTCATTTTTATAGGCTTCCTTTAAAAGTTTCTTAAATATACTCGTTTTAATAAACATAATCTATAACCTCCTTTATTCATCGATATAGGTTGCTGCCATGTCGGCAAGATGCAAATATACAGCCAATTTTGACCGTTTGTATGCCGCGTTTATATCCCGGCTTCCACCTCTAACCGCATCGTCAAAGGCTCCCATGTGCCACCGGATTGCGAGTATCTCCTCATCCGTCAAGTTCATAAACCGCTGGATGATAAAGATTGATTTTTCTCCATGCCCTGCTGGGAAAGCATTTTTGTTATACTCATATGTTTCTTTTCCATCTGTTTCCTGCTTTATGTAGTTGTCTAGTTTACATACATCATGAAGCAATCCGGCAATAGCAAGTGTTTCTTTCGTATAATCTCGTAGTATCTCTCTTCTCATCAGGCGATTCATTACATTTACCGAGTGTTCCACCAAACCACCTTCGTAACTTCCGTGATACTTTGTACTTGCCGGGGCTTCTAAGAATCCATTGTTGACAAGATAACTTAAAAGTTTATCTGCCCCTCTTCTTTTGATGTACTTTTTGTATAATTTTACAAATTCATTCTGCATTTTACCATCCTTTCTTAAATCTTCCAGAAGTAAGTTAATAACCCATGTTTTTTTTGCGCAATTACTCTAACAGACATATTAAAAATGAATTTTAACATGAGGAGGTGTGAAGCCATGAAACAAGCAATAAAAACTTGGCTTACAAAATCGGAAGATTTTTATTTTTTGCATATACGAAAATATGTAAAAAATCCAACAATTGAATGCATTACATATTTTTTATACGCATTAGCTACTACAAATCCATTTGTTGATATCCAAATTCAATGGGTTTTAACTTTAGTTATTAATCTTCCGTAATTTCTTTATTAGGTTACACGGTAACGAACAAAATTCGTTATCGTGTAACCTTTTACTTTACCACTCCGGTTCCACATCAGGTGCCTTTGGCATATAGCCATCCTCAATCTCAATTTTTCGCAATGCATATCGCATGCTTATTTCTTTATCATCCCATGCATACGCATAGCCATCTGGAGCAAATGTACTCTTACATTTTCGATTACAACGGTCTATAATCGTTTGATAACTCATGTAATTCTTTCTTGCCGCTTCCCGCGCTGACGAGTACACTTCTACCACTTCACCATTACAATCTATTTTTGCAACTGGTTGTCGGCGGCTCTTTGCCCCCGTGCGTTTACCCAGTTCACGTTTGCTTATGTATGAAATATTCTGTATATGGTTTTCATATTGACATCCGTTTTTGTGGTATGCCACATGTCCCGGCGGCGGAACTCCTAGAAATGTTTTCGCAATCAACTGCATCACAATTTCTTCTCTACTCTTTCCATCCCTGGTTAGTTTAACAATCATCCTTTGGCTTCCACTCATATGCTTGTGATATGGTCTTAGCAAGCGTGTTTTTCCTGATGAATACACACGCCGGATATTTCCCTCTGTATCCGCTTGATACTTTCCGTCATAACCGGGAATGTCCTTCCATGATTCTTTCATGTGCCACTTTCCTCCTCATAAAACTCGTGACTTCCGTCAACCACCTTTTCTTCCTCCTCGTCCTCAAACGACCAGCCATACAACCGAAGTACCTTATAGCCATCCATAAGCCCCTGACCGTTCTCTTTTTTATAGGTTCCGTCATATTTAATCAACTCAGTTCCATCCATCGCTGCGTTGAGAAGCACTAACATCTGATGGAGTATGGTCAATTTAGTCACTTTTTCGGATACTTCCTTTCTTTCCTCCTCTGTGCATTTATAAAGCGGTTTCTCGGCAAAGAAGCAGCTAAGCCGTGACGGATAAAGACACGACTGATTCAACACAAGTGCGCTCCACAATGCATCCTTCACCTTTTCCTCATCTTTTACCGGAGCAATTCTTCCCTCAACAATATCAGTCACAAAGAGCCTGCGGCGTTCATCTAACTTTTTCAGAACGTCTTTCATGTATTTCTTATTTTCTTTTTTCTCTTTCTCCTTCTGTTCTGCCGGTGTCAGTTTTTTCTTGACTGTCTTTTTCTTCCTAACGACATCAATCTCAATCCAATTAATATAATAATAAAGTTTTTCATCCTTCTTATTTTTTAACCGGATACTCTCCGGCACCTCGTCATTTATTCGGAAACTCTTTACCTTCTCCCATTTGTTTCCGTATTGTTCTCTCGCATACTGTTTAGGAGCCTCAACCACACCCAGTTCTTTCAGCATTTTAACTATGGCATCCGTTTTCTTCTGTCTCTCTTTTTCTCGTATGTATGACCGAACTTTGGCAACTAAATTGCGATTGTCCGTGGCTTCACGGAGAATCTTATTCCGTTCTTCCACATCCTCAATCTTCTCCAGTTCATAGAGGTCTTTCAGGGACAGTTGAAAATTCTTATCCTGCTCTTTGTTTTTCAGCTCGTCCTGGTCTAGTTTGGCAATGTTCAATCGATGTTTAATTGTCGTTTTGCTAAAACCAGTCTTATCCGCAATCGTGTCTTCTGTCTCGCCCAAATCAAGCATCATCTGAAATCCCTGCGCCTGCTCCCACACCGTCAGGTCTTCACGCTGCATATTTTCTTCCAGCATAATGGAAACCTGCTCTTTTTTGGATATCTTGCTAACAATCTTGCAAGGAACCGTCTCTATACCTGCCAGTTTGGCTGCTGCCAATCGCCTATGTCCGATTATTACATGAAAATCACTGGATAAAGATTCTGTATCAGCGTCCGGCTGTTCCTCCGGTTCTTCTGTCAAAGCTGGCAGAGGAATTACGGTCAAATTCTGCATAACGCCCTGCTTCTTGATTGATTCTGCAAGTTCCGTTACATCCCCGACATCTTTTCTCGGATTATCCGGATGCGGGTAAATGTTAGCTACGTTTATCATTACAATTTCTTTCCTGTTCTGCATTGTCTCATCCTTTCCACTAATTACTTTTTTCCAACATTCCTTGTGCAATTTCTGCATACGTGAAGGATTCACGTACACTTCCCACTTTGCACAGTGCATGATTTCTATATAGCTTTAAGATTCTGACCGGCACTCTTTTTTCCCGTCCATCTTCTCTTTCTCCCAAAGGCGCCGGCTTATACACATACACCACATCACCTTCCGTTAAATTCATACGTTGTGGTTGCAAATCGCGTTGAAAAAGTACTCCTTCTTTTTGTTTGCGTTCCTTGTGATTTGTCTTCACTTAATCATCTCCTATCCATCGAATCAAATCTTTTAATAACTCAATAACTGCCCTTTTTATATCTTCTTTCATTCATGCTCTCCTTTATCCTCCCGGCTTATAACCGGGAGGTTTTAACATGGCTTGCTTGTCCGTGATATTTAACAAACCAGAGGTGTCATATATAGTTTTTTCCGAAAATCCTCATGAAATCATCATGGGACCCACATTCCGATTCAAATATCTTTTGCCCTGCTGCCTTGATTGCCATATCAACCGTTTTATTTTTATGAACGGCATCCTTTCCGTTTCTGTGGCAACGCTCTCCACAAATATGAATTTTAAGTCCATACTTTTCCGAGAACTTTCGATTTGCTCCACCAAACACATGATGTTCTTCCAAACCACATGGATCCGCTATCCGATTTCTTCCACACAAGTAACATGTGTCCCAATCCATCTGCATAATTGACTTTGCCATCTTTATTCCTCCTTATCGGTCCTCCATTACTGTATACTGTCTTTCTCTCATTCTCTGATGCAAATACTCCGTATACTCATGTTTTGAACACCGTTCTACTTTGACTTGTTCCATCTCTTTTGATTTTTTATAAAATGTTGACCAAAGTTCACTGTATGCGTTTCCATCAGCACTTCCTTTTTTTGCCATATGTTCGGCATACGCATTGTCCAAATGAATTACTACCTGTGCGGACGTGTTCATACACTGTATGGCATCCACTACTGCCCTTGCACTCAATTTTTGGTATGAAATATCATTCCATCCTGCCATATGAGCTTTCGCATATTTTTTTCCGTTTATTTCCGTAACAAGAACAATTCCATAAACTCCATGTCCTCTCGTTACTCTCCCGGTAAACTGGGATGTTATATAAATATCTACTCTCATGATGGCGACCCCCTCCTTCCATCATTCTTAACCAGAATATATCGTAGGAAGTTCCAGCCGGTTAGTTCTGATATACCCGAACACACTGTTCGCTTATCTAGCCAATAACCTTTTCTTGTACCCGGCTCCTCCCGAAAATATCCTCTGTTTTTTACTATTTTCTTTTTTGTCTCCGGCCGAAAAAGATTTTTGCTTCTTGTCCAGGCTCGACCTTTCCCTCCAAGTTCTCTGAAGCGAATGGTATATTTAGCAAAATACTCTGCCAATTTCGAATACTGCCCCGTATCATCTAATGGTCGTATATCAATACGTCCATGTTTCCACGCTTGCCGAATCCACTCTACCGGCACCTGATTCATCACCATATGATGATGCAGTGCACCACGAACTCCAACTTCCGTTACCACTATGTATTTGCATATCTCTTTTTCTTTTTTCATACGCCGACGCAAACGGTCAAGAAATATCTTTCTGTCCCTCTTCGCCTCTTCCACCGTCTCTGCTCGTTTATCTCTTTCATAAGTCAGCGTTATGTGATAATCACCTGGCACGAAATTGGCATTCATTAGAATTGTTAATTCCGTAATGGCTTTTCTTAAATTTATTTTTTTCTGTGATTCCTTGGTGTCCTTCATCTTTTCCGACCGGGTAGCACCAGGTGGATGTATATGTGAAGAGTAACTCCTCTCGTACAAAACAGTTCGTCCTGCTCTTGTCACTTTCTCTATGTATGGCATAAACAATCTTCCTTTACGCTAGAAATAATACCCTTATCGAGTTAGAAAAAACGGCTTCCTTGTCCGTTTTTCTTGCTTTTCAAAGCCATACATGATATACTAAATAGTGTGTTTTAGTTGTATCTGTACAACTTTGAGCGGTCATTTATTTGACCGTTCTTTTTTTACTTGCCGGTTCACATGATATTAGGTCCCGTCCACATTCAGAGCACTGTTTTTGATAAGTGCAGCTCCAATAACACTTACCACAAGAACAGGAACATATATAAAGCGAATCCGTCCGCTTCGTCACACCGTCGGTGTAATATTCTTTCCACATCCTGCTACCTCCAGCATTTTTTCCAAATGCTCCGTTACTTCCTTTACCTTGTTATCCAGTCTCGAAAAAAAGAATCTGTTTTGATATACAAGAGTCTTATTTTGCATTACCGACAATGCCATTACCTGTGTCTCTCCATTGACACATAAGTAAACATCCACTCCCGGCATTTCATTCAGTTCCATCACTTTTTGTAAAAGATTTTCAAACATACTCAAATTCCTCACTTCCATAATTTCTTCCAATTAGCAACCGTAAACAATGCTACCCATACAGCAGAAACCAAAAACAATACGGTTTCCTGTATATGTAAATCTCTTACCGCACACGCAGTCATAATACATATAACCAGGGCGATAATTGTAATGAAGCATATAATGCTCTTTTGTTTTTTCACCTTTCTCACCTCCATCTTTGTAATGCGCATTAGTGGAATGTCAGGGACTTGAACCCTGAACCGTCCGGTTATGAGCCGGGTGCTCTGACCATTGAGCTAACATTCCTTAGTAGCGGTGCTGGGTACGTGACAGCTTGTCCGCTACTCCGGCAGATTTCACATTTACGGACCACCTAATCACCGGAAAGGTCACTTGTCTTGAGTTCGCCCGCCGAATGGGCGAAATGGCACTGCCGGGCTCGAACCGGATTAGCTTCCTACCAAATCAGCGCCCACTTTTTCCTCCCGTTTATATCCCAGTTTCCCGGCGAAACGGTCCAATATGGTACCGGATACCTCCAGCCACTCCTCTTTCGTAAGGCTCGATGTAGGCACATAAGTACCACGGATTTTCACATAATTATTTATTTTCATTGACCTCATCACCTCAATTTAATGTATGCTTCTTATTTATTTTGTGTTATCATCGTTCTGCCGAGGTAATACTTTAGGGTCCAACGAAATGCAGATGGTACTCAGCCATATTCACGAACTGCAGCAGGCTTCTTTATTTTGGACCCTAGAGTATTACCTCTGTTGTTTTGGGAAACTTATATAAAAAATCTAAGATATATAGCTAACGCAATGATTGCAACACATATAAGTCCCAAAACAACTACTGCCAGAACCATATCTCTTTTATTCTCTTTTGCCGTTTGCATCCTTACCATTATATCTATCTCCTCCCTGTGATTTCGATAGAACCAATGTAGCACCTCTGCCATTTTGTCTGCTTCCTCTTTTGTTGGCTCAGGCATTACTCTTTTTGAAGTTCGCACAAATCCTAAATGACTTATCACTTCATCTGCCATGGTATTTACTGGTATTTTTATTTCTCTTTCATTCGATTTTCTTTTCATTGGAGTCTCCTTTCTTACCGCGCAATAATAGTTATATAATATTTACGGTTTTGTCGTAATCTAATGGCAAAAAAATAATTCTTGAATACGGAAGTTTGTACAATTTTTCAATTTTCTTTAATATAGGAATATCTGGATATGATTTTCCTCTTTCATAATTTCTTAATGTATCTACGCTTATTCCAAGCAACTTTGCCGCATCTTTCTGTTTTAAACCATTTAATTCTCTTGCTGTTTTCAAAGTGTATTTTGACATCATTTCTTCCATCTTTTATCACCTCCTTGCGTTTACTATACTACGGATAAACCGTATTGTCAACGGTTTATCCGTAATTTTTTCATTTTTTTACAAAAAAAACAGACCCACAAGGCCTGCTTACCTATAATACTCGTTTACAATTGTCTTTTTTTAATCACGTTGTCGCAAAGCATTAACAAACTGATATGCCGTCAATACAAAAAACAAAAAATATACAATATTGTACCACAAATTATAATTCATAACACAAATAACCGCACCATCAATCCATAACACTAACCCTATTGTTCCAAATATAACCGGGAACATCTCAGACAATATATAATAAACAACAACTACTACTCCAAATAAAACTATAGAATCAATGAAATAGTCAAAGACCGTAATTATTGGTAAAAGACCTTTTACTATTGAAAATAATACCAAAACAACAGTCATTACCCCATTAATAAATGATTTTGTCATAATTTCAATCTCCCTTCATCATTTTAAAGTATATATGACTAATTACCTGATGTCAAATGATTTTACCGTATTTTTTTACATAATACTTGATTTTATTACGGTTATATCGTATAATTACCATACATTTTATTATGAGGAGGGACCCGCGCAGCGGGAGGAGTCCTGGATAATTTTATATTAGTGAGGTGATTACTATGACAGAATTGGGTAATAAGGAGATTATGTCAAGAAATATAAAATACTACATGACACGTTACAATAAATCTCGTTCAGATATGTGTAAAGCACTTGGCGTAAAATATACGACTTTTTGTGATTGGGTTAATGCAAAAACATATCCTAGAATTGATAAAATAGAACTAATGGCAAACTATTTTGGCATTTCAAAATCCGATCTTGTTGAAAATCATGAAGACGAAAAGCAGCCAACCTACTACCTCGACGAAGACGCAAGAGAAGCTGCTGACTTTCTTCACAAAAATCCTGAATACAAAGTTTTGTTTGACGCTTCACGCAATATTAGTAAAGAGGATATCGAATTTGTTGCAAAAATGTTAGATAAGTTTAGAAAATAATGGGAGATGATATTATTAAAATGCGGGACGATGTGCAGGTACTTTTCTTAAAACTGCCAAATCATATCAAAGAATTTGTTACTATGAATCCAGATATGTCTTATACTATCGTATTGAATGTAAACCATTCGCACGAGACACATCTAGAAGCCTATGCTCATGCACTACAACATATTGAAGAACACGATTTTGATAATTGTGCTTCCGCTGATATGATTGAGGTTTACGCTCATATGAGGTGATATTCTATTAACAAGATAACCTAGGAGGTGATAATATGGCAGAAGATGAATACAAAAGAATCTTTTCCAAAAATCTCAGAAAATACATGAGTTTAAATAACAAGACACAAGTAGACCTCATCAATGACCTTGGTTTTAATAAGTCAGCTGTTTCTACTTGGTGCAACGGAACAAGACTCCCCCGAATGGATAAGGTAGACGCTCTAACTAAATATTTTGGAATACGCCGTTCCGATTTGATAGAGGACAAATCAGAATCGAAAATAAAACCAGCAACCATTCCCGTTCTCGGTTCCGTCCCTGCCGGTATTCCAATTGAAGCAATACAGGATATTATAGATTACGAAGAAATAGATGCCGCCACTGCTGCCAAAGGTGAATACTTTGCTCTACAAGTAAAAGGCTCATCAATGGAACCACGTATTCGCGAAGGTGATATTGTAATTGTCAGGAAACAAGACGATGTAGAAAGTGGTGAAATTGCCATTGTTATGGTCAATGGCGATAATGCAACTATCAAACGATTATTAAAATACGAAGATGGAATTCGACTTATGCCAACTAATCCAGCTTACGAGCCGTTATATTTTACGAATGATGAAATATTGGAAAAGCCAGTTAAAGTAATCGGTAAGGTAATTGAAAACAGACAGAAGTATTAGAACCACCTAATGCAAAACCCAACTAAAAAAACTAGTTGGGCTTTCACTGTTATTTTTGAATACTGTAGCAAAAATTTCAAAAGCAATGCACCCCCTGTTTAACAGGAGGTAAAAAGGGGTTAACTTAGTAATTTAAGTTTTCTTTTAGTAGCTTTGTTTAATTTACCAGTTACTTTTAGATGTTTCTTCCTTTGGAACCTTTTTATTGCTTTTCTAGTTTTTGAACCCATAATACCATCTGGGGCACCACAGTTGTAACCGAGTTTATTCAATCTCCTTTGAGCCTTTTTCAATGTTTTGTTTATAACTCGTTTTTTAACAGTTACAGTTGGTGTTTCATATGGGCATACACCATTTGGATGCAAATGTGGACCATATCCGTGATGATAATGATAACTTCCTAAACCACTTACATTGTTATAGTCATGATGACCACCTGCACCATCTGTTCTTCCTGAATGAGCTGAAATTTCAGTAGGAATTAGTACTAGTGCCAAAACCATTACAAATGCAACAAATTGATTGATTTTTTTCATTATTAACCCTCCAGTTTTTTTAATATTATACTGTATACGGAAAATAATGTCAAACCAAGCACTATCGTTCTGAATGCAAGCCATTCACATGAAACACATCTAGAAGCCTATGCTCATGCACTACAGCATATTGAAGAACACGATTTTGATAATTGTGCTTCCGCCGATATGATTGAGTATTTTTCTCACATACGCTAGTATAAACAAACTTTTATTGGGAGGTTTTACTATGGATAATGACAATAAAGAACCACAATCACTTTTTGATAAATACAAGGAAAGTGTTCATAATTCAAGAAAAGAAGAATATCCTAACTTCTTTTCTGAGTTTTTCAGCATATACTTACGACCTGTTTTTATAGTTATATTTATACTAATAATGTGTTTTGGATTTGGAAATTCTTTATTAACCCCAACTCCAGATAATACCTCTAAATATACTGTGGAATCGAATTCACCAACTCCCACAGAATATTTAACGGCAACACCTTATGTTTCTCCTACGCCACAAGAAAAAACAGTTTTTGTTACTCCTACCGGCGAGTGTTATCATAAATATGCGCATGGACGCGGCAGTTTCAGCGAGGTACCATTATCCGAAGCTCTTAGTCGGAATCTACGCCCTTGCATGGTATGCAGCCCGTAGCATAAACTATTTCATACAACAAAAAAATCCCCCCTGCGCCAACAGGAGGGAAATGAATATACCATTGCTGATATACCCACAAAAGCAATCATATTATATCAGCTCTGGTAGTAAATTGCAAATACCAGGGTATTTTTATACCCTTTTTTAAGAAAGGGTGATTCTATGAACCAAAATGAATCTTTGAAAACAGCGTTCGGATACATACGAGTTTCTACTCACATGCAGGAAGAAATTTCCCCGGAAGCACAAAAACACGAACTCCAAAAGTGGGCGAAGCAGCACAATATTCTGATTACACAATGGTTTCAGGATAACGGCATTTCCGGAAAGAAAGCAGAAAACCGAACCGCCTTTCAGAATATGATTGCCCTCGCAAAAGAAAAGGATCATCCGGACTACATCCTTGCATGGAAGTTCTCTCGATTTGCTAGGAATCAAGAAGAAAGCATTGTTTACAAATCGCTCCTCCGCAAAAATAATGTGCAGGTAGTATCAATCAGTGAGCCTTTGCCAGATGGACCATTTGCGCCCTTAATTGAGCGCATCATCGAATGGATGGATGAATACTACTCGATTCGATTGTCCGGGGAAGTAAAGCGTGGCATGAAGGAAAAAGCAAAAAAGGGAGGCTACCAAAGTGCTCCGCCTCTAGGGTACCGGCGCGAAAAGGGCGATACCGTTCCCGTAATATACGAACCAGAAGCAAAGATATATCGTCTTATCAAAAAGTATTTTATCCAGGACGAATACAATCCTACAACGATAGCACGTACGCTTAACGACCAAGGCTACCGCACCCGTCAGGGGAATCGTTTTGAAGCACGAGTTGTCATTTATATTTTAAGGAACCCATTTTACATCGGGAAAATCCGCTGGAACCGTTCAAGCCACGGTGGATATTACGAAAATTCACCCGAGGATGTCATTGTATCAGATGGCCAGCACAAACCACTCTGCACCAACGAAGAATGGGACATCATAAGCAAACGGATAAAAAAATACGCACCCGGTTCTACCGGACGCAGACGAAGCAAAACCCTTTTACCGCATTATTTATCCGGTGGATTATTTCGGTGTCCAATCTGCGGAGCGTCCATGTGCTACCAAAGAGGTGTCAGCAAGAAATTACCCCGTGCCTATCCTTACTTTTGCTGCTGGAAGTACGCCAAAGGCATCCACCCCGAAAACGTAAATGCAAGCGCACCAAAAACAGAGGAGGCTTTGCTAAATTCCCTGCAGGAGTTTGTCGACCACGGCCACAGCGACATTACCTACACAGTGGAAAAGGTTGAAGAATCGTCTGGTAACGATGCTGCACAATATGAACAGTTGCTTGATAAACTTGCCATCCGGAAACAACGTGCAAAAGAAGCATACCTTGACGGTATCGATACCAAAGAAGAATACCGGGAAAACCGGGAACTGATAGATGCCGAAGTAAAGTCCATCAAGGAAAAACTTGCGACACTTGAAACTGCTGCCGTTATCACGACAACCAAAGAGTTCCACGTGGATATTAGAGAAATCATCTTGAAACTAAAGGACGATACGCTTAGCACGTTGGAAAAACATACCGCACTTGCATCCATTTTAGACTATATGGAATATGATAAGGAGAAGGATGAATATAGTTTTTATTATAAGTTTGAAGAATAAAAAAACGAAAATTAAGGAGTGCCATATTGCTATGGACACTCCTTATAAAAGCGATCTGCTTTTCAATGATACTAATAGTATATGCATTTTTTTATAATTTGTCAACAACTTTTTTTATGAATTTGTACTGCGTTTTAATTACATTATTTTTTTCAAAGTATGTCTTGTTTTTCAGCATCCTAACATTCACCAACTCATTTAGTTCTCTATATCTATTTTTCTTTACTCCCTCGCTAGTAACAGCTCTATCATATACATACAAAAGGACCACAAAATTATACATAAAACTCCTTGACATGTTATTTAAAAGAGATGATCTTCCTACGCAATCAAGTTGTTTAACAAAGTCTAAAATTCTCTTATCTGGCGCACCAGTAATTTTTTCCTGCAATTTATTTGTTAAACAATTACTATGAGCCGATGCGTTTCTCAAATCCCGCACTTGATTCATAAATTTATTGTCAATGATTTCTTCACCATACATTTTTTTATAAAATTCGCATAAATATGTCAAGTCCCCAAACGATATCAATTCTACAAACACCCATATAGGAAAAAAGGGATAATAATTCTCAATCAATCCGTGAGAATACTCACTTGCCTTATGTCTGTATATATTTCTTAAAACCCTTTCATTTTTCGTAACGAATTTCCTGACCAATTGATAGCCATCCTCTTTATCTTTTACTTTGTTTAATAACGTAACTTTAATATAATGTTCTATATCCAAACACATATTTATAATTATATATCTTAACCTCATATCAATTGTCGATAACTCCTGAAGATATGCAAATTCGAGGTTTAAATATTTATTGTCCACTTTTTCATAATTTGTTCTAAACGCAGCCAGTTTCATATAATAATTATTGTATGTCAGAAAGTCTTTTGCAGCTGATTCATCTACTATATTGAACTGTATTCCCTTTTCTTTCATATGACAGATAAGTTCATCTGTACTTAGCATCTTTTTCAATTTTGCATCTCCTATCGTTCAAAAACTATATGACATTTTATCCATACTTGCAAACACCTGATATATTCTACTTATCACAGCTCGGTCTTACAACTGTATGATATTATATCATATGAAGCATTATCGTGCAATTTAATTCTTTATATTATATTCCACATTTAACCATTTATAACTCTCAACTATACGGTGGACCCGATGGAGAATTAGGCGCTGCCATGCGTTACCTTTCCCAGCGCTATTCCAACACAAACCGAAAAGTAGCCGGTGTGCTTACGGATATCGGTACCGAGGAACTCGCTCACACGGAAATGATTTGTGCCATTGTTCACCAGCTCACGAAAAACTTAAACGCAAAAGAATTGGAAGAACAGGGATTTGCCCCTTATTATATCGACCACACCATCGGCATCTGGCCACAGGCTGCATCCGGTGAGCCTTGGAGCGCAACCAGCATTCAGTCAACCGGTGACCCGCTTGCCGATATGCATGAAGATATGGCGGCAGAGCAGAAGGCTCGACTGACCTATGATAACATTCTGCGTCTTGTAAAAGACCCGGATGTCTGCGATCCGATTCGCTTCCTGCGTGAACGCGAACTGGTGCACTACCAGCGCTTTGGCGAAAGCCTTCGTCTGCTGCAGGATGATTTGAACAAGAAAAACTTCTATGCGTACAACCCGGATTTCGACAAACAGTTCTGCAAATAGATTTCTGCATTTTTTTAAAAGGGCAGTTCACATACTCGTGAGCTGCCCTTCTCTTCTTATTTTTTAGTTCGAATAGCTTTTGCCCTACACCATGCACCATAATAATTTTTACCATTATTGGTTACATACCCGCGAACTCTTAAATAATATTTCTTTTTCTTCGCCAGCCTGTTCATCGTAGTAGCAGTCAAATAAGAACTGCGGATGGATTTTGCCTTTTTGAACTTTTTGCTGGTTGCATATTGGTACTGATAAATAGCACCTTTATTCTTTCATCTTTATGCCTCTTTATATTTTTCATAAGCAACCTTAAGTCCGGATAAATCGTTTCTGTTTTTTATCGAATCCGATGAAATCGTCTTTATTCCTTTTGGACGGTACTTATCTTTATTTGTCTCCTCCGCATCACACGTGTACGATTTTTCTTTTGTGACAAGCTTACCGTTTTTTATCGCACAGGCAGTCATATCGCCCTCATATTGTGCCGGTATTTCACCCATATTCACAATACCGCTTTCGATAATCAAACCTTTTTTTCCCGGTCGGTAATAAAATTCAGTCCGTGCCGTCAACTCGTCTACCTCCCCCGCCACATATGCACCCTTTTCTTCGGAGTAAGAATAAAAACGGGCAAGATAACCATACTTTCCGGTTCCAAAATTAATTCCTAAACACGTTACAATCAGTTCCGGAATGTTGTCACCATTTACATCATAAAGAAAATAGCTGTAATCGGATACATATCCTGTTTTTCCGTTTTCGGTATAGCCCTTCACTTTCAATTTCTTACTTAGTATTTTCCGATAGGCATCCCGCCATCTATCCGCTATCGGAACCGGCGTCTGTGTCGGTTCCGGTGTCGCTGTCGGAGTCTCTGTGGCAGTTGCTTGGACTTGCTGCTCCGGAGCTGGCGTCGGTGCCGTCCGTTTTTCCTGCCGCGCATTGGCTCCAAGAAAAATACCGGTTCCTATACTACCAATTGCAGCCAAACCGGCAACTGTCATCGTAACTTTTCCTGCAACAGTCTTTAAAAAACCTTTGGAAGCTTGTTTTGCAATCTTTGCTCCCTGATTCATTACCGACGCAGCCGATGGAATCACAAAGCCAGTATTTTGTAAAAATGCCTCCTCTTCTTTGCGAAGCAGGAAAAGAAGAAGTGGAAGTGGTGCCATACTGTAGAGTTTGTAGCCTTTTTTCTGCAATTCCTCGGATTTCTTTTTAATTGCCTTGCGCCCATAATTCAAACGGGATTTCACGGTATTTTCCGAACATTCCATTGCCTCCGCAATTTCACGAATACTCGCCCCCTCAAAATGAAACATCAAAATACACATTCTCTGGTCATCCGGCAGTGTATCTAACATTTCATGAACCATTTCCTGCGTTTCTTTTTCTGTGTAAGCAATTTCCGGCTGGCGGCTCGCATCGGTATCCATAATATTTAATTCCATTGCTTCACCTTCTTCATTTACACCTTCTAGGTCGGAGAAGAACAGCATTTTCTTTTTCTGAAGCGCATTTTTCGCCGTATTTGCAACAATCATTCCAAACCAATTCGGAAATTTCTGATAGTCCTGCAAGGTATTTAATTTTGTAAATGCCTGCACATAGGCATCCTGTAAAACATCCTGCGCATCCATGTCATTTCCCATATATTTTTTCGCAATGAAAAACTTTTTCTGATAGGTACTCTGATATAAAAAGTCATATCCTTCCTGATTTCCTGCCAGCGCACTTGCCACCGCTTCTGCATACTGTTCCATTTTTCTCATTTCCTCCTTACTCTTCTGCATATGTTCTTCGAATTACTACATTAAAGATATCTTTCCCATAACTTTTTGGGCTTACTTCCCAATCAAATCCATCGGTTCCCACTTTTGTTTTCCACAATAAACATCTTGCGTAAGAGCTTGCCGGAACCCCCTGCCAGTATTTTTTGCCGTTTTTGTCAACAGCGGCGATGCAAAGCCATTCATGGTTCTCCTTTGGATTGCTCGCCAATCCTGCTTTAACGCCAATCACTTCGCAAATTTCATACAAGCGTTCGGACGATTCCCCGCAGACACCTTTATAAGTTCCCTGATAAATTGCCTTATATCGGTTTTTCACACCGCCTTCGCCATGAACCGGTCTGCCCTTTGAATCTTTATTATACTTCATATTCATGTCGCAGTACGTTTCTAAAATAAGGGCAATTTTCTGTGACTTCGTCGCCTTTTTAATAATGTCATCCACGGTACACTCGCCACCAAAGTTCTCTAACGCAGTCCATTCATAAGTATATTTCTTATTTGCCGTACGCTTCAGCATGTTCTTATATGCGCGCGGATTACTTTTTAAATTTTCAAAATAATCCTTTTTTCCTGTTTGATAACACTGTTCATATTCATGGGCAATAATCCGAAGTCCTTCGTCTGGGTTCTTCACAAGGGGGCGAAGTTTTTTAGCAATCTTCTCCAAATATGGATTTACGGTTTTTACGATAAATTTCTGCTTTTTGCCATTCGTATACGTTACCATAATATCCTCTTCATCAAGTCCTGTATTGCCACTGGCTTTCCCGGGCGTAAACTTGATTTTTTTACCGGAAATTTTCTTTCCTTTTGCCACACCTTTCAGTGTCTGATTCACACCTACAACCTTTTTGATTTTCTTTGTCGTCTTTACTATTTTGGTTTCCTTTGTCTGAAGAAAAACCTTTTTAGTCCTATAATAGGTAACCTTCTTTGCCTCGCTGTGCGCCGGAATCATCCCCGCCATAATCATCGCAGCCATTAGTAAAGCCACAAAACCTCTCATTTTCGTTTTCATTTTCATCCTTCCTTTCTGTGTCTTTTACCTATAAGACAAGTGAAGTTTGATAAAAGTTTTATATTTTTGAAAAAAAATTTAATTATTCAAAATTCCCCCACCAATAAGAGTATACATAAGAAAAAACTATAATTCAATAAGAACCAATTATATTCCTATCTCCTTATAGTTTTTTCAAAAAAAGTATTATTTTGTTTTAATCAGCCTTACGAATTACCAAGACATCATTTTCCACATCCAGAGAAAGCACATCTCCTACTGCCACTTCATCCGCAAGCATCTTCTTCGCCAGCAGAGTTTCGACATTTTTCTGCAAATACCGCTTCAACGGTCTCGCACCATAAACCGGATCGTATGCTTTTTCCACAATATAATCAAGCGCCTTATCGGTAACGGTAAGAGAGATTTCTTTATCCTCAATTCTGCGGTTAATATCCTTGACAAGCAAATCAATGATGCCTCGGATATCGCTTTTTGAAAGAGGCTTAAACATAACAATCTCATCCAAACGGTTCAAAAACTCCGGTCGGAAATGATTTTTCAACTGCGACATCACAAGTTCCTCTGCCTCAGAAGAAATGTTTCCATTGTCATCAATGCCATCCAGCAAAAATTCTGCGCCAAGGTTTGACGTCATAATCAAAATGGTATTTTTGAAATCCACCGTACGGCCTTGTGAATCCGTGATTCGTCCATCATCCAGCACTTGCAGCAAAACATTAAACACATCAGGATGTGCCTTTTCAATCTCATCAAAGAGGACAACTGAATATGGTCTGCGGCGCACGGCCTCGGTCAACTGTCCGCCCTCTTCATAACCAACATATCCCGGAGGCGCTCCAATCAGACGGGACACGGAATATTTCTCCATATATTCACTCATGTCGATACGAACCATATTCGCTTCATTGTCAAACAAACACTCGGCAAGACTCTTTGCAAGCTCGGTTTTACCAACACCGGTAGGTCCCATAAAGAGAAATGAACCAATCGGCTTAGTTGGGTCTTTAATGCCTGCTTTGGAACGAATAATCGCATCTGCCACTTTTGTCACGCCATCATCCTGTCCAATCACTCTCTTATGAAGTTCATCATCCAGATGCAGTGTCTTATTTCTCTCCGACTCTGTCAATTTAGCAACCGGAATTCCAGTCCAGCGGGAAATAATCTGCGCAATTTCTTCGTCCGAAACACTTTCGTGTACCATTCGTTGGTCGCTTGTTTTAGCCGCATTTTCCGCTTCGTCCATCAACTGCTGCAAACGTGGCAGCTCGCCATATTCAAGTTCCGATGCACGCTCCAAATCACCGCTGTTTTTCGCCATCTCAATCTGATTATTCGTATTTTCTATCTCCGTTTTCAATTGATGGATTTTATCAACGGCTGCTTTCTCATTGTCCCAGCGTGCCTTTTTAACCGAAAAGTCTTCCTGTAGTTCACTTAACTCTTTCTGCAGTTCGGTAAGACGTCCCTTACTCAAGTTATCAGTTTCTTTTTTCAGCGCCGCTTCCTCAATCTGCAGCTGCATAATCTTTCGCTGGGTCTCATCGAGTTCCGTCGGCAGCGAGTCAAGTTCTGTCTTAATCAGTGCACACGCCTCATCTACCAAATCAATTGCTTTATCCGGCAGGAAACGGTCCGTGATGTAACGGTCTGCCAGTGTTGCCGCTGTCACAAGTGCACCATCGGTAATTTTTACTCCATGGAAAATTTCATAGCGGTCTTTCAATCCACGCAAAATTGAAATCGTATCTTCTACCGTCGGTTCTTCCACCATTACCGGCTGGAAACGACGTTCCAAAGCTGCATCTTTTTCAATATACATACGGTACTCATCCAATGTTGTCGCACCGATACAGTGCAGCTCGCCACGTGCCAGCATTGGCTTTAACAAGTTGCCGGCATCCATTGCACCATCTGTCTTTCCGGCACCGACAATTGTATGAAGTTCGTCGATAAACAAAATAATCTGTCCATCGCTTTCCTTCACTTCCTCAAGCACCGCCTTCAGACGTTCCTCAAACTCACCGCGGTACTTCGCACCGGCTACCAAAGCACCCATATCCAGTGCAAATACCTGTTTATTTTTCAGTCCTTCCGGCACATCACCGCGCACGATACGCTGTGCTAATCCCTCAACTACGGCAGTTTTACCAACACCCGGTTCACCAATCAGAACGGGATTATTTTTCGTCTTTCGTGACAAAATACGAATCATGTTACGAATTTCTTCATCTCGTCCAATTACCGGGTCTAATTTCTGATCCTTTGCCTGCTCCACCAAATCCGTTCCATACTTAGACAGACTCTCGTAAACTGCCTCCGGATTATCCGTCGTCACCTTCTGATTGCCACGCACCTGAGAAAGAGCCTGCAAAAATCTTTCCCTGTCAATGTTAAATTCCTTGAATAACTTCTTTATCTCCGGTGATGCTTTGCGAAGCATACTTAAAAACAAATGCTCCACGGAAATGTATTCGTCGCCCATTGCCTTTGCTTCGTTTTCGGCATAAATCAGAACTTTATTCAAATCATTGCCAACGTAAATCTGACCGCCTTCTACTTTTGGCCGTTTATTAATCAAGCCTTCCACCTGCGCCTGGAAAACGACCGGGTCAATGTCCATCTTCTTTAACAGACTGACAATCAAGCTGTCATCGACCGTCAGCATATTGTATAACAAATGCTCCTGCGCCAGCTCCTGATTTCCAAAATCGTATGCCGTCTTTTCAAGATTATTTACAATCTCCATTGATTTCTGTGTAAATTTACTAATGTTCATGTCGTTCACTCCCTTCAGTTTCAGTGAAATACAATCTCTTGTATGTTCTATTATATCTATAACACAGTTATAATATAGCACTCGTTGTTAGCACTGTCAAGAGATGAGTGCTAATTTTTTCAAAAATTTTTATTCGCTGCGTAAAACAGCAAACGCCACCCCAAACAAAACCCAAAATACCGGTGCCACGCAGATGGATGAGTCATTGGCAAGCCCCGCCACAAAATATCCGCTAACTCCACACAGAAATGCCAAAGAAATTTTCTGACTATGATTCCATTTTCCTTTTTTGAAACATTTACGGATGGTTCTGCCAAAAAGCAGCAGATACAACGCTAAAAATGCAAGCAGCGCAGGCAGTCCATCCTGAACCCAAATCTGCAAATACATATTATGTGGCTTTGTAACAATCTGTTCATTGAAACCACAATTCTCTTTTCCTACATAATCATCATTCGGAAATGCATACGCAAAATTATCCTGACCTACCCCAAGAAGTAATGCACGCTTCAACAACGGAAATGTGCGCGACCAGATATAGCCACGGTTTGACGCAAAATCATAATGTCCTTCCATACCAAAAGATTCCACATAGTGAAGCATATCCGGCTTCCCAACTCCGTTAATGTAACGCAGCCCCACACCAAGCATAGCAAAATCCCACGAATATTTATCATCCACCGTAAGACGCAATACATCAAAATAAGTTTTCTGTTCTTGATACGTAATTTGACGCTTAGTCGCCTCAAACAAAAGTCCCTGATACGCATCCCCTTTTAACTTAACACCACTGAAGGAATCGCCTGTCATTTCAATCTTTTTTCCATTCTCATTCAAAGCCTCAAATTCGTAAACCGTTGCATCGGCATCCCACCGAAGTGTAATCATTTTTCCTGAATGCAATGTAATTTTCACACTCGTGCCATCTGAAATCATAGAAGAAATATAGCTGCTGCACGGCTCTCCATTTCCCTTTATGACAGAGCAAAAGAATGTCGGATTTTTCCACAAAAACAAAGCTACCAGTCCGACTGCCACAACAAATACGCCACAAAGAATCTTCCTATTTTTATGGATATCCGAAAACAAAAACAACACCGCCACGCATACTGCCGCACCTACACCAACCATCCCGGCAAGCGAACCGGAACCCTTTAGCATAATAAGCTGGCACACAGCGGACGCCGCCGCCACAATTTTATATCTGTTTTTTTCATCCTGTACCGCCTCATAAATGGTAAGCGGAAGCACAAGTGCCACATAGGACCCAACATAATTAGGATTGTAAAGTGTTGCATAAGAAACCCCTTTTCCAAAACTTGCCGTAATTCCATTAAACTTCTTAGGCAGCGTATGCATAAACATGGTAAAAAATGGCGTTGTGACATCATTTGCCAGATAATCCACACCAAAAGCCTGTAACGCCCCTAAAACAGAAAGAATCAGCGACCCAATTAATAGCGCATGTACAATCACTTGAATTTTATTTTCACTCGATAAAAGAAAATAAGCAAGACAAAAAAGAGCAACATAAGCAGTCACCACAAGTATCCCTTCCATTTGCTCAAATCCACCGAATAACGCATCTATTTTTTCATCCGCAAGCAATGCCGATATTGCGGTAACACCCCAAAATACTGCCAGTAAAATCAAAACAATTTTCTGATTTTTAGTCGTCCACACCGCTTTTGCCTGCACCCGCATCCACTGCGCAGCACAAAACAAAATAATAATCACAGCTCCTAAAAGAATCAGTGCTCCCCGCTTAAAGCCAAGAAAAAAATCAACAAATGAACCGCCGGACGCCCATGTATATTTCCCAATTCCCGATGAATACGCTGTCATCATTGTCAATAAGGGAACAACTGCCACGGCAAGAACCAGTGGCAGCATATAAAAATCAAATGAAGTTTTCTTTGACTGTTCCATCCTTTATACCTCTTCTTCTTTGGTCGAATCCGTAACGCCTGCCACAATCGCAGCTACCGCAGCAACCACAACAATCACTGCTACAATGGCAATCGCCGTAAATACACCAAGTGCTACTAATGCTCCCATACTCTCATCGTCCTTTCTCTCTTTATTTCCAACATCATTTGTAATAAGTATAACACTATCTTTCCCATTTTGCACGAATAAATTTGACAAGCCTATCTCTTGTCTGTTATAATTTCACTTGTTTGCGGATATGGCGGAATTGGCAGACGCGCTAGATTTAGGTTCTAGTGGGGAATCCCGTGCAGGTTCAAGTCCTGTTATCCGCACGAAAGCTAAGAGAAGTGCATAGCGGGGTGTGGGCGGCTGACGCGAGCTTGCTCGCAGGCAGACGCATCACAATCCGCATATATACGGCGATAGCCGTGGGACAAGCGTTTCGGAGAAACGCTTGTATGCACTTCGATTCCAAGGCTGAAAACATTCTATTTTATGAGTGTTTTTCAGCCTTTTTCTTTCTGAAAACTGCAAAAATTCCGTTTGTTCTAACCAAAATTCTAACAAATTTTCATTTTTTACGATTCTCGTATAAATCTATCTGATTTCTGCTTTCTGGAAAGGTGGAAATTCAAATGAATCTGCCTTGGCACCACACGTTTCTTTCTCTCCACCTATCTGCCGCATTTACCATCCGACTTCCTTCAGATTCCACCTCACGATGGACACCCTTGTCTTTGGCTGTATCCTTCCCACTACTAGGGCGGATTAGGGACTTTCACCCATTAGAAACGTGCGCCGCAAGGCGCACAATAAAAAAACTGCCGGCAAGACAATCTTGCCGGCAGAAATGGTATCATTTTATTTTACTTTGTAATAATCAAAATCAACATATCCACCAGCTTCTTTTGTTGCATAATTTACAAGCCAGCTTCTTGTTCCCATAAATGTTGTCGCAGTATCAAATCCAAGTGAGAATGTTTCGCCTATGCTCTTCCAATTCTCTCCATCTAAACTATAGAAGAAGTTTGCTTTATCTGCTCTTGTCTTGCCTGTATTAAAGGCATACTCAATCTTAAGATATACTGGTGCGTTTCCTTCGATCTTTTCTTCAGAAACAGCATTTTCTTTTATCTTATCCTCTTTCTTCGCCTTTGCACCACTATTCGTATCACTATTGCAACCCTGGAATACGTAACGGTTACCATTTTCATCGCATTTTACACCAACCATTCCATAGTGTGCACTGATTGCAGCAAGACCTGCATAATCACCCGGTTTCATATTTTCTGTCAAAACGCATGTCTCTGATGTAAAGTTAGGCCCTACCGTTCTTTGTGTCAGAGAGTTTCTTGCAAACCAGATATTCCCTGCTACCTTACCGTTTTTAATTCGATAATAACCAGGATTTTCTGTTACTGACCAGTTGGCGTCATCCGGATTATGGTTCCACTGCCATACTTTCTTTAGGCTGTCACCTTCCTTAAAATCCGGATAGGAGAAATCATCATCACCAACAATGTAACTTTCCTTATCACTCTTATTCAACTGGATAGTAAGTGGATTCTTAACCTTCTGGCTTGTTCCAAGACAATTTACAAAGTTTCCTTTATCATCATAGTAACCCATCATCGGCCAGTCTGGATAATACTTGTTATTCTTTGTATCAACATAATCCCAGTTTACAGCAAGTATAGACGGAACACGACCAAGACCATCATGATCCTGGAAAAGGAATCCATACCAGTCACCATAGATCGTGTCCACAATACCACCCTGTGCGATACCGGTTCCATACTCATATGTAGAGCCTTCAAAGATCAATTGAGCTTCCCAGTCTGACGCCTTACTATCATACAATTTTTTACTTCTATAGCATACTTCTCTACGGAACCAGCTTCCATAAGAACCAATGATCATAAGGTAATAGTAATCACCAATCTTATAAGCATGAGCACCTTCCCATAAAGACCACTTGAATCCGCCCAATGTCTTATTAAACAGCGCTCTTGAACTGCCTTCTTTTACAACTTTTCCAATTCCACCTTCTGCCGATGATTCTTTTAAAGAAATCTTCTGAATGTTATTTCCACTATAGATAACATACATTCCGTCACCGTCAAAGATCAATGCCGGGTCATGGAAACTTGTCTGTATGTAATATGCTTTCCACGTACCATTCTCGATATCCGGTGTCGTGTAACAATAAAAACCATCATTGTTAACATTGTAGATTACATAGAAAAGTTTTGTTTTTTCATTGTATTTTAATGATGCTGCCCAGGAACCATTCTTATATGTCTGCTGTCCGTTCTCAAGATTAAATAAATCCTTGTCCGGGAAACGGTTACATGCATAGTTTACAATTTCCCAATGAACAAGATCTGTCGACTTCATAACAGGGACACCAGGAACAAGGTTCATCGTTGTACTTACCATGTAGTAGTTCTGACCAACACGAATTATATCCAGATCCGGCACATCGGATGCAATACCCGGATAGTCCGCTACAGTAAGATTGTTCTTATCTAATTCCGGCATACCAGGCGCCAATGTTGGACGTGGTGCAGGAGATCTCGTTACGATCGGTGTTGGTGCTGCCGGCTCCGTTGTGGCTGGCGTTGCTGATGCTGTCGGCTCAACCGGTGCTGTTGCAGACGGTGTCGCTGTAGGTGTTGCCTTGTTTACCGTTTCTGGTGTTGGCGTTGCTACATTCTTCTTTTTCATGCCAGTTACCGTAACTTTAACCTTTCCCAATGTTCTTTTCTTTTTTTTACCTTTTTTCTTTTTACCTTTTTTCAAAACTTCTTTTACTGTTATAGTCGCTTTTCCGGCTTTTATTCCGGTAACCTTCCCTTTTGATGTTACTTTTGCCACTTGTTTGTTACTGCTGGTAAAAGAATAAGAATGTTTCTTAGTTTTATTCTTGATCAATATACTCTTTTTCTTTCCAACCTTAACAGAAATCTTCTTGGTCTTAAGAGAAGCCTTAGCCTTTGCTTCTACATCACTTCCGGCACTGGATAGTGTTGTGATACAAAGAGCCAAAACCATAAGGCCTGCGATTACTTTTCTACTTGCCATTTGCATAATTACCTCCTTCTAAATTGATTAAAATAATATTTTAATTATAGCCCTATCTGTAAGATTATTCTATGATATATTTGGTACTTAAATTGAATTTTCTAGTATCTGTTTTCCTTTATAATAAAAAAATCCACAGGTAACATTCCTGTGGTTGAAGAACTTCCGTCCTTCGCCTTTTCTTCTTCTGTTACCTCTTTTCAGTACCTTGTTGACTCCTTTTCAACAAGCAAAGCGTTATGCTGCAGAGTTGCCATATTCATCAAGACCGAGATGGATTGTTCACTTCATCGATGGAACTTTCTCGACCATTCTAAAATCTTATCTTCGAACAATTCCCTTTTCTAACGCTTTTTGAATATCCTGATCGGAAATTACAGAATACACTTTCATACCATATTTTTCTTCTAACAGATGTCTTCCAATTCCACCAGGCATATCATCGCGAGCGAATACTGTTACTAACGCCACAACATTAATATCTACGCATTTTTTTGTTTCCTCAATCCACCTATCTACACTTTGTCCTGTAGACACACCATCGTCCACAATAACTACACGCTCCCCCGCTTGCAATGTGTGACCACATATCATTCGCCCTCTGCTATCAGGATTCTGTCTTGCATGACAATAATTTATGGTTTTTCCATATTTGTTATACAAAACACTTGCCGCCATTGCCGAAAAAGAAATCCCATGATATGCCATTCCAGTTAATACGTCAAATTCAAGATAATTTTCGCATATGCAATCTGCCAATACTTCTCCGATTTTACTTATCTGTGCATTGGTAGAGAAATTTTCTGTATTGATAAAATATTCACCGCTCTCTTGAAATATCAGGATTTGATTATCTGCCATAAATCGCACAAATTTCTCTTTGTTTGTCAATGCATCCAACTTATACCCAAACAACTCATCTATTGTTACGCCAAAATATTGTGCCAACAATGGAATCAGAGAAATATCCGGTTGTGCTACTTCATTTTCATACTTTGAAACTGCTTGGTATGAAACTCCCAATTCCCGTGCCACCTCTTCCTGTGTTACGCCTTTTGCTTTTCGCAATGTTTTGATTGTATTTCCAATTGAAATCATAGTTTGTTCCTCCTTAATTTGAATGGATTAAAGAGCTCTTTATGATTTCATTATAAAAAAAGTGAAAGATGAAAACAATAACCTAATTTTCTTGATTTTCTCAACTAGAAGTTGAATTCTTGCTGTTTTTGTTACCATAATAAGCATCACCTTTCAACAGTTTCAATCAGACACCCCCAGTTCTGATTCAAGTTCATCAGCAGATATTGTACCGTTATCACGAATAAAAATTTCTGCTTCATTCAGTTTAGTCATCAATTGATATAAATGCTTTTGTTTGTCATGTTTCTCTAATTTCTCCAGCCCACTAAAAACATTTCTTAACTCAGTTATTTTTTCCATGGCTTCATCCAGTGGAAGTTCTCTTCCAGCCTCCATGTCCGCAATACCATAATTTAATTCACTTTTCAGCTTATTGTCTTTATCAAAATTGTCTTGCAGCCGTTTACTTGTTTCATTTTTCATACAGCACACCACTTTCTAAAATTATCCATTGTCACACATAACAATTCTCTTTTATGTGAAATTATATGTTCCATCAAAAAACACTTGATATATTTTCATACTAGCGATATTATAACTATATAGCAAGGCACCCATTCCAAAATGGATGCTCCAAGTTTATAGCAATATTGCCCTTACGGACACCGCACATCCTGTGGTTCAGACAGGATAGGCATTTTTATTTTCGCTTTGTCTTTCTCTTGTTGAGAAAGGCAAAGCAACGCTATAACAAGACTACCAAAGGCACATAACAATGTTAATATAACGATGAAAATCGAAATGTTTTCAAAAGCTATCATAAGCGCCACCGTCTTCACTTTGCTACGATCCGTGCTAAACGGATGTCCACCGGACATCCAGCACCTCTTCCTATGTATTCCGGCAAGCCGGTGTACACAAACTTGGGAGGCTACCACCCTGCCATTGGTGCTTTCGTGAATATATTATAACACATGTCAACTCAAACAACAACTATTGAATAAATTCTTTTATTCCTTGTTACTACATATCTTATTTTCAAAACCATACTGTTTTTTAATTCAAATACCAAGCTATACTGTTACTATTGACAGTATTCGTTGTAATATAGCAGACAAAATTGATAAATCAATTTTTGCAGATTAGGAAATGAATGTTTTTGCGAAAATCCCTATACGTCCGATGAGATAAAAAATTTCTGGAACCAGTTATAGAAACTGCAATAATGCACCCATACAACACTAATCTTATTTCCAAGCCAAAAACGTTGCATTCCTTCTTAAACTTTCTCGCCAAAATGCAACGTTAAAGCCCTAGCATATCGAAAAGAGTTGTTTAGACACATTGATTTACCACAAAAGAGCTGTAAAACAGGCTAAAATTGCAACCTCTTTTAAACAATTTGGTAAAAAGCGTTGTTTTGCAAACTTAACGACGGGCACGTTGTTCTCTCCTTTTCCGAATTTGCGCCTTCACTTCATCGATGGAACTTTTTCGACCTTCTTGCATCGCCTTATATCCCTGACCAAGTAAAGAATATACTTCTAACGTAGCTTCGTCATGTTTCTCTATTTTCTCCAGCCCACTAAAAACATTTCTTAACTCAGTTATTTTTTTCATGGCTTCATCCAGTGGAAGTTCTCTTCCAGCCTCCATGTCCGCAATACCATAATTTAATTCACTTTTCAGCTTATTGTCTTTATCAAAATTGTCTTGCAGCCGTTTACTTGTTTCATTTTTCATACAGCACACCACTTTCTAAAATTATCCATTGTCACACATAACAATTCTCTTTTATGTGAAATTATATGTTCTATCAAAAAACGCTTGATATATTTCCTTACCAGTGATATTATAACTATGTAGGAACGCTCCCACTTCAAAGTGGATGCTCCCACGAAAGTTAAATGCCCTTACGCACACCGCACATCCTATGGTTCAGACAGGATAGGCATTTTTATTTTCGTTTTGTCTTTCTCTTGTTGAGAAAGGCAAGTAACGCTTTGTATCAGATTTGATGTGCCCCCAAAAAGTCTAACTTTTTGGGGGCACATCAAATCTGATACAAAGCGTTACTTCGGTTAGAAGCCCCCTTTTCATTCTTTAACTAAAAAACGTTCTTTTCCCCACCAATCAGGAATTAATTCTTTAAGCCGAACGATTCTTCTCTTTTCAAAATCCACAAGTATTTCAATGTCACCACTATCTTTATCTAATTGCATCATATACTCTCTACACGCACCACACGGAGCGCCAACACTTCCATCCTCAACAACCGCAACCATTTTATCGATTTGATGCTCACCATTTGTTATCATATTAGCAATCGCATTTCTTTCAGCACACATTCCCAGTGTACTTGCCGTATCAATACAAACTCCAACATAAATACTACCTTTCTTAGTCAAAAGTGCAGCTGCAACACCCCCTGCCTCTATAAACGGAGAAATCACTCTCTCTTTTTGCACTTTTCTTGCTTCACAGTATAATTTTTCCCAAATATCCTCATACATAATAACACCATCCTAAAATTATTCCATTTCTACTACTACACCATAATGATCACTTGCTGCCAATGCTATATCTTCATAAATTGCTGTGCCAAATACGTTGCACCTGCTCAAAACAGGAAATGGCTGCGGATATGTATTTTGCAATAAAATTCTGTCAAATCTTGAATTTGTCTCTACCGTATTTCCTTTAAATCTAGGATTTTTCCAAAAATCAAGAGTATTCTCAGCCTTTTTATCAGTAATTTCCGCATATGCAGATGCCAAATCAAACCAACACGGTAAGGATTCACAATTATTCAATGTGCATTCTCCTAACAAAAACCGCTGTACATCTGAAAAATCACTACAATTAAAGTCACCCGCCATATAAACATATTCGTATGTTTTTTTATCCACTGCATTGACAATTTTTATAATTTGATGCTCTCTGATTAATACACTATCCCACGGAAGATGAACATTCACAACCGCTATTTTTTGAGAATTATCAAAATACCAATAGGGATAATCAGCATTTGCTGCAATACCTTCAGCCAATTTTCTACTTGATACCTCCTGAAGACATATCACATCAGCATTTATTAATTTTATTTCATTTACTATATATTTAATTCTATATGGCATTCCACTTTCTGAATTCCATATATTATATGTAGCAATTTTCAAATTCAAACTCTCCTTTCTTTTCCACACCTTAGTTCTCTCTGCCTCCGTGTCCGTCTACGCCAACAGCGAAACCAAAAACCAGTTATCGAAAAGCTGCCACATCAAAAAGGACATCATTAATATCAATCCACCAAAGAACAACCAATTACTGCCTTTTTCAATTCCTTTGCAAAACAAAATTAGTCCAACAAGTACAAACAATAATTTCATATCCTATTTCCCCTCATTTTTCAAAGGTCATTATAACATATATTGGTAATCTATGAAAGAAAAAGTCCCCACTGCATTTTTTTAGTATACGCCCCCTCGTCAAAATTGCTTTCCGTTTTTTTATCTCAGCCAAAACTCCTCCCCTAATACATTGCTCTTTACAGATTTCATATTTACGTTATTTAATTACGTTATTTTACACTGCTTTATTTTGCAATACCAAGTATAATATTATTTATGAATTTACCTAAGAAAGGGGTTTGACAATGAATGTATTAGACCGTATCGTGGAATTACGGCTGGAGCGTGGCTGGACCGAGTATCAACTATCCCAGCAGTCCGGCATCACCCAATCAACGATTTCAGCCTGGTATCGAAAAAACACATTGCCGTCCATTCCCTCTTTGCAAAAAATATGTAACGCATTTAATATTTCGATGTCTGAATTTTTTATGGAGGAAGACACCACTTCTGTTCATTTGAATGAAACGAGGTTTCGCTTACTCCGCTATGCAGAGCGCTTAAATGGTACACAGTTAAGTTCTATGCTTAAATTTCTGGAATCCCTTTGACTTATATCATAAAAAAGAAAGAGAGGTACTTTTATGCCATTTATTGATTCAAAAATTACCGTATCGCTCACCCCGGAAAAAGAGGAAGCTATCAAAACAAAACTTGGTGAGGCTATCCAAATTTTAAACAAATCGGAAACGTATCTGATGGTTGGATTTGAAGATAATTACGATTTGTACATGGGCGGTTCGAAATTGGACAAGGGAGCATATGTTTCTGTCAGTCTGTTTGGTCAGGCATCTCCGTCTGCCTATTCAGAAATGACAAAAGTTATTTGCGACATTTTAAGTGAAGAGCTTTCCATCCCGGGAAATCAAGTTTATGTCACTTACCACGGTGTGAACGACTGGGGCTGGAACGGCAGCAATTTTTAAATGTAACACCAAGGGAAAAGCAGAGAATTCCATTTTGTGAACTCTCTGCTTTTTCATTTAACCGTATTTATTGGCAAGTAATTTGATGTACTTTTTCTTTCTCGTACGAGGAATTTTAATTTTCGCCGCCGGATAAATTCCAATAAACGCTTTTTTGCCAATGGCTTTCAGTTTTTTCGTTCTAATATCTATGTACCTCAACTGCTTTGTACCGTAGAACGCCATTTTCCCGATTGACTTTATGTTCGTGCCAATTAGAGCACGGCGAATTTTTCTGTTTTTATAAAAAGCACGGTCAGCAATTGCTACGACATCAAAACGGATTCCTTTGGTCTCGCGGCATTTGTAAAATAATTTTTCGTACTGCCGCCCCCATTCAAGTCACAACCGGTATCCTGCCATCCCTTTTCCTCATAACATTCTTTTGGATAATATACTTTTACGTCGGAACAATTATAATCTGTGGTTGGAAAACATCCAAACAGTATTCCTCCCTAATTTGTCCCGTCCAATTTGCAAGTGGTATATGAAGCATCTCTCCAACTATTAACATACTGTGTTTTACCAATTAAACCTCCAACTGTATCACCACCAGAAACCTTGCACTGTGATTCTGTTTTTTCCGTAATCTGACCACCCCCACTTTTTTCACTTTTCAAAAATTCTCAGCGCAATACGCCCCTCTTTACCATCAAGTCGTTTTGCGCCTCTCTTTTCTTACGTTTTTTCGGCTTTTACACCATTTTTAGTTCCTTTGCAAGCGGGCGTAAGTCGCTTTACAATTGTAATGAAATATATTGACTTTTTCTTCATTGCGTGCTAGTATATTTACAAACAAGGGTGGGAGCAAAACCGTTCTCCTTGTTATTTCTATTTAATAAAAGGAGGCATGCTATTGGGAAATAAAGATTTAGCAGAAAAGAACTTATTACAATACAAAGATGTTTTTTCCGACATCGTTAATGTAAACTTATTCGGAGGCAGACATTATATATCTGCAAACGAATTGTCACGAGAACCCGGTGAACTGATTACCAAGTCCTCTTCTGACAACAAACTAAAACAACTGCAGATGGATGTACCGATGAAGTGCATTAAAAAATATAATACCCGCTTCTTTGTCTGTTTGGAAAACCAAAGCGACATCAATAACATTATGCCTGTCCGCGACATGGGATATCAACATGCAAAATATATGGAGCAGGTTAGGACAATCAAAGAGACAAATCGACAACAACAGACGTATCCATCCCCTATTACCAAGGGGATTCATGATACTCAAAAGCTGGATCCGGTTATTACGCTTGTTTTGAATTACAGTCAGAAAGAGTGGAAAAAGCCTAAGCAGTTACAGGATGTACTTAACATCCCCGACGATATGCGCAAGGAATTTGAGAAGTGGATTTCACCCCATTCAATTGGTATTATCAACTTAGCCAATCAATCCGAGTCCACGATGCAGATGTATCACTCCGACTTTAAATACATCGTCCGGTATCTGTCATGCAAAAATGACAAAGAAAAATTAGAATCTTTTTTCCGCACAACGGATTTTAAACTTGACCATCCAGAAGCCTTTTCAGATTGGCTGGTCGCTGTCGCAAATGACGACCGTTACATAAAGGCAAAACAGTTAATCGATAAACAAAACGAAAAAGGAGGACATATCAATATGTGTGTACTTTTAGATATGTATGAAGAACGTGGCGAAGCTCGCGGCATCCATGAAATTAACACCTTAAATCTCCGTTTACTAGACGACAACCGTTTGGAAGACATGCAGCGTGCCATGGTAGATACTGACTATCAAAAAGAACTTATGAAAGAATATGGCATTGGAAAATAAGCAATAAAATAGGATGCCCGAGCAAAAAGCTTGCCCCTGACATCCTTATATAACACAAGATATTTCATTTATGTATCTTACTTTCCAAGCAGTTCTTCTACAAACTGGTTGTAATCCTGCATCGTAGTACAGTTTGGCGCATAATCGCTGAGCAGTCGTTTTTTCAACTGTGCTTCTTTTGTTTTGACGCACTCGCGAATTGCCGTTGGGAACAATTTAGTGCCAAGCTGTGTGGCAACTTCCTCGATTTCCTGACGCACATCTTTTTCCAAATTGGAGCGGCCGGCGTACTTCACAAGCAAAAGACCGGCGATCTGCAAATTGCGGTTTTGGCGCTTTTGAACAGCATGAATTGTATCGCTGAGTTTTGTTAGTCCCTGCAGTGCAAAGGCATCCGCCGTGACCGGGATAATTACTTCGTCCGCAGCAATCAGACAGTTATACAATACAATATCAAGAGATGGTGCTGTGTCAATTACGATGTAATCATAGCCGTCTAACATTTCAAGCGCATCCTGCAAACGGTACATTCCTTCCACATTTCCATCTAAAAGTTTTCCCGCCTTGGCAAGCAATGGGTCCGAAGCTACAATATCTCCGTTCTCCATGTGTTGCACAGCCTCATCAAGCGGCACCGGGTCCTCATCAACCATGACATCATAAAGAGTTGCCGTATCCTCAATTGCTGCCTGATAGGTACTTGTGCTGTTCCCCTGCGGGTCCGCATCAATTAATAAAGTTTTTCCTTTTTGATTCAAAATCCCTGCTAATGTTGTAGCGGTTGTCGTCTTACCAATACCGCCCTTCTGGTTTGCAATTACATAAACCGTTGCCATAATTTTCTTCCTTTCCGACATTCTTGTCCCACATCCTTTTAGAATGCAATCTGGCCTTCAATTTTCTGATTCACCACATAATAAACTGCTTGTTCTTCCGGTTTCACGTAAATATCAAGCTGTTCAATTTCCTCTTCTGCAACTCCTTTTGTTAAAACATCATCGTGAATCAATTCCAACAAATGCTTTGTCGAACGTTCACGTCCTTCGTACTGAATCACCATATTTTTCTTTGCACTGGCGAAACCGCCAATTTGTTTATTTGCTCTTTCCACACTGCATCTTCGAGCCATACAATCACCTCCGTATTTTACTGTTCTTCCTCTTTCGCTTTACTGCGTTTTATCATATGATTTACGGCAAACCCAAGTCCCATAAGGATCCAGAACAAAGGTGCCACACATACACTTGAATCATTTGCAAGACCAACTACCATGTAACCACTGGCACCACAAAAAATTGCCATTGCTGTTTTTTGAAGCCATGTCTTTTTCTCTGCATTCATGCAATTCTTCCATGTTGCAATAACAAGCATCACGTACAAAGCAATCAATGCCAGACAGGCAAGCATACCGTCCTGCGTCCAAATCTGAAGATACATATTATGCGGTTTCGTAATAAGCTGCGCATTAAACTCAGAATTCACTTTTCCCACATAATCATTATTCGGAAATTCATATACAAAATTATCCGCACCAACACCAATCAAGGCCGTTGATTTAAGCATTGGAAATGTACGTGACCAAATATAACCACGGCGGGTCGCAAAATCGTAATTATTTTCAAAACCAATCGAATCCACTTTTCTCAGTTTGTCCAATCGTCCCTGCGGATTATAATACAAAAGTTTATTATCTTTTTTCACCAAATCCCACGTTTTTCCATCTGCACCAATTTCAAGACACGGAATCGTTGTTTTATCGACCTCGACAGCAGATGCCGAGAATTTAATCTTTTCATATCCTTTTTCTGCAATCGTCACAACATTATTATTTGTCGCAGTCTCCAGTGTTTTTCCCTTTTTATCCTTCAAAGAAAAGGAACCGATACTGTCAGTCGAAGTAAACTCTCCTACAACCGTCTTTCCGCTGCCGGTCACAATTTCAAACGAATTTTTCTCTGTCTGAATGGACGAAATAGTATTCGTCGTTTTTTCTCCCTCGCTGCCCGTAAATCGGTTTAAAATGCCGGGTTTTGCAACGAGCACGCAGACCACCGCAGCAATACACACAACAACCGCTCCAACCGAAACAAGCAGATGCTTTTTCGCATAGGGAAGCAGAAAAATCAGTGCTGCAATAACAGCTCCGGCAACACCAATCAGTCCGGTCAATGACTGTGAGCCATACAGCATAATCAACTGGCAAACGGTAGATATCAGAGCCAGTACACGAAATGTCATTTTCTTTGCCGTAAAAAGCAAAAGAATCGTAATCGGTAAAACAACCGCTACATATGAACCAACATAGTTCGGATTGTGAAGTGTAGAATATGCCATGCCCTTGCCAAATGTCAATTTAATATTAAATCCACTTCTGCCAGCCAGTTCAGTCGTAACCAAAGGCCTTGCCCATGCACTCTGAATCCAGTCCAGACCAAACGTTTGGAATGCACCGAGAACACTGACAACACAAGAACCGGCAGTCAGTCCGTTAAGAAGCCACTCCACTACCTCTTCTTTCTTCACGTAACCGTATACAAATATAAAACAAATTACATAAATAAGAAGGACAAACACGCCCTCAAACTGCTCATAACCGCCTAAGAACGCATCCTCTGCATGCACCGCTCCCATCGCTGAAAACAGCGAAAACAGGGCAAACACCGATGCCGGAATCAACGGAATCCACGCATTTTTATCAAACAATCTGCCATTTTCACCAGTACAAAGCCAATATGCCAAAATCACCGTAACAATAGCACCCAGTATCATCAGAAAATGTGATTTATAATACAAAAAGAAATCCGTCACCTGACCATTTGCCGATGACCATAATTGTTTACTCAATCCATTATCATAAATATGTGCATTGGTAATCAATGGAAGCACTGCCAGTATAAGCAAAATTGGCACAAAAAACTTTTTCCCATATTCTTTTTGCTGCTTTTGTTGTTTCATTTGCAATCTCCTTTATTCCTCAATAAACCTCTTGATTTTTTTCATCTTTTCTTTTGTCATGCGGTAACCATGCCAATAAGCCATTTCCAGTTTGCGCACATCACTTTCAAAGCTGTTCAGTAAATGGTTCGGCCGTAGAATCAACACTTTTCCTTCCTTCGCTAATGCCTCACACTCTTTGACCATGGCATTGTAGTGGTCCGGTCTCTCCATAATCACGCGCTTAATCTCCGGATATTTATGTCCTAGCATTCTGGCACCCATTTTATCATATTTGCCATAACGTTTCACAAAACCGCGTGGCTGCGTAAGCACAACAATTAATTTGTCACAACCGTCATCTAACGCTTTTTTAAACGGAATCGGGTCAACCAGCCCGCCATCGTAATACTTCTGCCCGTCCAAATCAATCGCCGGGAAAAACATCGGCAGTGCACAGGTTGCACGAAGCATTGTAAATTTCTCGTCCATATCCATTGCATTTTTATACTCAATCTGTCCAGTTTTTGCATTTGTCACACCAACCAGACAAGTTCCCTCATATGAACGAAAGGTGTCCCAATCAAATGGAATTAAGTGGTCCGGAATTTCTCCAAAAACAAAATCCAGTCCGAAAATACTTTTATTTTTTTTCCAGTTGCTCCGGCTCATATATCGCTTATCATTACGGTATTTCTGCATAATTTCCAAATTTCTCTGTGGTTGTTTAGAAATATACGAGACGCCATCCGCAATTCCAGCGGAAACACCAATACAGTAAGGCAGTAATATATTCTCCGACAACAGTGCATCCATCACACCGCAGCTAAAAATCGGTCGAAATGTCCCACCTTCAAAAACAATCCCTGTCATATGCATGCTCCTTTCACGCCATTTACTCTATTTTATCACAGATAAAGAGACGCCGCAACCAAAGAGCGGCATGTCTGCGTATAAAATAAAAATAGCAAAAGAAGTTCCATTCGTTTATATCGAACAAACTTCTTTTGCCATCTTTAGACTATTTTATTATAACAGCCCTGCTTTTCAACAATCCATTTTCAAATCTTACTCAGCGTTATTGTATTTCACACCTGTCATAAGCTTTTTGCCTTTAATAGCAAACAATTCAGAAACGCCAACTACCTGATATCCTTTGTCTTTGCACTGCTCCAAAATTTCCGGAACTGCCTCTGCTGTCTTATCATGAACGGAATGCATGTTAATGATACCGCCATCTTTTAAGTTATTGATTACATTGTTTACCAAATCATCTTTCGTTGTTTTATCCTGATAATCCTGACTCCAAATCGATACATCGATAAACGGTTTCTCGATTACTGCATACATCGCCTGACTATAAGCAACGTTTGGCGCACGGAACAAGAAGTGTTTGTATCCGGTGATTTCAGAAAGAAGTGCATCTGTCTTAGCAATCTTCTCTTTGATTACCTCTGGTCCTACACTATTCAACCCATTGGAATCATAAGAATGATTTGCCACCTCAAATCCAGCCTCTTTCGCTGCAAGAACTTCATTTCTGGAATCCTCATCATGCTCAATATGAGCACCGATGTAGAAGAATGTTGCATGAGCGCCTGCTGCAGTTAAAGCTTTCTGAATCTTCATACCATTATCAACAAATCCTGTATAACCTCCCGGGCCATCATCAAATGACAAAGCAACAACCGGTTTTTCAGGGTCAATGTTTTTGTCAATCCAATTCTGATCAAGACCATCGTATTTGAACTCAGAAGATTCAAATTCCGGTGCTACTGTTGGTTTTGGTGTTGGTTTGCTTGCTCCTGCTGCCGGATAAGTAGCTCCTGCTCTGGCAACAAATACAATGCTTGTAATCTTAACGGATTTCAACGTTTCCGGCCAACCATAACTAGCAGCCGCATCCATCGGCTGGATGTTCAATCCAACGGCAGGACCTGTTACTTTCTCATCAAATGCTACCGATACGGATGTAGCACCCGCTGCCATGTTATAATTAAATGCTACACCATCATCAAAACCTGTCAACTGATCTGTTGTACCTGCTACAGCAATTTTACCAGCTGTTAATTTGGAAGTGTCTTCACCTTCAAAAGTAAGTTCATAGCCAATTTTTACTTCCTTAAAATAAGCCAAATCAAAACGAGAATCCAACTGGCTGCTAAAATTAATCGTTGCCGGTGAAGAACTGAATTCGGTATCGCCAACTTTTGTCATATCAATTGTGATGTCTTTTACTGCCTCGCCCTGCTCTGGGGTAACGGTTGGTGTCGGTACTACAGCGGTTGGTGTTGCTGTCGGTGCCGTACTTGGTTTATTCGTGTTTGGTGCAGTAGTAATTGCCGGTGCTTTTGTAACTGCCGGCTTCTTTGCCTTAACAGTAACTTTGCAGGTCAGTTTTTTCTTTCCAACCTTTGCTAATACGACTGCCTTTCCTGCCTTCTTACCTTTTACTACGACACTTGTTTTCTTTTTCTTTGAAAGACTAACAACCTTTTTACCTGACTTAATGGACCAAACTGCTTTCTTTCCATTCTTCAGCTTAATCGTCTTTTTCTGTCCCACCGAAATGCTTACTTTCTTTGTGCTAAGTTTCGGTGCCTTTTTCTTTGCTGCTGCCGGTGAAGATGGCATTGACACGCCAAGAAGCAATGCTGCCGTCATCACATAACTCATTGTTTTACAAAACTGTTTTTTCAACCTTGTGTCCTCCAATCATTTTTTGTTTTTGAAACCGCCCCGTAAACAAACCCTGTTTCGTATACGATCCCTCTCTTTGAGATTATTGTAACACCAAGGTATAACTTTGTAAATATATTCCATGCGATATTATAATGTTTTACTTATAGCAATTTTTAATAAAAGTATAAGGTTACGCTTATACTTTTATTCATCTTCATACATTCGGAATAATGTTTTTAAGATATTCTGGTACTCTTTCTGCTTTTCTTCGTCCTCCAACTGCTTTAATTCCTGAATCGGCTCACGAATCAAGCGCTGCAAAGAAGCATGAAGCACCTTTTTCAATAATTTCTGCTCTCTGTGATTCAGAGAAATTTTTCGATTTAAATATTCATAACTGTCCGTCTCAATCTGTAAACACCGTTTCTGCAATGTCTCAATCGTACCATCCACACGGCTCAATAAAAGCCATTCCATCGTCTCCTGCACCTTTTCTTCAATAACCTGTTCACAGTCTGCCGCCAGTTTTTCCCGCTCATTCTGATTTTTTTCGGTAATTTTCTGCAGCGTATCCATATCAATCAACTGCACCCCCGGAACTTCTTGTAACCGGCTGTCAATATCCCTCGGTGATGCCAAATCCAAAAACTGCATTTGTCTGACACCCGTCTCTTTCCATTTATCGTACAAAACAACCAGATGCGGCGATGACGTTGCTGATACAACCGTTTCACACTGCTTCATCACATCATAACGCTCATGATAGTCCACCACTGTCAAATTTTCATGTACCGCTAACACTTCTTTTGCGTGCGCAAGCGTCCGGCTGCACAGATAAATCTTTTTTGCTCCGTATTCAAACAAATATGTCAAAGCAAGTGCCGCCGTTTTTCCGCTTCCAATCACAAGAATATTTTTCCCGCTAACACCACCGGCACGGTGCAGCTCTTTCACGCCAATATAACTGACTGACAACGGCTTTTCGCTGATGCGGTAATTCGTCTTAATCCACTTGGCACACGTCACTGCATCCCTTACAATGCGCTCCAATTCTTTGCCGCTGTGCCCCATGGTCCTGGCAAAATCCATCGCCTCAACAACCTGCCCTAAAATCTGGTCTTCACCTACGACTAACGATTCCAAGCCTGCCGCCACGCGGAACAAATAAGAAACCGCCTCACTGCCCTCTTTTTTCTTACAGCAATCCCCAAACGAAATATTCGGGAAAATGTCCTGGTAGCAGGACTGCACCTGCTCCCCCGTCACCGCATCCGAATGAGAAAAATAGAAAATCTCGCTGCGGTTGCAGGTCGAGACAATCACACACTGTTTTAAGCCAATGACAGAAAGCCGCTCCCATAATTCAATTTTTTTTGAGTCGGGTAACGCCACCTGCCCGCGCAGGGCAAGTGGTGCTTCTTTATAGCAAATTCCAACATAGCCAAAAATCATGGTTACTGCTCCTTTTGTTCTTCCTTAAGCCACCGAGCTACATCAAGCGCATGATAAGTAATAATCATTTTTGCACCGGCACGCTTAAATCCAATCATGTGCTCCATCACAATTCGTTTTTCATCAATCCAGCCTTTTTGCGCAGCTGCCTTCACCATCGCATATTCTCCGCTGACATTATACGCCACAATCGGAACATTATAATGAATGGAAATATCTTTTAGCACATCCAGATATGCCATCGCCGGCTTTGCAATAATTAAATCCGCACCTTCTTTGATGTCCTGCTCTACTTCACGCAGAGCTTCTTCTCCGTTTGCCGGGTCCATCTGATAACTTTTACGGTCACCAAATCCCGGTGCCGAATGTGCGGCATCACGGAATGGGCCATAATATGCCGACGCAAATTTTGCACTGTAGGACATAATCGGCGTATTATATAGGCCTTCTTCATCAAGAGCCTTGCGGATTGCCTCAACACGTTTATCCATCATATCACTTGGTGCAATGATATCTGCTCCTGCCTTTGCATACACAACAGATGCCTTTGACAAAAGCGGAAGCGTCTCATCATTTAAAACTTCCCCATCGCAAATCAGACCGCAGTGTCCATGTGATGTGTATTCACATAGGCAGACATCCGCAACAACAACAAGTTCTTTGTAATTTTTCTTAATATAGCGAATCGCCTGTGGCACGATTCCGTCTTCGGCATACGCACCACTTCCCTGCTCATCTTTGTGTGCCGGAATACCAAACAACAAAACAGCCGGAATCCCTGCCTCACGCACTCGGTCAAGTTCTCCATGAAGTCTGTCAATCGAATACTGGTAAATGCCAGGCATCGACTCTACCGGTTCACAAATATTTTCTCCTTCTATTACAAAAATCGGATAAATCAATTCGTCCACCCGGACATGATTTTCCCGCACCATATCTCTCACTCGTTCGTTCATCCGCAGTCTTCTCGTTCGTTCCATTTTATTGCACCTTCCTTTTCGTATCCAATTACCTGTTTAATAAGATAGCATAAACCAGCGAAACATCTTTTTGTTTCGTTTATAAATCTTTTTATACTGAGAGTGTGGCAAAGGGCATGGCACTGTCCCTGTTTCTACCGTAACACTCACAATTTTCTTCTCGTACACTAGCCAGTCCGCAAAGCCTCCGTGTTCTTCTGTACTCGAACTCTTTGGCATCATTCGGTAATGATTTCTCTTTTTTATCTCACTTGCTAACCTGTACTGCTTTTCATGCAGCGGTGAAGATACATCAAAATCCCAGTATAAAATACTGCCGGTCGAATGGAGATTCAACACTGTCTTTGGCGATATCCGCTTAACAAACGAAATTAATGCCTTCGTTTCCTTTTCGCTCGCTGCCTTTTTTCCTCTATATGTTGTGGCATCCGGTTTCCTTTTCTTGCCCTTCTTTTTATCCTTTTTCTTGTCCGCTGAAAAACCGGCAGGGAAATTATTGTTAATATTAACCCCTCTGGCATTATTTTTCCACGTATTGAAATGCCCTATCTTCTGTATTTTCTTGCGAAGTTTTGCATTGCGGATTCCACTTGCCCCATACTGCGAAATTGTCACACCGTCCGGGTTATCCATCGGCAGAATATAAAGGCAGGTCGAACGGAATCTTGCGCGGTGCTCACCATATTCCCGAAGAATTTCCTCGGTCTGTCGCATAATGACCTGTGTATTTTTCCACTCTCTGGCATGAATTGCCGCATCAATCACAAGTTTCTTTGCCGCAGAAGGATTTCCCACACGCAGGCACCAGATTTCCCTGTTGTCATATGTCCTGCCAAGGCTCGACAGCCTGGTTTTTCCGGGGTATTTGCGAGCAATCTTACGCAAATCTCTTGTCATCTCTGCATAGTCGTATTTCTTATCCTTTTCACTGACAATCCACGGCTCTTCTTTTATAACAATTTTAATCCTGCACTGGTTCTTATCCGAATCTTTCACCTTTACGAAAAGGTAAGTCGTACCCTTCTTTTTCGCCGTAATACGTCCGTTTTTATTGACACTTGCAATCTTTTTATTCTTTATTTCAAAAGACAATTTCTTTTTGGCATAGTTAAAAGAAACTGTCGCTTTTTTCTTTTCCCATAACTTTATTTTACTGCCGCTTTTGCTCTTAATTTTCTCTTTAAAATAAATGTAAATATAGCAGCTTTCGCCTGTCACTTTAGACGTCGCCTTTAAGAGCGTGTAAATTTTTTTGTTTTTTGTCTTACATTTTACCACACCGGAGGAAGAAACGGTAACTAACTTCTTTTTTACTTCTTTTTTCGAAGCACCTCCGTAAACCTCAAAAGTAGATGCCTGTGACATAACAAGTTTTACCGAATCGGTCGTATACGAGTAAAAGTGATATACCTTTTCCCCCTTCACTTTCCGATAATGAATCCCCTTCATGCCGCCTTTATAATACTTAGCGTGGGGCGATACCAGTTCATATTTTTTCACCGGCTTTGGAGTTTCATTTGGCTGTGGCGCAGCTGTTGGCTCCGGCTCCTCTGTGGGCTCCGCGGTCGGTTCTTCTGTCGGTTCAGGCGTTGGCTCTTCACTCCACTCCGTCTGATTGTTCTTCTGTCTTGCCTGCAAATGGGCAGGACTCCCGCTTATGAGGTCACATAAAATTAAGGTTGTGGCAAGCAATGCCGCTATTTTTTGCTTATGCGTCTGACTCATTTCCCTCATTTCCTTTCCATTAATCATGATGTTTCACTTTTACTGCAAGATAAAAGGTACCTCACAATGAGATACCTTTTTGTACTTGTTTGTTATAACAGATAAAGCTTAAGCTAATTTGCTTTTTGCTACTTCTACCAAAGAAGCGAAACCTTCCGGATCACTGATTGCCATCTCAGAAAGCATTTTACGGTTTACATTTACCTCAGCAAGTTTCAAACCATACATAAATTTGCTGTAGGAAAGACCATTCATTCTAGCTGCTGCGTTAATACGAGCAATCCAAAGCTGTCTGAACTGTCTCTTTTTCTGTTTTCTACCTGTATAGGACTCTTCCAACGCACGCATAACAGACTGTTTTGCAACACGATACTGTTTACTTCTTGCGCCTCTGTAACCCTTTGCCAGTTTCAATACTCTTTTATGTTTTTTCTTTGCGTTCATTCCGCCTTTAATTCTAGCCATTTGTCAGTTCCCTCCTTCGCCATTAGCTGTATGGCATAATCTTTTTCATTGTTTTTACATTAGTTTCATCTACAAGAGCAGACTTTCTGAGATTTCTTTTTCTCTTTGTTGTCTTCTTAGTCAAAATATGACTCTTGTATGCTTTGTTTCTTTTCAATTTACCGGTACCGGTAACTTTAAAGCGCTTTGCAGCAGCTCTTTTTGTTTTCATTTTCTGATTTGCCATGATATTATTCCTCCGTTATTATTTTGTGGCTGATAAAAACATTACCATACTTCTTCCTTCCATCTTCGCAGGTTTGTCGACGGAAGCAACGTCCTTTAATTCTTCAAAAAACGCATTCAGGATTTCCCTTCCTACATCTTTATGAGCCATTTCTCTACCACGGAATCGGAGTGAGACTTTTACTTTAGCTCCCTTTTGCAGGAATTTCTTTGCCTGGTTTACTTTCGTGTTCAAATCATTGGTATCAATGTTTGGCGAAAGTCTGATTTCTTTTGTCTCGATGGTTTTCTGTTTCTTCTTTGCTTCTTTTGCTTTACGAGCCTGCTCATAGCGGTACTTGCCGTAGTCAATAATTTTGCATACCGGCGGTTTTGCAGTCGGTGCAATCTTTACCAAATCAAGTCCTGCATCTTTTGCTTTGAAATATGCTTCTTTTGCCGACATAATGCCAAGCTGTTCTCCATTTGGTCCAATTACACGAACTTCTCTGTCGCGAATCTGCTCGTTAATCATTAAATCGCTTATTGTTCTTACCTCCTAAATGAAAAAAAGATAGCTGTTTCTAAAAGCCAGCTATCCACGTAAAACATTTCCTATCATTATAATAGATGTGAACCAATACCGTGTGATAACAAATGTTATACGGCAAGGTGAGAGTGGATAACTCTGCTTTTTACACCTTTGGTAGTGTACCATAGAAAGGTGGTGTGTGTCAAGTGATTGCTGTTAACTTTTTTTCAGTTTCCGTAAATGACCTTAATTCAATTTATATTTCTTGCGCCGCTCCCGCTTAGCAAACGCACAGGGGTATCGACACGCAAACTACGCGTGTCTGATACCCGATGTGTTTGCAGCGCAATCATTATAAATTGAATTAAGGTCATTTATTGGATTCCTGAAAAATCGGCAGCAATCACTTGACCACACACGCTTACATACAAAGTATCAGCCATGGTATTAAGGCAGGGCAACAAATGATTGGGGGGATGCCATTTATTGAATTCCAGTAATTAGGCAGAAAAACTTTGAAACTCGTGGGTTTTGAGTACGTCGGTATGTAGCGCTGGTAGTTTCAGCGCCCATACCGCTACGTACTCAACGAGCGAAAGCGGCGCAAGAGGTTCGGGGAACCTCTGTTCTGCGCGGACCGAAGTGGAACGTAGACCCACGAGATACAAAGCTTTTCTGCCTAATTACGGAAACAATAACACGCACCCCCCACTTAATTTACCATCCCCGATATATCAACCTTAATAAACTGCTGAAGCCATTCGATGATGTCTTTTTCGTTTGCAGGATTTAAGTTCTGAATTGAGGATAGATTTTCAATTGTCATGTGGTCCCAGCGAATCATCCAGATTCCGTATGCCAAAATCACGGCATTTAAAACCAGACCGATGGCACTCAAAATCAATCCAATGATTCCTAATTTTTTCGCATTTTTACCGCCTTTTGCCACAGCGATAATACTAAAGACAAGGGCGATTGCGGCAGGGATTACGCCGATACCTGTTCCAAAACAGCAAAAACAGGAAATTCCACCTAATATAAGAGAGGCAATTGCAAGCCCTCTGTGCCGATTTATATCTGTCATAGATACCTCCATTTCTATATCCTGCCGTATGGGGCGAAAAAGGATGCTGTCTGTTCCAGATGCTGCATCGACGAATTATTCGTAATTTTAATTAACAGCACCGCTACGACAATGGCAAGGATGACCCCTGCCACTCCCACAACGATACCGGCAATTGCTGCATCTTCCTGATTCGGATTGTCATCCCGAAGTCCCAAAATTCCAAATACGATGCCAAGCACTGCCATTACCAAAGAAATGGACCATTGCATACAACAAATCATCGAAGCACATGAAAGCACTAACGACGCAATCGCTTTTGCATTTGTCTGTCTATTCTGCTGCATACAAACCTCCTGCTTATTTGCTTTCCGGTGTCACTTCTACCTTACGAATTTCTTTCGTACGGATTTCCTTGCAAATGTCATCAATGAACGCATCCAAAGACTGTGCACCCTCGTCTCCCTTGAAACGGCTGCGAACGGATACAACGCCTTCTTCCTCTTCTTTCTGCCCAACGACGAGCATATACGGTGTTTTCTGAAGTCTTGCCTCGCGAATCTTGTAACCGATTTTTTCGGAACGGCTGTCCACGCTGCAGCGGATGCCATTCGCTTTTAATTTCTCTTCCACGCTGTTTGCGTAATCGAGATATTTCTCGGAAATTGGCAGAACACGTACCTGCTCCGGTGAAAGCCATGTCGGGAATGCACCGGCATATTTCTCAATCAGCCATGCTAACGTTCTCTCATAACATCCAATGGATGTTCTGTGGATGATGTATGGGCGTACTTTCTCACCATTTTCATCAATATAATACATATCAAACTGTTCAGCCAAAAGGGCATCCCACTGAATGGTAATCATGGTATCTTCTTTACCGTATACATTTTTCGCATTGATATCTACTTTTGGTCCGTAGAAAGCGGCCTCTCCGACATCCTCAGTAAATGGAATATTCAGTTCTGTCAAAATCTGGCGGATATCTTCTTCTGTCTCATTCCAAACTTCCGGCTCGCCGATATATTTTTCACGGTTTTCAGGATCCCATTTGCTCAGATGATACGTTACATCTTCCTCAACACCAAGTATCTGCAAACAGTACTGAGCGAGAGCGATACAATCCTTAAACTCTTTTACCATCTGGTCCGGACGCACAATCAAATGTCCTTCAGAAATTGTAAACTGGCGCACACGAGTCAAGCCGTGCATTTCACCGGAATCCTCATTACGGAACAATGTTGATGTCTCACCATAACGGCATGGCAGGTCACGATAGGATTTCTGGCTTGCCTTGTAAACATAGTACTGGAATGGACAGGTCATCGGACGAAGGGCAAATACTTCCTTATCCTTTTCCTCATCGCCAAGAACAAACATACCTTCTTTGTAGTGATCCCAGTGACCGGAAATCTTGTACAAATCAGATTTCGCCATCAAAGGTGTCTTCGTTCTCATGTAACCGCGCTTTTCTTCCTCATCTTCAATCCAGCGCTGCAAAGTCTGAATAACCTGTACACCTTTTGGCATTAAAAGCGGAAGTCCCTGACCGATTACATCAACGGTAGTAAACAGTTCCAGCTCACGTCCCAATTTATTGTGGTCGCGTTTTTTAATATCTTCCAAATGCTCCAAATAGGCATCCAAATCCGCTTTCTTTGTATAAGCAGTTCCGTATACACGGGTAAGCATTTTATTTTTCTCATTTCCTCTCCAGTAAGCACCGGAAGAAGAAATCAGCTTCATTGCCTTTAACGGTTTTGTATTCATCAAATGAGGACCGGCACACAAATCAATGTATTCGCCCTGCTGATAGAAAGAAATCTCGGCATCTTCCGGTAAATCTTCAATCAACTCAACCTTATACGGCTCCTCACGTTTTTTCATCAAATCAATTGCCTCTTGTCTTGGCAGGGTAAAACGCTCTAATGTCGCACCTTCCTTAACAATCTTTTTCATTTCTTTTTCAATCTTGTCCAGTGCCTCACGGTCCAATGGTGCTATATCAAAATCATAGTAGAAACCTTCCTCAATCGAAGGTCCAATGGCACATTTGGCATCCGGATACAATCTCTTAATCGCCTGTGCCAGCACATGGGATGCAGTATGACGGAATGCTGCTTTTCCTTCGTCGCTGTCAAATGTCAAAATATTCAGTGTGTGTTCGCCATCTACTATTGTGCGCAAATCCACAACTTCGCCATCTAACTCGGCAACGCATGCCACTCTGGCAAGTCCTTCACTGATGTCTTTGGCAATATCAATAATGCTCATTGCCTGTGAATACTCTTTGCTTGAACCATCTTTAAGTGTTACTTTCATGTCAATTCCTCCTGTCTTCATTCAATATACAAGAAGGCCTCATCCCTTCTTGCTGTTATAGTTCGAAGGGACGAGGCCATTAATTCAATGTTCTCGCGGTTCCACCCTTGTTGGACGAAATAGTAATAAATCATCCCGGCTTCATTCTGACGATAACGGGGTCACCGGACCGGATTGGGGTCACTCCGAGGTAGTTTTCAAACGGTTTCCATGAAAATGCTTCCAGCACAAGGCATTTCTCTCTGACATGTTCTGCGTTTTACTCGTCTCATCTACGTGTTACCGCTATTATAATCTTGAAAATTTAAAATGTCAACACCCTTAAATTCTTTTATTTGCAAGAACCTCATACACATTCTTAAACGAATCTTTCACCGCATACAACTCGGTAAACAAACCACAGTATGGTCCATTCATAGAATAACTGTAATTATTATCTTCAAGCGACGGGTCATCCTGCCATCCCCAAATTGAAACCGCTTTTAAAGGTCGGCTCTCCTCCAGTTTTTTGATTTCTTCCGCCGATTTACCGGAGCAGTCTGCCGGAATGGCGTTCACATCCACAAACATCTGGAATAATTTCTTATAAAATTCCGCATGTTTTTTCTGCATTGCCTTTGTATTCATATAGTTTCTTACTGCCATTTCGGTCACCTGAACTTCACATCCAAGTGCTGCATAGGTCTCAATTGATTTCTTAATATCCGAAATATTCTGCTCATTCATGCAGCCATTCTGAGTTCCGTAACCACCGATGTAGCCCTGCATGCCAACGCCGTCACACAGTTTGCGGACGTTTCCTTTGGCGTCTTTTGCATAACTGTTAATGCTCTTAACCAGATTTACAATTTCCTCACGTTTTGATTTGTAAAATGAATTGTAATCATTATAGTACAGCTTAATATCGGCACCCAGCTCATCTACCGTATTTTTCGCATAGAGGAACGACTGCTCCACATAATCGCTGCCAAGGATTTTGTAAAACTGATTATCTTTACGCAGGTTTCTGTTATCATCCCCTACATTCTGATCTGCCACTGCCTCATTTACAACATCCCAGCAGTAAATTACACCCGGATATTTCTTTTCAAAATGAGTGATTACTTCTTTAATATAATACTGAAGACGTTTCTGCATAACCGCCTTGCTTACATATTTCTTACCTGTGTCATAGCCCTCGCGGAAGAACCAGTCACACATATACGCATGCCACACAAGAACATGTCCCCGCATCTGGATTCCGTTTTCCTTGGCAAATGAAATAATCGTATCTGCCTTGTCATAATTCATCACCGGCATACCATCTTTGCTCTTTGCGGATTTTGCCTGGTCTAAAAGCGAATATGCCTTAAACTCATTTCCTGCTGTCAAACTGTTAAAATGGTATTTCACAAGATTTTTGTAGTTGTCATTCGTTGTAACATTTGTGTAGTTTACAACGGTTCCCAACTTGAATCCATGCTGCGCTGCCAACTTAGCAAGCGGCTTATACTTCGTCGTCGCATTTAACACGTTCGCCTTTTTCTTCGCCTCAGGAGAAACGTATTTTGTTACGCTCACCTTACATTTTAAAGTGACTTTTTTCTTCTTTTTGGCACCTTTCTTCTGATACCAAACCTTGGCTTTTACTGTCGCACTGCCTTTTTTTAATCCCTTAATGGTGACCGATGTCTTTTTCTTTTTCGACAGTTTTGCCACTTTTTTTCCGGACAAAGTCCATTTGGTTTTCACGATTTTTTTCGTTCCGTTTTTCTTAACCTTCAATGTCTTTGTCTTGCCAATATAGGCAGTCATTTTTGTTTTTGACAATACCGGCTTTTTCGCTTTTGCTTTTGCCTGCACCCCACCTGCTCCGGCAAGAGAGCCAATCATCAGGCATGCGGCAAGGGAAAGCGAGAGAATCTGTGTGCTTTTCATGCTGCTTCACTCCAATCTTTTATGATAAGAATAAGTATAGCACATTTTGTCAACACTAGCAGTTAAAATCAGCCGATTACCCCACAGGCAATTTTTTCACCGGACGCCCCGGATGGCTGTGTCATGAAGTCATCCTCTGACACTATTGCTTTCAATGTATGCCGGGGAGAAGCTTATGCAACCTAAAACCTCAGAAAAGTTCAAAAACGTTGCATGCTTTCGCCTGCTTTTCAAAATATAACAACCAAAAAGGTTACAATCGACAAAAAGCGTTGCAATTAATACGTGATTTTTGCTGATAAAGCCTAATTTCAACGTAAAAATGCAACGCTATAAGATAAATCATAGAAAAAGAGTTGTCGAAGAAAATTTAAATCAGTTTTGGAGCAACAAATTTCTACCAAAAACGTACAGCCCGTCTTTTTGGGTTTGCCGTAAATTATCAAGAAATGATTTGCAGCGAGTGGGTACAAACACGTGGGTATCAAGCTTGCGTATTTTGCAAGCTGATACCCCTACGCGTTTGTCTTAGCGAGAGCGCCCACTTGATGCAAACTTTTCTTAAAAATTTACGGCCCCCCAAAACACGGCTACCTCCAAATCCCCTTCTCTTTCCGTATCACATAATACAAATCATTTTCCATTGCCATAACTTCTTCCATCGGCACGCTCTTAAAGACCGGCATCCGCATTTTGTATTTAATCCAAAAGAACGAGTAGATACCAAGAATCAAAAAGGCAATTCCGGTTACGCCCCAGATGGCTAAGCGCTCTGCCGGGTCGGTTGAAATATTTAAAATCATGTATGTTGTTCCTAAAATCCCGATAAGCGGCAGAATTTTACCGAGTGGAACTTTAAAGGAACGCGGTGCATTTGGCACTCTTTTTCTCAGAATCAGCACGTCAATATGCGCTAAGATATACGAAATCATCCAAAATACAGAACCCACCAGAATCAAAAATGAGATTGCCGAGGAGGAACTGTCACTAATAAAAGCAAAAATCAAAATGGTAAGACTGACAAATATTACACCGAAAAATGGTACTTTCCTTTTATTTGTCTTGGCAAAAAACTGTGGCATCATATTCATTTTTGCCATGCCCTGACAAATATTAGAAAGACCACTTACCGTTGAATTTTGTGTGCTGATAACCGCCAGAGCAGCCACCATTGTCATCCAGTATTTTCCTGCCCCGCCAAGAAGATTTTGACCGTATAACAAATGTGGTGCGGCAGATTCGGTCAGTTTTGCCCACGGCGTATAATTATGAAAACCTAATACCATGATTGCCTGCACCAGACAAATAAGCACCAGTCCAATCATCATACCAAGCGGCACGTTTCGTTTGGCATTTTTAACATCTTTGGATATTGGAATGACATATTCGGCACCAATAAACAGCCAGAATGCCACTGCAGTTGTCGACACAATATCAAAAAAATTCGTTGACATGCTTGCCGGCTGGGAAACAACCTGTCCGGTTCCAAGCCCCAAAGCACCGATAATTCCCATAACAACCATCGAGCCAACCAAAAGGAATGCAACCAAATTCTGAATTTTAGCAAACATATCGACACCAAACAGATTTGCCACCATAACGATTACCGTCATGATAATGGTATAGCCGATGCTTGGAATCGGCAAATGAAGCGTCTGCGACATGGCATAGGCAAAAATCGATGCTTCAACACCACACGATAAAATGTTACAAATCAGATACCCTCCCACCATAGAAATCATGGTTGGAAACGGTCCCATACAAGCGAGCGTATACTGCGCCAGTCCTCCGGTCGTGTTTGGCATCAGACCATTTAACTCAGACAGCGAAGCAACCGTTGTCATATTCAGCAGGCAGGCGATAATCATCGCACCAATAAATGGGATTCCCACCGTTCCTGCTCCCTGTCCCAATGACACCAGACAGCTTGTCGCAATGACAAGCCCGACAGAAACAGAAACCACACTTCCTAATCCTAATTTTTTGTTTTTCTCCATGCCAATTCCCCCTTGTTCTCTTAAGCCATTTCCGGTTTATCCCACAATGGCAGTTCCACACCAATATCTTCTTTTAAGGCACGGCGGTAAACAGTAGCTCCCCATGCGATGTCCTCAACCGGCATACCTCCGACAGAATATACGATAATTTCATCTTCGCTTTCCCGTCCTTTTCTCTCACCGGTAATCACATCTGCCACATCAATAATGTCTTCTCTTGTAATTTTCCCCATCTGTTTTAAATCCGTAAATTTACTTCCTACAATCTGTACCTGGTCGTAAGTCGGATATGGATATTCCTCCTCCCACGCCTCATACAATTTGTAGTTGTCCACAACTTTTTTACAGCCATTTACAAGGAAATCCTCATCAAAACGAGCCGCCGAAGGCATACTGATTAGTGCACCTTTTTTAATCCATTTCGTATCAATATAAGGAAACTCTGCCTCACTGTCTTTTACTGTTGTTGTCATGCTGATAATGTCACTGTCTTTTACAGCTTCCTCGATAGAATCACAAATCACAATATTTTTAATTCCCGGACATTCCTCTTTGACAAATGCAACAAATGAATCAATGGACTTTTGTCCACGCCCCTTAATTTTTACGGTATCAATGCCCGGTCTCACGCTGACAAAGGCACGAAGGGAAGTTTTCCCCATAACACCCGGTCCGATAATAGCGACTGTTTTTGCAGCCTCTCTTGCCAAATATTTGCAGCCAACACCGGGAATTCCCCCTGTTCGGTAAGAACTCAAAAGGTTTGCCGACATCATCGCAAGTGGCGCCCCCGTATCTTTATCATTTAACATCATCATCAAAATGGAGCGTGGCAGCCCTTTTTTCTTATTCTCCATGTTCGATCCGTACCACTTCATCCCCGCCATCTGATAGCGTCCGCCAAGATATGCCGGCATCGCCATGAAACGTCTGTCCTCTGCATTTTTCGGCATTCCATCAAATTCCGGGTCATCCGGAAAAGTCACCATGCAGCCATGGGAATTGTGATTTTTTCCGCCCATCACATAGTCCCCTTTATGTAAAGTCAACAATAAATCTTCCATTGCCTCCACACAGGCATCCATATCCGTCACACCTGCCCGAATCATATCCGGTTCACTTAAATATAAAAATTTGATTGCTGTATCCATTTTGATAACCTCCTTTGCCACTTATGTCTTTGGTTCATCGCATAAAAAAAGGACGTCACAAACTTTCGCTTGTGACGTCCTCGTCGAACCCTAGTATAGCACAATGGTTTTTGTCCGTCAAGGTTCAGATTTTCTAAGTGTCACAGATACATTTTTATCTGTCACCGTTACCGTTCCGTAACTTTCTTTTCTAAGCATAGCTTCATAAGTGCTCGGTTTACTAATAATCAAACAAGCTTCTCCTTCGTCATCGGTATTAAAATATTTCCTATCCGTTTCGTCCTCCGTATTTATGAAAGAAAACTGTTGATACTTCATAGGGTTTCCTTCACTATCTACTATCTTCATGTGAACTGCATATCCGGAAATCACAAAATTCTGGCTCTTTGTATTGCTGTCAATTGTTATTGTGCCAACTTTTACATCCGCATTGCCATACGCCGAACACACCATCACCTCATAGGTACCAAATAAGATGTCCTTTACTTCAAAAGAACCATCCTGTTCTATATTCGCCAAACGGCTTGAATAATATGGCTCTTGCCTTTGCAAACCAATCTGACACATATCCGTATCAAAATCGGTAAAGGAACTACCATTTTCCCATGTAAGTTTTCCGGTCAGTTTACCAGCCTCTATATCAAAATTTTTCTCAACGGAAGCATCGGTTACTGTTATTTCCTCGGATGCTAATATTCCCACCGAACCGGATATTGTCACCTTATACTCTCCCGTCGATACATACACAGAATATTTACCATCCTCCACATCATTTGCTGCGGAAGTCGAAGACGAATTCTTGTCAAAGAATGTTATCCTTGCATCGTCTGAAACATTAACCCCATTCAGTTTGCAATAACCACTTACTCGATACAGTTGTGTATTCACAGAAACCACATCGTCTTCCTCGGTAACTGTAAATGTCTCATTCTGCAAGTTCTGTATATTTGAGTTTCCTCCGCCAAACACATAAGAGCCGAGCGGAAGCATTGCATGTGCGGAATAACCTGTCAGTCCTTCCGTTAGATAGTATGTATTTCCGGTTTCTCCGGTTTCTTTCACATAGTTTTCCTCCGATAACGGAATTACGTGATTTTCGGCATCAAACAATTTAATTTTTACATATTTGAACGGCAGCGTTAAATCTTTCACAACATCGGAGCCGTCGATTGTAACCTTGGCAACGCTGGTGTCTGCATAGAAAAACTCATATTCACCATCCAGCAAATCCAATTCATAATCAAACGCATTCTCTTTACTCCCCGTCGGAACACCAATTGTTTTATATTGTTCCCCATTTTTCTTGACAGAAATCACATATAATTTGGTCTTACTCACTTCTTTCGGAATTTCAAGCCCCGATACATCAAGTAAGTTTCCTTTGCAGGAATGTTCGATATAATCTTTCCTTGTATCACCCAGTGCCACATCAATCGTATCAATAACAGTATCTTCATCGATTACCTGATAGGTTCCCGGCTTCAGATAAACTTCATACCATCCACTCGCGGCAGAAGCATATTTTGAATAGTTTTCGTCATCCACATTTTTATATAAATACGTGTTGCTGCATTTTCCAAAAATTCGCGCATAATCGAGCGTAATATCGCGTTCTTCACTGCCGGTCACTTCAAACCTATCCAATTCATAATCACCTACATAAATTACATAGGTTCCTTTTGTCAGGTATCTGTAATAATGATTGTCATCATCGAAATCACTGCCATAAAGGACACTGCTATTTTCGGTTGCCAAAATCCAAATGTCAGGGATATCCATTGTCTGTGCACCAGTTCTCTTTACCGTACCGGACATTTTATAAACCGGAAGCTTCTCATCATGCTGCATGTCACCCTCAACGGTAAACGATTTTCCCATCTGAATTTGGTACTCTCCCTTTGGTTGTTTAGTCGTGAAATTACCCTTTTCATCGGTCTTAATTACGTCATTCGACTCCCAAAATTCTCCGTTCCATTTATCTAAGGAAATTTCAGCATTTGCAATCGGCTGTCCATCTTCTGTCTCCAGTTTTCCGGACACCGTATATTTTCTCTGCTGTTCAACAAGCACATACGACTGCTTAAACTCTTTACCGTCAACCGTTATCACAAGGTCAAACGTATAATATCCTTTATCTTCTTTTCCCTCGTAATAAGGCTCATCATGCCAGACAACGTTACGGATGCTGTTATCTACGCAGTAAACATTACGATAAATCGTGCGGTATATCTTCAAATTTTTCGATAAATCCGTAAATATATCCTTCAACGATTTGCCGGCTTCTATCGTTTCGTCATAGATAAAGCCCTGATCGCCTCCCGCCATATATTCACAGTATTTTACCGCTCCTTTTGTTGATGTAAAGGCATCTATCAAAAAGTAATTTTCTACTTTTTTATAAACATCGACATAACTAAGCTCTAGGAATTGTCTTCCTCTTTTATATGACGAAGGTCTGAACATAACACTGTCCGTCGACGCACTGATACTCTCTATATCCAGTGTTATCTTCTCATCTTCATAAACACCGGTTATTTTTTTCGTACTTGCATCTTTTATGTCCTCTGTGTCCACGTCTTTATCTTTAAAATAATAATAACTGAAATGGGAACTATCGCCATTAGGGTCTTTTGCTAAACCTCTCTCCAATCCATACTCTCTGTCATCTGCCTGTAACGTAAGCAGCGTAAATCCATTATCAAATACCTTCTCTTTGGTTTTGTCCCGCGACAGACCAAGCATCATTTTAGCCGTCTTTGTATACTCTTTGCCATCAAGTGCTGCCGTTATTGAAAAAGTATAACTGCCTTTTCCCTTTGATGTTTTTTCGTTCCACTCGACGTCCGAAACCGATTTTACCTCTGCCTTCTTTCCATAGCAATAAACCGTAAACTCACATTTTGTCACATCCGGCACGATGTCTTTCAGAGAATTTGCCTCCCCATCACACACGTAAATATTATTATAACTTAAATAATAATCGACTTCTTTTTCAAAAGCAATCGAGCTGATGATGAGTTCTTCATTTTCCGCATAAAGTCCCTGATTGTTTCTCACCGGTTCTACCGTTGGTCCCGGTGTCTCATCCGGCGGAAGCATCGTCTGTTCCGGCACCTTGGTCGGCAGCGGTGTCGGACTCGATACCTGCGTTGGTCTTACCGTCGATTTTGTTGTCGGTTTTGCTGTCTTTTTACCGTTATTCTTATCTGCATTTTGATTGGTTCCGGCTTTCTTTACCGTCACTTTACAGACAAACTTTTTCTTGCCTACTTTCGCCTGCACCTTTGCTTTTCCGGCTTTTTTACCATGAATCGTGACACCGGTCTTTTTCTTTTTACTCAGTTTCACATTTTTCTTGCCGGATACAACCGTCCACTTCACTTTCTTTTTGTTGTTTTTCAACTTAACCTTAACGGTCTTTCCAACCGTTATCGTTACTGATTTTTTGCTCAGTTTCACCTTCTTCTTTGCCGCCAGTACATTTTGCGGCATCATCGTAAATGCCAGTACAAACACAAGCAAAACGGCAATTTTTCGTCTCATTTTTCTCATATCATATCCCTCCATGTGTAATCAAACAATTTCATCGTTTTACTCTCCTAACTCCAAATTCCTCTCGACAGATGCATTGGTAATCGTTACGTCTGCTGCGGTAACCATTCCGGAATCCAAGGACACTTTTATCTCATACTCTCCCGGCTCTACATAGAATTCATATTTCCCTTCATCAAATGTATAGTTCGAAAGTTCTGTTGCGTCTCCCTTTTTGTGCAAGTACACCCATGTATCATCGGACACCTCGGTTCCATTTACCTTGCAGCTACCGGATATCTTATACACGTTTGTATTGATAACAACAGTATCGCTCGAACCATCCACGGTAAAGCCATAGTCTCCTATACTTGGCATACAGTAATAATCAACACACTGGTAATCGCCGGTTGGCAGCACGATGCGTGATGTATAATCCCCAGACTCATCATCGTCCATATAGTAGTAGTAAATGCTGCTCGTACCCTTATTTGCAAATTTAAGCCTCCGTTTCGGATATATCGATATCAACTCATCTTCTGCATCAAGCATTTTAATTTTTACATATTTGTACGGCATCGTTAAATCTTTCACTACATTGGAATCGGTAACTGTCATCCTGCCAACCGATTTCCCGTTGTGCAAAAACTCATATTCACCGGCTAAAACGTCAAATTTGAAACCGGATATATCATCCTCATCAAATTTTGGTGCCATAATTAATTTCTTGTAAACCACCTCATTTCTCATAACCAAAATCTCGTAATTTCTATACATGTCTTTTGGAATTTGAAGTCCTGCCATATCTAACAGCTCACCCTTACAGGAATACATCTCGTAATCCTTTGTCATCTCACCAAGTGACACTTCAATGGTATCAACTGTAGCATCTTCTATTTTTACATAATAAGTACCCGGCTTTAAATAGACGTTGTACGTATCAAATACGGAAAATGCCCAATAGCAGTTATTTTCATCCTCGGTATCTACAAATTTATAATATCCGGAACCTTTTCCGGACACAAGTGCAAGTTCCATCTTGATATCATATGTTCCACTTCCGGTTACTTCCACGGTGTCAACCGGGCAATCACAGGATTGAACCGTGTATGTTCCTTTCTGCACATATGCGTAATAACGGTTGTCATCTCCCAGTAAATCTCTCAAATAAATGCAGGAAGACTCCTCTGATTCAAAGTTAAAGCCCGGAACATCCGGCGTATTCGCACCTGTTCTTGTCACCTTTCCGGTGATTTTATAAACCGGAAGTTTCTCATTATGCACTACATCTCTGTCCTCTACCGTAAACGTCTGCCCCAGTTCAAACTCATAGGTGCCTTTTTGTAAATCCGTTTCGAAACATCCATTCTTATCCGTCTCAATCGTGTATTCACATTCCTCATCGCTTAACTTAGACAATAAAACTTCTGCTTCTGCAATCGGCAGTCCATCTTCTGTTGTCAATTTTCCGGACACTGCATAGGTTTTCTGTTTTTCCACTAGCACATACGACTGCTCATTTTCCTGTCCATCCACTGTAAGTACAATGTTAAAGGAATAATAGCCATGGTCCGTTTTGTCGTCATAATAAGGCTCATCGTGCCAGACCACATTGCGAATCTCAATATTTTCATTATTCCAATATACATTATTATAGACTGCACGGTAAATCTTTAAGTCTTCCACTACATTAGCAAATATGTCTTTTAATGTTTTTCCATCTTCTAACGCCGGCTCATATACGAAACACTCTTCACTGTATCCCGGATATAAATTCACCTCACCTTTTGTTGCGGTAAATGCATCTATGTAAAAATGAGAATCTGTCTTGGCATCAATGTAAACCATACCTGAACCGACTGCCAGATTATCTTTCGCAAAGGAATCACTAATAACGCTCACAAAATAATCATCGCAGACTTCTTTTCTTGCATTCACTGTATACTGCTGTTCCTCGTAGACACCAACAAGTTTAATATTTTCTGCATTTTGAATCTTTGAAGTATTAACTTCTTTATCTTTAAAATAATATCCGCTTTCCCCTTCTTCATCATGCAGACTTTGTTCTAACTCATACTTTTCACCATCTGCATCCAAAGAAAGCCATGTCATACCATTCTCCGAGCCTTCCTCTGAATCCTCGCGGACAAGTTTCATCGTAACTGTTTGCTTATACTCCTTACCGCCCTGCACAGCCGTAAGCAGGAATGAATAATACGGCTTCTGCCATTCCTCATCGTCATGCCAGACAACATCGGTAATTGACTTTACTTCCGCCTTTTTACCATAACAATAAACGTTATATGTACATTTTGTCACGTCCGGCACAAACTCCTTCAGGGAATCAGCCTCCTCGGAGATTACATAAATATCATTATAATTCAGCGAATATGACGGAACATCTTTTTCAAATGCAACGGAGCTGACAATCAATGGCTCTTTTTCGGCATAAAGCCCCTGATAATTTGACTCCGGTTTCACCGTTGGCGCCGGTGTCTCATCCGGTGGCATCATCGTCTCAATCGGCGTCGGATCCGGCTTATTGTCCGGCTTTGGTGTCGGAGTCGACGGCAGAGACGGTTTTTCGGTCGGCTTTGGCGTCGGAGTCGATGGCAGAACCGGTTTCTCGGTCGGCTTTACCGTTGGTTTTGCTGTTTTTTTACCATTATTCTTATCTGCATTTTGATTGGTTCCGGCTTTCTTTACCGTCACTTTACAGACAAACTTTTTCTTGCCTACTTTCGCCTGCACCTTTGCTTTTCCGGCTTTTTTACCATGAATCGTGACACCGGTCTTTTTCTTTTTACTCAGTTTCACATTTTTCTTGCCGGATACAACCGTCCACTTCACTTTCTTTTTGTTGTTTTTCAACTTAACCTTAACGGTCTTTCCAACCGTTACCGTTACTGATTTTTTACTCAGCTTCACCTTCTTCTTGGCTGCGAGAACATTCTGTGGAATCACAGAAAAGCTCAGCACAAACACAAGCAAGAAAGCAACTGTGCCTCTTACTTTTTTCATATTATATCCCTCCATTGTGTTATAGAAAATTGTGTTTTCTTAATTTTATATGAAATTGTTAGGGGCGTCAAGAAAAATAAGAGTGAAATTCAATCAGAATTTCACTCTTACTTATTCAACCTATTTTACTCTCCGTCACTCCGCCGTTAGCGCACATGACACATTTTTATCTGTCACGGTAACCGTTCCGTAGTAAATCCTATTGCCATTATCATAACTGCACACCTCATAAGTGCCGGGCTCATCAACAATAACTAGTGCCAATCCTTTGTCATTATCTACATAATAATACTCTGTTTTTTCATCTTTCTCGACACGTATCCACTTATCTTTTGCAAATTCTCCATTGGCTTCTTTGACAACAACCGCGATTTGATATCCGTTAATGGTATAGTCCTGCTGTTTGTCAGCCGAATTTATTGTAACGGTTCCAATGTCTTTATCATCCAATTTCATCGTATATGTGCCATATGGAACATAGGAAAATGAGAAGCTTCCATCCGCTTTCAAGTCAGCTGTAATATCACCACTAGCAAACCCATCCGAGTACAAACATAATGAACTTTCACCGTACATCGCACTGGTGCCATCTTTCCATGTCAGCTGCCCGGATAGGCTTCCAGCCACTATATCAAAATTCTTCTCATACGGAGCATCCGGCACTGTCACTTCCTGCCGTACACGCGTATGCTCTTTCGAATTTTTCTCGTCGGTGTAAGTAATGATAAAATTATATACGCCTGCCTCCAAAAACATTTCATATTTGCCATCCTCCGGATACGCATAAATCATCTTACTGTTAGTCTTAAAGGCAAGTATCTGATACTTACCGCCTTTCTCGCCAACAATCCGGCAAGTACCGCTAACCCGGCAAACGTCAGTTGCTACATCCACAAGTTCCGTGTCTTTCGTAACCGAAAATTCATATCCTTTGCTCGTTAAGCCTTCCACAGAGTTGACTTTATAATTTCCAAGAAGCAGCAAAACTCCGTTTTTATCTTTTGGGTGATACCAATACTGCTTATTCGTATCAACATTTGAAACTTCAATGGTGCTGTCCGGCTTAATCACATTGTTTTGTTTGTCCAGCACACGGAATTTAACATACCGAATCGGCAGACACAAATCTTTTTCCACATTCTCATCCGTAATTGTGACATTGCCAAGCGAAATATCTTCAAAAAAGAACTCATATGTCCCTTTCGGAAGGCCAATTTCATATCCGGAACCTTTGTCCTGCAAATATCCTGCTAAGCGAATGGTCTTGAAAAACTCGCCATCTTTTTTAATTTCAATCTCGTAACTATCAAACCTATTTGCCGGAAGCTCGGTTTGGGTAGCGTCCAGTATTCTGCCTGAACACATTGCAATTGAAAAATCTTTTTTTATATCCTGCGATGTGACTTCAATCCTATCCAAAGTAATGTCATTATATAGGACATCGTAAGTACCAGGTTTCAAATATGCCGTGTAACTGCCTTTATATGCAAACGCAAGCACTGTATTTTTCTTATTATTAATATCTACAAACTCAAGATTTTTCTTTGCAAGCTTACCGGTAATCCGATATAACTTAATCGTAAAATCTTTTGTACCTGAACCTGTTACCTCAAAAATATCGATTACTTGACTTCCCTGCATTAATTCATAGGAGCCTTTTTCCAGATAAGCCCGGTAATTCATATTGTTATCTGTACCAAAATATATCATCTGATTTTCACCAGTCGGTCTCATCCAATAGCCCGCATCTACAGCCGGTGCGTTCTCACGGATAATACTTCCACTTAACAAGCAGACCGGAAGTGTTATATCCTTTTTCAACGGACCATCGTCTACTGTAAAGGACTCTCCTGCTTTGAAGCTATAAGTTCCTTTTGATGCCTGGAAGGAGTATTCACCCTTGTCATTCGTATATACAACACTATACTCAGTTCCCTCTTTCCGGACATACAAGTAGATATTTGGTATCGGCGTTCCGTCTTCCATTTTTAAAACTCCGGATACCGTATACTTCTTTTCTTTTTCGATCAATTTATAAGACTGTGTAATCTTCTTACCATCTACGGTCAAAGAAATGTCAAAGGAATAATACCCGTTGTCACCGCCGCCCGGATAATACGACTCGTCATTCCAGACCACATTTTCAATCACCGCATTTGTGTAACATTTATTCCGGTATGCCACCTGCTGAATCTGAAGGTTCTTAGCAAACTCCGTAAAAATGTCTTTTAAGGATTTTTCTTTATCCAGCATCTGCTGATATTTAAACAAATTAGCATCTGAATCAAAATTCACATTACCTTTTGTTGAAGTATAGGAAAGAATATAATAGAAATCCTGCTTCTTATCACTTACTGTAAAACTGTCCTCAGACGAACCAATCCGCAAATTGCCTAATTCCTCTAATTCCAGTGTTGAATGAGTAAACTCATAGGCATTGCCATTGTAAAGGGTGTATCGGTCGACCACACAATCCAACGTATAATCCTTATCTCCATAGCGTGCAACTACTTTATATTCTTTGGTATCTATCAAATCTTTTAGCACAACATCATCCGACTTGATATAATACTGCCAGTTTATTTCATTATTCTTCCACGTAAGTGAATTCTCCAGTTCATACTCTTTTCCATCCGCAATCAGGGTATGGAAAACCAATCCATTATCCACTCTGTAATACTCTACGGACTCCGTGTAAGATACCAAATTTGCCGTAGCACTGTACTGTTTTCCGCCTTGTTCCACTGTCAATTTAAACGTGTAATATCCGGAATCGGTATTATCCCCATAAAAGGACTTATCATGCCATACCACATCAGAAATGGATTTTACCTCTGCCTTTTTTCCATGACTGTAAACAGTATACTCACATTTCTTCACATCCGGCATCGCCTCTTTTGCAGACTGCCCCTCCGGTATTGCAGCAAAAATGGTATTCATGCTCAATGAATAATACTCTACTGCTTTATCAAACTTAACCGAACTAATCTGAACATCTTCCTCCTCTGCATAAAGTCCCTGTCTGGGATGTGCTGTGGCAGGTGTCTGGTTTGCCGGCTGCATCGTCTGCAATGGCTTCTTTGTCGGTTTCGGTGTTTGTGTTACAACCGGTGTTGGTTTCGGTGTCTTTTTCGGCGGTTTCTTCTTAACCGTCACTTTGCAGACATACTTTTTCTTGCCCACTTTTGCCTGTACTTTCGCCTTTCCGGCTTTTTTCCCTTTAATTGTGACGCCTGTCTTTTTCTTTTTGCTAAGTGCCACGTTTTTCTTGCCGGAAGTAACGCTCCATTTTACTTTCTTTTTGTTGTTCTTCAGTTTAATCTTAACTGTCTTGCCAACGTTTACGATTACAGATTTTTTGTTCAGCTTCACTTTCTTCTTCGCTGCGTAGGCAGTCTGCGGGAACAGAGATAATGCCATTGCGAAGATTAGTAAAAGAACAAGTGATTTTTTCCCTTTTCGCATTTAAATATCCTCCTAAAATGTTTTTGTGCCTTTTCCCAGTTTATTGTTATTGGCTTGGAATGCCTAAAAACACATCAAAGTCTAATCCCTCAACAATTATTTGCTTAAAATTTGTTCAAAATCTTTATAAAAGCGTTCATAACTGATAGAGCATTTTTCTCGCAATGTCGAAATTTCTGAACATTTTGCAATTTCATAAAAGTTCTCCCGACTAGCAGCATATGTTTGGTATCTATTATCCAAACTTCTAATCATTCGCACTAAATAATTCTTTGGATAATCACTACCGGAATCATTTTTATTTCCCCAAATATACTCTGGTTCAGCCGGCATTTTTGCCTGTTGTATTTCAAGTTCAAATACTTGCTCTAATGCTGATTTGTCTGCCAATATCCAACACTCTATCATGCTTAAAGGTATCATCGGTATCCCTTTGTCTGAGTTTAAACCATCTTTCACTTCCTTGTATACTGTCTCATAATGTTTCGTTACAGCTATACGATTACTGCTTTTCACTCCTGTCTCTTTATCTGCATCACAATAAAATATTCCGGCATCATACTTTCCTTCACCCATCAAAATTCTGAATTTTCTTGCCGGAATTCCTCTTCCCGACACTTCTTTTGAAGAGCGTCTTTGTAATTTTACCTTCTTTACATCCTCTTTCTCAATCGGTATAAATTCGACTTCCGCCCCTTTTTCTTTTGCGATATTTTCAGCATAAACTATTGCAGGACCCGGAAGCCATTTGCCTGTACTATATTCTTTTTGCCCAAAATCTGTTTTTCCTTCGCCGGTTATAGCAATTTTCATCCGAATTACCTTTCTAGTCATTTGATGCAAGTAACTTATCCAATACTTCTTTTTGCGACATATTAAGCAAAATCTCTCCCGGATACATATATTCTAATTTTGCTTTCATTGCCTCATTCTCAAAAAGCCTCGCTGCCTTTGTATATCCATTATTATCTCGATATAAAAAGACAATATCTTCGGCATCTATATAATCCATAAACACAGTGCTGTGAGTCGTTAATATAAGCTGATGCTTTTTCGCAGCATACATCTCCTTTAGAATCTCTAACAGCTGCTCTGCATAATTTGTATTTACCCCATTCTCTATCTCGTCCAAAAGCATTGTCGCATTAGAACTTTTAATCTCACTAATCGCAGCCAATGCTAACAAGCGCAACATTCCATCGCTCATTTCTTTTGACGATATCTTAATAGACTTACCCTCATATTTCTCAGTGCTGACAATCTGCATCCACCCCGGTCTTCCCGGTATTTCGACGTCTATATCAGAAATTCTGTCTCCAAACAACCTTGTCAATTTATTCATAAAACTTGCTTTCTGTTCATCTGTCATTTGCTTGATAAAGGATGGCAAATTCTTTCCTGACATTCCAATACTTTCCTTCGCACCTCGGCTGCTGAGCCTCATTTCATTTGGTGAAAGCATTTCAAATGACAATGAATTCTCCAGAAAATCAATAAAATATTTTATTCGGTAATCTATCGTTTCATCCCTATTTAACATTCTCAGTGCGGACGATTTAATTGCCAGTGCTCTCGGTAATACATTTGTATCCTTGCCTTCATTTTTTATGAAGCCATCTTCTCCTTTTTGATACACTAACAATTGGGTTCCATTACATACAAGTCTTTCAGAAAGCAGGCTTACCTCATTTTCATCTGAATAAATGGATAAAACCATGCTCCAGTCATACTCCAATTTACCTTCTTTAGAAGGAAGTAAAATATTACTTTCAAAATGTATTTTATTTGAATTTATTAATTTAGACTTGATATTATCCGCTGTCCAGTTCCTACGCTCTAACATAATATCAAAATCCTCTTTTATCGAGCCGCACAAAAAATCAATCGCTTGCAAAACACTACTCTTCCCTGTAGCGTTATTGCCAATAATCACACTCATTGGTGTAAACTCAACTGAAAAATCAACTAATGATTTGAAATTGTCAACCTTGAGTTTTCTAAACATAATCACAACTCTCCTTCATTCACATATAGGCATTGTCTAAAGTATACCACATTTTTTTAGCTTATACCATAATTTCCCCAGAGTCCACCTTTATGTAAATCATGCTATCAGTGTTTCATGCCCAAAACACCTTGCTATACGCATATAGCAAATTCATTATAACCATTTTTTAACAACAACTCAACATCTAAATATTGACTTCTGTGTAATTCATATTATCGGGGTTTTACCTGTGTGTCAAGAAAAACTGAAAGCGTATTACGTCTTTAGGAGGCGTAGTACGCTTTTTTATTTAAATCTTTTCTTTTTTTGTGGCGGTGGGCAAGCAGACATATTAATACTACTTAATCAAAAAAAGGAGCTGATTTTATGCTACATATTTTATGGCCTTTTGAATTTACAGATTTTTACTTTTTGCATCTAAGAAAGTATTTGAAGGGAAATCAATTTGAGTATTTTTACACAATCATTTATCAGTTGGCTCAAAATGATCCATTTTTTCCGAATTCCCTTCACTTCATACTCGCAATCCTAGTTAATTTGCCATAACACCGAACGTAACCGCCCGCCAAAAATGACGAACGGTTACGTTTTTTATTTATAATATTATCTCACCTTTTTTGCCATGAAGCAAGACTTTTTTGATGATTGCGCAACCTTCTTTTATGGCATTACGCTTTCATAAAATTCTACTTACTCTTTTTTACCAATTGTATACTTCCGAAATCATAGTATGATATTTTTCCAACTGTTCAGCATTTTTCTTCATAAAATAATCTCTTAACTGGCTATCTCTTACATAGATTGTTGTATTATTCCATATAATGCTTTCCAATACCCAATGATAAGCATTTTGCTGGCTTTGATACCAATCATATGTTTGATCTATGTACACATTTTCAACAATGATATGACCATAAATTTGAAAAAGCGATTTAGGTAATACAATATTTTTTAAGTGTTGTACATCTATAATGTCTTTAATATAATCAACACCCTCTGGCACAGAATAGGAAACATCTTGTTTGGCAAAAGGATATAGAAGTAATTGTTTCATATCTTTCGAATACAAGACACCATCCTGTGATTTATAATTCTTATTCTGCCCATCAACCTCTATTTCACTTAAATTTGACGTACCATGCGAATCGCTGAAACAAGGAAAACTTTCCACCGATGCCGGTATATATATTTTCTGAAATCCATGTATAACATCTCTAAGGGCTCCACCTCGAACTTCCTTTACTGTGTTCGGAATCCGATACTCGGTATCCACTTTGGCACATGGATATTTTACCAGCACCGTCTTATCCTTATCAAACCAAACTCCATTTTCAGAAGAAAAGTTTTTACTTTCATCACTAATACTAATTTCTTTTAGTGATGACCAACTATAGGAATTATCTAAACTATAATCAATGTCAAAAAGGGAATTTGTTGCTTGTGGAATATATCTCAAATACTTTGACAACGTAATTGCTGTTATTTGATTATTACGAATCTGTTTATTGGCAGGGTTATCGTAAATATCACCATAATCATTTATAACCTGCGCGCCATCAATTGTGTCTGGTATATGAACACTTTTTTCTGTGCTGTAAATAGCATTTACTTGCGCAATCTCCCCATTTGAAATATATGAATACTGCTCATTTGTTTTTTCCTCAGCAACGGAGATCTTTATTTGTTTTGAAACTGTATTCGTATTACTCCATGCTCCTTCTGTGTAAGATAGAGTCGCATTATAATCACCCGTTGCCGTTGTGTCCACTCCTGTAATTGAAAAACGACTATACGAAGATTCCTGTATATTGTTATTGTTATGTAGTTCCTTATTTGTACCGTCCGATAATTTAACACTTATCTTGCCAAACTGTCCAAGCGTATAAAAACTCAAATTACGCTCTGATAATGCCGTACTTGTCTTAGCAACAATAGCATCATCATACTGTGTCAACAATTCTACTGCTTTTGCCTCCGGTTTTTGGGTCGGCTGTGAAGAAGTTTTACCTGTTGGTGCCGGTGTTTGAACTGGTTTTCTTGTTGGTTTTTGGGTCGCAACACTGCTCTTATTGGTTTTATTCTTTACCGTCACCTTGCAGACATATTTTTTCTTACCCACTTTTGCCTGTACCTTGGCTTTGCCAGCTTTCTTTCCTTTAATCGTAACACTTGTCTTTTTCTTTTTACTAAGTGTCACATTTTTCTTGCCGGAAGTGACCGTCCACTTCACCTTCTTTTTGTTGTTTTGCAGTTTGATTTTTACTGTCTTTCCAA